>PDWJ01001368.1_pt1 | contig 30374 bp, 23 predicted proteins | sample 1430881 | NCBI WGS metagenome assembly PDWJ01 (sample SAMN01162460, study PRJNA174530) | Oral metagenome, whole genome shotgun sequencing project. | biome: Marine environment; feature: Marine mammal; material: Swab sample of the gingival sulcus; isolation source: swab sample of gingival sulcus...
GACCAGGACATAGGATTTGAGGCGTCTTTGTGTAATCCTGGACAAGGCGGCCAGCCTGGAAGTGGAGGTTTCCCTGTGGTAAGAGAGGGATTTAAAGGGCAAAATATTGTATCCGGAAAAATAGATGATCTTATCCCTGTCCTGTGGCATAAAAAAAGACAGGTCATCCATAAATGAAAGCGCGCTTTTTTGGTCTGGCAACACCACGATGACCGGTCGATCCAGTCCGGCAAAGGCGTTGGCCGTGAACCAGGCTTTGCGGGCGCTTGCCGACCCGATGTTGACAATACTGTGCGTGCTCTTTTTCAATGCGGGGATAATGGTATTGATCATTGTGATTGGTTACTGCGTTAATTCTAAGTGGTTAAATTTATCCCATTTGGTTTAAGGCATAAGTTTCCAAAATACCATCCCTCCATAGATACCGCAATATTTTGGTGAAATTCTCTGGTATTTACTTATGGATAGGGAACACGCTATGAGCGGATGGTATGCAGCGCAAGGAGATTTGCCACGTGGGGCTTTGGCTCAACGATTCACTGTGCAAGCGATCATGACAATTCAAGTTCAAAACGCATTGGCCAAAGACGCGGACATAAAATTGATCTGTCAGATAGGCCCATGGCCGTTATTCGATTTTCCAGATGCCGGCGGCCACAGATGCCAGTCGTTTTTGCCTGGCATCAATCTTGTTTTCATCCCAGGTGTCGTAATGCGCCACCAATGCTTGAGTGATCTGAAAGTCGCTGCGTTGATAGATACTGCGTTTGGTTGAATAGCCGACATTACCAGCATCACGGTTTTTGCCGGTTTCCAAAAGGGTCATATTCCCGATCCTGTAAATGAGCTGATCTTGTTTTGCGTCTTCAATGTAACCTGAGCCTGAACAAACGATTTTATCTGTGATCATGGAAGATGGATAATATTAGAATTCCTGGCATACTACAGGGTCAACGCATGTAAAAATTGGACATAATAAATTCAGATAGTTATAAAAAGAGTAAAAAACTATCATTTTTGCAACTAACTGAATTTACAAGAATCAAAATTTATGCCAAGCCTACATGCGATCACCCTGTGGCATACTATTTTACAGATTGCCTTTTTTGTTGTTCTGTATTAAAATTTTTAGTTCTTTTTATATGAAAGTCCGAGGCAAACTTATTCGGTTCTTTCGATATTTGTTGTGGGCCAACCGAGGTGAAAAACCAGGTCCGCCCATGGCGGTTATATGAAAGTCTGTGTAGGTTACTCAGATCTTTCAATTTTTGTTGTGGGCTGTGCCTGGGTATTGATAAGACCCCGGACGGCCCGTGGCCGTTATTGAAGATAAATTCAAACATCAAACAATGCCAAGACAAGACATCATAGCGGAAATGACACGAAGCAATCAATTATGCAAGTCCGGCTTTTCGTTGCTGGAGCTGATTTTGGTGATGTTTATGCTTTCATTACTTGCTGTGTTAACCGTTCCGCTCTTCAAGGCGCCGTCACAAACAGCACCAAGAACCGATGACGGGGGACGACAACTGGCTACCTTTATTGAATCCTTAAAGCAGCAGGCAATGACCCAACATACCGCTTTTTTTCTCCACCTTGATCTGGTGGCGGGGCGGGTCTGGGCAACCCCCCAAACAGACGCCAAGGAGAATCCCCATAAGAAAACGGATTTGGACACCCAGACGAAACCAGAGTTTCTCCTTGAAGGACTTCCCCTGTCCGATGTATCGTTTTCAGGTCTGTCCCATGGGTTGCCGGAAGACACCATTATCGAAATATCCCGACAGGGTATTACAGACATGGCGCTCATTCATATGTCCACACCGGACGGTGAGATGACATTAAAACTTCATCCGTTTTTATATCAGGTGGAACTCTTAGAGGGCCACTACAGCTTCAATGACTGCATTTAACAATCGCCATAGACCGACCGGGTTGTACACCGTAGTGTGCCCGCAACGCACGAAAAAAGGACCAACGGCAGATCTATCATTCTCTCATATGAATACTAAAGGATTCACCCTCATGGAAATTATGGTCAGTCTGGCGGTTTTAGCCATTGCCCTGGCCACGTTGTTCAAGTTGCAGTCTTCCACCGTTGATCTTGCACAAGCCGGGCATTTTAAATCATCGGCCCCCATCCTGGCCCGGCAGGTACTTGCAGGGATGGCTGAAAGCGATTTCAATCCCGATGATACCAAAGGAGAATTTACACAGGAATTTGAAGGGATCTACTGGGAATCTCAGATTCAAACCGCCAACGAAATGAGCGGAATAGAAGATTTTTTATCCGATGAACAAGCCGATCGATTAAAAAAAATCAGTATTACCGTACACAGCCCCGGACAAGGGAGACGGTTTACCCTGGAGACATGGCGGTTTACAAATGCGGACCCATAAAACAGACATTCAAGGGTTTACCTTGGTGGAAGTACTGGTGGCCCTGGCAATCTTCTCCGTGTTGATGGTGACATTGTTTTCTTCCTTTAATGCATTCACTGCTGCCAGTAAAAGGATTATGGAATATGAACAAAACGCCGTTGGTGAAGGGCCGGGAATGGCCATTATAGTCGAAGACCTGGAACAAGCCGTTGTATTTCAGCCGGGCCACCCCATAACTGCAACTGTCGACCAGGACAACAGACGAAGCCAATTCAGTTTTTTATCCACCCCGGATCAGACCGACGGCCGATCGTTTTCCCGCCTGACATTTGCCAGCATGAGCCCGGTACAATTTCGAAACCTTCCAGGCCACCCAAAAGGAATCACCGTGTTGACCTATTACCTGTATGCCCATGATGACCGGGTCGATCTGCACCGATCAGATATCCCGGCCTATATTTGGGATGTGGCTGTTCCAGACCCCTGTATTGATCCGGTTGTCTTTCGGGATGTCCTTGAATTTCAAGTGACCTTTTTTGACCGTGAAGGCAACGAACACGATCAATGGGATTCCCAGGATGAAGACTACGAATACACCCTGCCGGTCCGGGCGGTCATTACCATCACCCTTGAAGACGGGACCCAAAACCGACAGCGATCAACCCAGGTTGCCTTGCCGGCCGCGTTTATAGAAAGCCACACCCGATGACACCGGATCAAACACACATACATCACCCAGCAAACGATGTTGGCCTGGCCCTGGTGACAGTGCTTGCGGTGGTCGCCATATTACTGGCAGCGGCCCTGGAACTTGCCAGAGAAACAGGCCACCTTGCAATGGTATCATCCAATGACGCCGACCGGATTATTGCCGTTGAACGCGCCATGACCGGTATTCACCTGGCCATGGCCCTGCTGGCCGAGGATGCCCGCACCACTGACATTGACAGCATCCAGGAAAACTGGGCCCAGCCTGAGGTCCTTGCCGATGCCGTAGCCGCATTGGGAATTGCTGAAGGCAGCCTTGAAATTGGCATCCAAGATGAGTTGGGCAAACTGCCCATTAATGCCTTGATCAAAAAATATCCGGGCAGTGAACTGAACCCCAGGGTATTTGAGGTGCTTGAGGCATTTTTCCTTCAGCTGACAAAGGACCCTGTCCCCCTGCTCAACGCCATCCAGGACTGGCTGGACAGCAAGGATGACGATGCTGTCACAGGTCTTTCAGGTGCTGAATCCGACTATTATCTATCCCTGGAACCGCCCTATACCTGTAACAACGGCCCTTTTACCCACATTTCAGAACTGTTTCTGGTCAAAGATATCACGCCAGCGCTGTTTGCCCCGGAGTCGACGGACGATGAAATCAAAGATGGAAAAACTGCCGACCCCATTATCCCGGCGGACATATTTACCGTACACGGAACTGATCAAGCCAAATCAAAAAATCACCCGTCAAGTGCTGGATACGGGTCCTTTTCCCCCAAGGTCAATATCAATACCGCCCCCCAGAGGGTCATCGCGTCGCTGCTGCCTGCAAGCCAGAAAGAACTGGCGCAGGACCTGATCGCCTACAGGGAGAAAAAGACAGATGACGGCACTTATGTCAATGCGCTGGATAAAGGATGGCCGGAACAGGTGATCGGAATGTCTCCAAAAGAAAAAAAAGCCTTTGCCGCTGTCATCCGGTATGATACAGACGTGTTCAGAATCAAATCACAGGCAAAGAAAGGAATGATCAAAACAACTATTTATGCATGGGTTCGACGGAATAAACATCCAAAGACAGGCAATTGGTCATGCCGCATCCTTCAGCTGGCAAAGGACAATTAGATGATGGCATGCCTTTATCTGGATATTAACCATACCGGTATACTGGGTCGCACAGGAGCTGTCCATGACACGCCAGGGGATCAGGTACGTATCAACTACAGCGATCTGCCGGAAGACAACGACGCCCCATCTGAGTTCAGTGCGGCTGTGGAAATACTGGCTGACGCGCCCTGGTTTTCAAGCTGTAAGCGAGCTGTCGTCACCCTGCCCCCGGACTGGGTCTGGATCCGCCATACCCGGCTTCCCTTTAATGACCCCAAAAAATTAGGCCAGATCCTGCCCATGGAGCTGGCGCCGACAATTCTTGTTCCGGATCTCACCCCGGTGATTGATTTCAGGGCAGCCCCGCTCCCGGACAGCGAAAATAATCACCTCATTTTCACCGGGATTCTGGCAGCAAAGACCATTGAAGATATCTTTTCAACCCTGAAACGCAAGGGGATTTCTCTATCGGTGGTCTCGCCGAGGGGGTTGATTGAGGCCACAACATTTGCGTCCAGCAAAGACGCGCCCGAACAATTTTTATTTATATCCCCCCAAGCCGACCAAATCGTCCTGGTTTTGGTCAACGATCGATTCCCAATCATGGTCCGTACCCTGGGCTCAATTGCGTCAGATCCAGTTTCCGGCCTGGCGCGTGAGATCCGTTCGACCTACACCAGTGCCGCACTCCACTACGATCTGGATCACAAGACACTGAACACCTGCCCCATTTTTGTGGGACACACCCAAGGTAAGATACCAGACGGGCTTGAGGATGCCCTGACTGCCATCTGCCCCCCGGACACGCCCCCAAAGACCGTGGCGCCCCCGGATGCCATCCTTCCCGACCGTCTGCCCCCGAACCTTTTAAATTTTTGCACCGGGCCATACAAAACAGACGTCTTCCATCGCCGGCATAAAGGCCACCTCATTACAACCGTGGTATTGCTGACCCTGATCGTTGCCTTAAGCCTGTTTGATCTTCACCGGAAAAACACGGCGCTGGAAAACCAGATTTCAGCACAACGTGATGCTGAGATGTCAATTTACACAAGAGTATTTCCCAAGGCCGGCCCTGTTCCGGCACAAGCCCCGCTGTTACTGATGGAATCCAAACTTAAGGAACTCAAACGTTCAGGCAACACCGGGCATGCAGCAGCCATTCCGGCTGTCCCCAAAATCAGGGTGATGGACATGCTTTTTGAATTATCAACCCGCATCCCTGAAGATATCGACATGGCGTTCTCACGGCTGACCCTCAACCACGACCGTCTGATTCTCACCGGACTGACGGCAAATTTCAACCAAGTGGATAAAATCAAAGGCTTGATACAATCCTCTCCCCTGTTCAAGCGGGTCAGCATTCAAAGTGCGAAAGCAGACAAAACCGGGAAAAAAGTCAGATTTAAATTCATCCTGGAGATTTAAATGGCGCATCAATCAACACGGGAAAAACAGATTGTGATCGGTGGCGGGGTGCTGGCTGTTATCTTTATCTTTATCCAGTTTATCTACCTGCCGGCATATGATAAACATGCGGCGCTTCAGCAAACGCTGGCAGGACACCAGCAATCCCTTCAACGCATGAAGCGCCTTGAAAAGGAATATCAGGCACTGACGCCCAATCACGAGGATGCCCAGGCCCTGATCAAGAACAGAGAAAACGGATTTACCCTCTTTTCTTTCCTTGATCGCCAGGCCGCCCAAAGCGGGGTGAAATCCCATATTGATTATATGAAACCCAAAACCCGGGAAATAGAAAACCAACCCTTTTCCCTGGCAGTGGTCAAACTCAGGCTTCAAAAAATTGTCTACAGTGATTTTATCCACTTTATCAACCGGGTTGAATCCCAGGGAAACGGCATACGCATCGTATCTATGTCCCTGACCAAATCCGGGAAAACCGGCAACCTGCTGGATGCTGTGATTGAAGTTCAGACCTTGACCCAAAAAGGGGACGGCATATGAAAGCAGCCTTCTTTTGTCTTCACCTGGCACTGGCGGCCCTGCTGGCATGGCAATGCTACACCCTGTTCTATCTTCCTTTGACAGGGCCGGCCCCATTGCCCATAACAGGTTCCAATGATCCCAATACGCCTGCCCAGATGGCACCTGACACGGCCCCCCATGGGGTCAGCACGCCAAAGCCCGGCAATCCCGATCCCAAGAGACCAACGGCCGTGATCCAACGAAACCTGTTTAAAGTAGACATTGATAAACGCACAAGCACTCCCCCGCCCCTGCCCCCCGAACCCTCTGCAGACAAACCCCTGCCTGAAAAAACAAAATTAAAACTGGTATTGTGGGGGACGGTGACCGGAGATGCACAATCCGCAAACTGGACCGTCATCGAAAATAAAAAAACTCGCAGTCAGGAACTTTACCGCGCCGGCGACACCATCGTGGGCGCACAGATTAAGTCCATCACCCGAAATCAAGTCATCCTTGTGATGGATGGAAAAGAGCAATTGTTAGAAGCACAGACACCATCTTCTTCATCCACGGGTAAAGGGTCCAAAAGCGGCAGGGTGACCGATAAACTCCCAAAAGGGATCGACTTGAGTGCATTGGAAAATGCAAAACCCGCCGAAAACATATTCAGCCGCTTTAGATCCCGGCCCTACATGAAAGACGGTCGTCCCGCAGGTGTTTTGATTTATGGTTTGCGTCCGGGATCCCAGGCATTGTCCGTGGGGCTGCGTAACGGTGATATTATTAAAACCATTAATGATACTGAAATCAACAATTCAAAGGACCTCAAGGGGGTTGCAAAAGACCTTGCTCAGGGCCTTGAACTCAGAATTGTCCTGTCCAGAAGGGGACAGGAAAAAGAGATCGTTTTTAAAGGAGCAGATGAATGATGATTGGAACGTCCCTGTGCCCTGAATATAGACATGTCATCCAGGTATGCCGGGTTGCAGTTCTCATGCTGCTGACCACAGGTATTGTCACAGAAAATATGCAGGCTTTGGCCGAAACGTCCCCGACACAGATTGACACAAACGTTCAACGCGCATCGAAAGAGAATGTATCCATTGATTTCGACAATGTGGATATCAAAGTATTCATAAAATTCATCAGTAAATTGACCCATAAAAATTTTGTAGTGGACCACCGGGTCAAGGGAAAGGTCACTGTTATTTCCCCCACCAAAATTTCAGTCAAAGAGGCCTACCAGGTATTTGAGTCAGTGCTGAGTATTCATGGGTTTTCAACGGTGGAAGCCGGCAAAGTCATCAAGGTCATCCCGGCCCCTTCGGCCCGGGCAGACAATGTGGACACCCGGATCACCCAATCCTCTGAAGCCACTTCAGATCGTCTGGTCACCCGGCTCATCCCCCTTGATTTTGCAGACCCGGAGGAACTCAAACGCCTGTTTACCCCGCTGTTGCCCAAAGGCAGTGTCGTCCTTTCGTATAAGGACACCAGTATGCTCATCGTCACGGCACCCCAGTCCAGCATTAAACGGCTTTTGAAAATTATTCACCGCATTGACGTGCCCAGTATCGGCAAAACCATATCTGTGATCCCGGTGGAACATGCCGATGCCACCCAGCTGACCAAAACCCTGTCAACGGTTTTCAAGGCCCGGCTCAAAACCACCAAGGGGAAACCCCCTATCATGGATATGGTCACGCTGACTGCGGATCAGCGGACCAATTCGATCATCCTTCTGGCGTCCAAAGTTGAAACCCAGCGGGCCGCCGATCTGATCAAAATTTTGGATCAGGAGATCCCCAAGGGGAAAGAGCGCATCCGGGTCTATTATCTGGAACATGCTTTGGCAGAAGACCTGGTTAAAGTGCTTCAAAAAATCCCCACCGAGAAGAAGAACGCATCAAAATCCCCGGGTAAAAAGGCCGCCGCCGTTCTCTCAGAGAAAGTGAATATCAATGCAGATCCGGCAACCAACTCCCTGATCATCATGGCAAACAAAGAAGATTACCCCGTCTTGGAAGAGGTGATTGCAAAACTGGATATTCCGCGGGCCATGGTCTATATCGAATGTCTGATCATGGAAGTCAATGTCAGCCGGGGCCTGAACATCGGCACCGAGTGGCAAACCTCCCAGGCCTATAGCGGCGGCGAAACAGGAGGTACTGTGGGATTTGGCGGTACAGGTACCAGCGGATTTACGAATTCAGGCAGCCTTGGCGACCTGCCCAAGGGATTTTCAGTGGGCGTTCTGGGTGATGCCTTTACCATCGGCGGGGTCAAGTTCCCGGATATCAAGGCCGTGGTCAACGCCCTGCAGACCGATGAAGATGTCAATATTTTATCCACCCCTCAGATTTTGACCACTGAAAATAAAGAGGCCACCATCACAGTGGGCAGCAACATCCCGTATCAGACCCGATCCGCTGCTGAATCCGGCACAAGCACATACTCTTCCTACGAATACAAGGATGTGGGCATCACCCTGAAAATCACCCCAAGAATTTCCAAGGGGCGAATGGTTCACTTAGATGTGTTCCAGGAACTGACCAAGCTGACAAACGTCAATAAGGATGACGGTACAGATCGTCCCACCACCCTTAAACGCCAGATTGAAACCACCATTATTGTGGAAGACGCCAATTCGGTGGTAATCGGCGGCCTGATCGACGAAACCATGAGCCGGTCCGACAGCCAGACCCCATGTCTGGGAGATGTGCCGGGACTGGGGTGGGCATTTAAGTCTGCCATTGAGGGGAAAGACAAAACCAATCTATATGTTTTTTTAACCCCCAAGGTGATTAAAAGTCCCTTGGAAGCCAAAACACTTTACCAGGATAAAAGAAAAGAGATTGATGCCATACAGGGGGGCGAAATCCGACTGTTTGACACGGTGGAAAAGGTGGTGGATATGATTCCCGGGGCAGAATTTAATAAAAAACGGCGGCCGCTTGAAACAAAGGATCGGCCACACCCATCAATTCAGGAGACCAATGACGATCACGGGCACTCCCTGACGCAGCCCCTTAAAGGAACCGACCTGAAATGATCACGCATCTGGTGGAGATGATATCGGAACTGACCCCCCTGTCTGAACCAGACAAAACCAAACTTGTCAGTGCCCTGTCCGGATCTGCCGGTACGGGTACCATCACTGACACTGCGGTAAAAACCAAATTGGTTTCCGAAGAGACAATGCTCAACGCATTGTCCCGGCTATACGCCATGGACGTGGTTCCAGGTCTCCCCCTGTCCGGAACGTCCAACGAGTGGACGAAGGACATTTCCCAGCAGTTTTTAAAAAAATGCGGCATGGTCCCTATGATCACACCCGATTCAACTCGCATCGCCGTTAACGATCCCAGTGATCCAAACCCTGTTGATGACCTGGCCAATTATCTGGTGAACACCCTGCATCTGCCTTCCCCCACACGGGTCCTGGCGCTTCGCCAGGACATCTTAACGGCCTTGAACACCTACTATGAACAGACCGAGGATCAGGCCAGACAGCTGGTGGAGGACATTGAAGAGGGGAACGAATACACCATTGACGACGATACAGAGCCCACAGCCGACCTGCTGGACGATACCAGTGACGCGCCAGTCATTCGCCTGGTCAACCACATGATCGCCAAGGCCGCCAAGGCCATGGCCAGCGACATCCACGTCGAACCCTTTCAAGAGTCACTGTCCGTGCGTTACCGCATCGACGGCATCCTCTATCCCATGCTCACCCCGCCCAAAGGGGTTCAGTCTGCCCTGATCTCAAGAATCAAAGTCATGGCGGGAATGAATATCGCTGAAAAACGGGTGCCCCAGGACGGCAGGGCCCAGGTCCGCATCGGAGATCAGGAAATTGATTTACGGATCTCCACCGTGCCCACGGGATTTGGAGAACGGCTGGTCATGCGGTTGCTCAACAAATCCGGGTATTTTCTGGCCCTGTCCGAATTTGGCATGTCCCCCGATAATCTGTCCCAGCTCAACACCATTATCCGCCAGACCCACGGGATTGTCCTGGTCACTGGCCCCACAGGTTCAGGAAAAACCACCACCCTCTACGCTGGATTGTCGGAAATCAATTCACCGGAAAAAAATATCATCACCATTGAGGATCCCGTGGAATATAATATCGAGGGGATCGGGCAGATCCAGGTCAACACCAAAACCGGTGTCACCTTTGCCAAGGGACTGCGCTCCATCGTTCGCCAGGACCCCGACGTTATCCTGGTGGGAGAAATCAGGGATATTGAAACCGCCTCCATCGCCATCCAGTCGGCCCTCACCGGTCATTTGGTATTTTCCACACTTCACACCAACGATGCTGCCGGTGCCGTCACCCGCCTGGCCGATCTGGGCGTGGAACCCTATTTGATCTCCTCCTCGGTCAACACGGTGATTGCCCAGCGGCTGGTACGGGTACTCTGCCCCAAATGCAAAACCCCCTTTCAAATTAAACAGGAAGACATCGCCGCCATCCGAACCAACGGCGAGCAATGGTTAGGCAAGACCGTTTACCGGCCCAAGGGGTGCCCTGCGTGCTTTAACACCGGCTATACCGGACGACAGGCGATCTTTGAAATCCTGAACATGGACGAAGAGATTAAAAACCTGATTCTCACCACCTCCGACGCGGGCATCATCAGAAACACCGCGATTCAAAAGGGACTGATCACCTTGCGCCAGGACGGCATGAAAAAAGTATTGCAGGGCATCACCTCTATCCGTGAAGTCCTCCGGGTCACCCAGGAATAACAGAGACTGTAACATCAAAAAGGTTTTAGGTCCTTGATAACCTTTTTATGATTTGATATGATTTGAAAAATTTAAATTAAGTTCCTGCTCTTTATCTCTCAGACGACGAAATACAGCCCAATACCGACCATGGGCCAACCGGGTCTTTCACCGAGGTTCGCCCACGACAACGCATGAAAGAAACGAATCGGTCAATTTAAATTTTTTCATACAAACCACTTCAGGAGAACGACAATGAAAATTACGTTTAAAGTGCCGCTGGTAGCCTCTTTTATAATTCTTGGCTTTTTTTTCACATTAAACTCAATCCAATACCGTGTGGTGCGTGATGAAATTTATACGACATGGCTCAACAACGTTACGGAGACATCAAATTCCATTTCCAAATATACCGGTGAATGGCTTGACAGCAAACTGGCCCTCATTGATATGATGGCGGACTATATTGCCAAGGATTACAGTGCGGAACAAATACAATATGTAATGGACAACCCGGTCCTCAAAGACGAGTTTGTTCTTATTTTTGGTGCGTTGGAGACCGATGGCAAGCCAATTTCAAACACCCCGAGTTGGAATCCAGGCGCCACCTGGGATGGCCGCAAACGGGCGTGGTATTCTCAGGCCCGAAATGCCGAAAATGCCGTATTTACGCCGCCCTATAACGACTCTGCAACCGGTAGACTCCTTATCTCGGCGGTGGGGAAGATGATGCAGCACGGGGAATTTAAAGGGGCTTTTGGTGGCGATATAGAGTTACAGACGATCGCCGATGTGCTCAATGCGGTAAATTTTAATCAAAAAGGCTATACCTTTCTCCTTAAAGAGAGCGGGGTGATCGTAAGTCACCCGAACAAGAGCTTTAATGGCAATACCATAAATTCTGTTTTTGCAATTGATACACCAGAAATTAAAACTCAGTTTATTGAGACAACGAGTGGCGGAAAAAACGTACTGCTTAAATTCACCCCCCTGGCACTGAAGAATAACGATACAGATTTGTTAATTGGGGTAGCGATTGACCCCCATAAAATTATGGCAGAGACAGAACAGCTCAAGTGGATTTCTATCGTTTCATCCTTGATTGGCGCCCTGTTGACTTCGTTTGTATTGTATTTAGTGATGTCGCGGTTACTCCTCAAGCCATTGGTCGGACTCGCAGCGTCTGCGGATGAAATCAGCCTTGGGAAATCTGGCGTTGAGATTGACGGCATAGATCGCAATGATGAGATTGGATTGGTGGCAAAGGCCATTCAACGCATGGCTGTCAGTATCAATTTCGCCATTGAAAAGCTTAAAACTCAGAAATAAGGACCATGGGCAGACCAAGGCTCGCTCTCCCAAGGTCTAAATGAGTTTGCATCGGACTTTCATACAACGGCCACGGGCCGTTATAAAAAACGTATAACTAAATATAATTCCAAGGAGCGAGGGGACTATGTCCCAGACAATCTTGATCGTCAACAGCGATCCATCTTTTATCAAAAGCGCTGCCGAACGAACACGAAAAAACGCTCGTGATATCAATATTGTTTCAGCGACGAATCGTTCAAGCGCGATCGATATACTCAAAGGTGTTACGCCGGTAAAATATGCACCAATAGATTTTCTTTTTATGACACTGGCAATTCCTCGCGTGACCGATGGCTACCTCTTAATTGCCAAAGTCGCCAAGACGCTTTTACCCAGCAAAAACATCTTTGTTTTCGTAAATAAACTGACGGATCAGGTGCGCCATTCCGTCAGGTTGCAAGGTGTTGAACGCATCCATGAAATCAGCCAGTTCGATAGTATTCTGCGACAAATGAGCGGCAGCTCAGTCCGCATTGCTACCCCTAAAAAGACACCGTCTTCCATTGGCAGCAGCAATGATGTGCAAAAAATTCAAGCCGTATTGAACGAAGTGATGGGGCCGGTCGGTTCTTTTATCTTTGAAAAGTGCTTTGATTCAGACATGCACCGGAATGATACCGCATTGCTGATTGACAGTATCATCAAAGAGATAGGCGGGGGGAAGCAGGCCGTTCAGTTCAAAAAACTGCTGCGCACCCAATAGGCCCATGATTTCAATTAAATTCAGATGATCATTTGATTGATTTCGACGATGGGCAGGCAGACGGCCATGATAATCAGTCCCACGACCACCCCCATGATCAGGATAATCAAGGGCTCAATGAGTGCTGTGGCCGCAGTGACGGCGGTATAGACATCTTTTTCATAAAAATCAGCGGATTTTTCCAGAATTTTTTCCATCTCTCCGCTCTTTTCCCCCACCTGTATCATCTGTACAGCCAGGGCTGGAAAATGCCGGGTACCAGACAGGGCCTTTCCCAGTTCACCGCCCTTTTCCACCTTGTCGGCGGCGGCTTCAATGATATTGGAAATCACCTGATTGTTAGCGACGCTCCGGGTAATTTTCAAGGCGGTAAGTAAGGGCACCCCATGTTCAAGCAGGGATCCCAGGGTCCTTGAAAAACGGGCCACCGCCAATTTTCGCACCAGGTTGCCTGCAATGGGAAGGGAAATCATCACCCGGTCGGTGATAAAAATGCCGCGCTGGGTCCTGCGGGCGGCCAACAGGGCAACCGTCCCGATGAAGGGCACCAGCAGGATGGCCCACCAGAAATTTGTAAAAAAGGCACTGACCCCGATAAGGATTCGGGTGGGGCCAGGCAGGGTCTGATTCATATCTGTGAAAATCCCCACAATGCCGGGTACAATATAGGCCATCAGGATGACCACCACCAAAAAGCCAATGATGGACATGGTGATGGGATAGGCCAGTGAAGCCCAGATTTTCTTTTGGGTTTCCTGGGTTTTCTCGGCAAAATCGGCAAGCCGCTCCAAAACGATTTCCAGGGTGCCGGAGGACTCACCGGCCGCCACCATATTGACGTACACTGAAGAAAAAATCCCAGGATAAAGGGCCAGGGCCTCGGCAAAACTGCTGCCCTGTTCAATACGATCCTTGATGCCGGACAACACCCGCTGCAAGGATTTGGAATCCACCTGATCGGCCACGGCCCCCACCGCTTTGACCAAAGGAAATCCAGCGGACAATAAGGTAGAGATCAACCGGGTTACCATCGCGACTTCGCTGGCCTTTACCCTGGGAAAATACCGGGTGAAGCCGGGCATACGATCCGAAGATTTCCTGGATACGGGCTTAGAATCAATCCGGTTTAAGGATGTGGGAAATAACGCCTGAAGCCGGAGTTTTTGCCTGGCCGCCATTTCACTGTCTGCATCAACAATACCGGATTTCTTTTTTCCCTGGGCATTTAACGCGTTGTATTCAAATACGGACATCTTCCAACCTGTATTATTATCCAACCTGCATGAATGGTTACTTAACTGTATACTGCTTAACCTTATATACGCTCGAAATTAAACTGGCAAACCCTTCTTTTTGTAGGACAACATTTAAATAAAAACACGCCGGCGGGGAGAATCCCACAGCAGCGCACGTTGGACGCCTGTGAAGCGTATTGGCCAATTTATCATCTATCTAACCATTCACCCCCCTGGTCAACATTAAATCTTCCAAGATGTACCGGATTTGCCATCAAGGCACGCCAACGGGCAACTTAAAAAACACACAGATGAGAGATGCTTTTTTTGATCATGGGCCTGAAGGTAGATGATCAGAACAATAAAAGGCTAGGAGGTAATCAGGGGCGTGGGTTTGCAGACACCAAATCCTTGGGCAAAATCAACACCAATGTCATTGAGTATTTCAATGATGGTTTTGTTTTCCGCAAATTCAGCAATGGTCTTTTTCCCTAAAAGATGTCCAATACGATTAATTGTTTCAGTCATGGCCCTGTTCACTTCATCCTGCTCAATATTTTTGACAAAGCTGCCGTCAATTTTCAAATAGTCAACCGGCATATGTTTCAAATAACTGAAAAAATTGGCACCGGTGCCAAAGTCATCAATCGCAAATTGAATACCAATTTCCTTACATTTATTGATAAAATCGATTGCGGCACGAAGATTTCTCACAGCAACCGTTTCAGTGATTTCAAAACAGATCGCTGTGGTATCAATCTTGTATTCGGCCACTTTTTCCTTTATGAAATCGTATAATCCAAGGTCGGTTATGGACGCTCCGGAAAGGTTGATGTTAACCATCAGATCGTCGTTGCTATCATCAGTGCGTATATGGTGAAATTTTGAAAATACTTTATTGATCACCCACTGATCAATTTGTGGCATTAAATTGTACCGCTCCGCAGCCGGCAGGAAACGCCCGGGCAGGATAATTTCACCCTCCTTGGAGACCATTCGTAATAAAATTTCCATATACTGGCGGTTGTTGTCATCGCCAAGGGCCTTATAGGTCTGATGATACAACGCAAACCGATCTTCTTTCAGCGCGGCATTGATACGTTCCACCCAACTGACTTCATCCCGCTTGGTTGCCAACTCCTTTTCATTCTCCTGGAAGATACAAAGGCGCTGGCGACCGGATTCCTTTGCCCAATAGCAGGCCGAATCCGCTTCATTGAGAACATCCTCAGCTTTGCTACTTTGGCTGGAAAACGACGTCATACCGATGCTTATCCCAACGCTATAACGCTTTCCCTCATAAAAAAAGTGGAAGTCTTTGACACTGCTGAGAATGCTGTTGGCGATGATTTGCCCGCGTTCTTGGTCGCACCCTTCAAGGAGAAGCCCAAATTCATCTCCGCCAAGGCGTGCCAGTGAATCACTGCTCCGAACCTGAGCACTTATAATCAATGCCAATTGGACGAGCAGTTCATCCCCGGCAGCATGGCCACAGGTGTCATTTACAAGTTTAAACCCGTCAAGATCCATAAAGCAAAGCTGACCGGATTTTCTCTCAACCTGGGCACGCTCTATCGCATTTGACACCCTTTTCTCAAATTCACGGCGATTAATTAGCCCGGTCAATCCGTCGTGGGAGGCTTCCCAGAATTGTTGCTTCAGCCGTTCTCGAAAAATGGTGACATCACTCAAGCAGAGTACGCCACCCGTCAGTTTTCCGTTGCTATCCAGCAAGGGGACGGCCTGCTCTTCCACAGCGATGGTTCGATTGTCATGGGAGATCAGAGAACAATTTCCTTGGCAGGACGTCTCTTTTTTTGTTTCAATGGCCTTGTATATCGCGCTTTCAACCGCTGACTCGGTTTCCTCTTCAATGAGTGTTAAAATGTCAGACATGGCTTTTCCGTTTAATTCGTAAAAAGACTGTCCAATCATTTTTTCTGCGGCAGCATTCAGATAAACAAGAGTGCCCTTTTCATCCGTGCGAAGCACCCCGTCACGAATTGACTGAAGTGTCACCTCTGCCTGTTGTTTTTCGCCAAACAATTCAGCGGAAAGCCCTCGAAGCTTTCTAAGGGGGAGAAACCACAATGCAGTGAACACGAACATCCCAAGCACCACCCCGAGCACACTGCTGATCAATGTGTTGTGAAGGACAGGGGAAAGGCTTGAACTGACAACAACCATTCCCACGATCTGATGAATATCATGGAGCGGGTAACTTCGCTGCATGACAAAGTTACCCGTTATCGTTTCTCCAGCCGAAGTCAGTTCATTGCCTTGATCATCAAAAATCTGGACAAATTCGTTTTGCAATATAACGGGTTCCCGGGAAAGGATCCCCTGCATCTGATTCTCTGCAAACATCCATGAATCAGGAAGTGTTACGATCATTTCTTCTTGTGCCTTGGCTTTGATCCGCGCCTTGAAAATGAGGGCTTTTGACAAATCACTGTAGGCAATAAAACAGGAAATTGCCGGAAGGCTGAAGACCACAACCATGGATATAGCCAAGGAGAGGCGAAAAAACAGTCGATCAAGTTTGTCCGAGGTGGAAAGTACCATAAATTTTTGTTATCGGACCGGATAACATCCGTATTGTTTTAGAATCTCGCCCCCTTTTTCAGAAAATACAAAATCAATGAATGCGTTGACCTCTGAAGTGCGGCCTTCTTTTGGGAGAATAAAGTAAAACCGTTTGACAATGGGATAATCACCGGAAATGCAGGCCTCAACCGTGGGTGCCACACCGTCAAATGTCAATGCGTGAAGATCTCTTTTTTCAGAAAGAATCAAGGACAACGCGGTTACGCCAAAGCTGCCGGGGGTCTGTTCAATCGTGTCCACCGCTTGCTGATCTGTTGAAGCGAAAAGGAAATGTTTGTTTGCGATGGCGATATCCATGGCCTTATCCAGCTCAGGGGAGAGGGCTTTGATCTGTTTGCTGTTATTGTCCTTGGCCTGGCGGACAAGGGGACGAATCGTGGTGCCGTCCGGCCATTGTTTTAACGCCCCTTTGTATATGTCCACGAGCTGTGATTGTGTGATGGCATCCACCTTGCTCTTGTTTGAAACGGCAAAGATTGTAGGTGTTCTCGCGTATTCAATGGCAACAATTCCTTTTTCCAACTCAGCCGCTTTCAATGGCCGGGCACTGAGCCCAATCTGAATACGGCCTGTCGGCACTGATTTGATGGCACCGCTGCTCCCGATACTTGGCAGGACTTTAATCTTAACTTCGGGATTGGCGTTTTGATAGGCTTTGGCAAGCCACTTCATTGTACCGAGGGCATTCCCAGTGCCGCCGATTATTATGGCCGCTGAACAGGTTGCTGCCGTGAAATAACACAGTGTGAAAGCCAAAGCGAATACGGACAATGAGCAGTACTTTTGTTTTACATGACGCATTTTTTTTCTCCTTTTATCATAGACGGTCTGTTTGAACACCGAAAGCTGAGCTAAAAAATTCAATTACAAGGCAGCGCCTAATAAAGCACACTGAACCTGTATTGTTTTAAAAAATATAATCAATGTTGCTTTTTCCTGCCGTTAGCAGCAAGGCCAAGGAGACCTATGCCGAGCAGAAAAATGGTGCCAGGCACTGGCACCAGAGTTTGCTCAAAGCCACTATATTCAACCTGTTCCTGAGAAAAATTGTAAAAGCCAAACTGTCCTGAAGTAAATGTCGCATCCGTAATTGTCGCATTATAAAGTTCTGTATCTGCCTCTTTTACAATAATTGAAAATTCCCCTGGCTTAAAGGTCAGGTGAAAATTATAAAGCGTGTTGGTTTTCCATCCAGATTGGTCGCTGTAACTCGTGGCCAAAATAGTGGAGTGTGTGGTATTTTCGGAACTCCAGAAATCTTGGTTGGTTAAATCAGAAACGTTAGCTGCCTCTATTTTTCTTACGGTAAACCCTTCTTGTGCTGTTACACCATATGCACCCTGCTGGGTTTGTTTCCAATCAAATATGTAGTAATTAACCGAGTTTTGATACCCAAATACAAATCCTATAAAATCGTTATCCGCATAGGTCTTTACTTTCCAACTGCCATCCATCTCATAGTTTGTCTGATTAATATTATTTAGATAAAAAGATGGGTCAGCGTTTACTGTTTGAGTCACTGTTTCGTTGTTATTTGACAGCACCCAATTTCCGCCGTTATTACTGTGTCCATTAGGCAAGTCAAGCGCCACTGCGTACCAACTCGACAAATCAATGGGATCAGAAATAGCAGTGCCGGAAAAACCACCAATAAGCATTAAGCACACACAAAAAAATACTAAATTTCGTTTCATACTATCCTCCTTTGAAAAAAATAACCCAGCTTTCAGTGATCAAACAGACCGTCTACGACAAAGGCAACAAACTGAATTAAAAATCAGCAATATAAAACGCCCTATGCACCTTATTATGAAGATTAATTACCACAAACCCAATAAGCAATCAACAATTCAGTCCTTTGTTGGGTTTCCTTCGTCAACCCAACCTACACGCTGCGCCGCTTTTATCTAACTTTGTCATAGGGATGGAATGATAAAGCCAATCACATTCCTGTCAACGGCGATGCATCAGTGCTTCGGCCAGAGGGGCATATAAGAGCGCTGAGAGGGTGGGGAATAGATTGTCACTGGCGGTCCACATTTCTTCAAAGGCAGGGTATATCCGCTGGAGGCAGGGATCATATGCCAATTCGCCGGATCGGTTGTATCCCCCTTCATACACCGCTTGGGCTGCGATCCGAGCTTTTTTCACGTCTTCTGCGGCCCCCGTTGCTTTGGCTGCGGCCATCACCCCGGCATAGGTCAGTCCGGTTTTTGCTGTGATGGGCATAGGAAAGGTCAGTCCCTGCTGCCAGGCCTGGCCCATGTCATTGAGGCGTGACACTGCCGTGTTTTGCGTCAGGGGCGGCAGGACAATCACATCCTCGGGCGTGATCAAGCGGCTTTCCAAATCCAGGCCCATGGCCGTCCCAGCCAGATGTCTGATCCAGAGCCCGGTCAGAATGTAATACGTCTCAGGCTTGATGGTTTTAGCGGGGATGGACTTGGGATAAAATTCCCATCTGCTGTATTCAGGACCGTCGCCAGCGTCGGTTTTGTAAACTCGATCCAGCCAGTCTTCTACCACCCGCGTGTCGCCCTTTTCCCGTGTCAGGCTCAAATTGATTTCTACCGGATCACAGGCCTGGGGCCACCGGGCCAGCAGACGGTGATGATGGGCCAGCATGCCAGAGACGGGTGTGATCAAGGCGTTTGCGGACAGGCGGCCAAACCCGGCCATGGGAAGGGCGCCTGTGCGAAGCATCCGTTGCGCCGTGTCTGCCACAGCCGCCTGTGCCCCCTCAGGCCCTGCAGCCAAGCCAGCTTCCAGCAGCCGCCCCCCCAGCCCAAAGGGTGCAAGACCATCCAGGGCAAAGGGCTCCAGATCCACGGCGGTTTCATTCTCTGGATCAAACCGAATGGAAAGGCGGCGGTTGAAAAAATATTTCACTGGATTTTTCATAAACCGGATCAAATCGGACAACGTAGGGCCTGTGAGGTCTTCGGGTGCCGCCAGTGGCGTCCATGGGGCCTCCGGGGTGCCCGCTGCATCCAGCGCCCTTCGCCATTCATGGGCATAGGTAAACAACTCCAAATCCGATGTATGGTTCTGGACCTCAAAATAGGAGCGGCTGAACGGTTGCAGGGGATACACCTTGGTGAGGCTGTCTTTTAAATTATCGGGGATATCATCTGGGGAATCAGGATCGACAGCCGGCTGCCAGCCCGCGTCAAGATAATCCCTGAGCTGCCCCACCAGCACCGAAGGGGTGCGCTCACTGTTATCCTGGATATTTCGCCCCACATAGGAGATGTAAAACCGTTCCCGGGCGGAAAGCAAGGCCTCAAGAAACAGGTAGCGATCATCTTCCCGGCGGGACCGATCCCCGGGCCGATACAGCCTGCGGCCAGCCATGAGGTCAAAGTCCAGGGGGGGATGGCTCCTGGGAAACTCACCATCGTTCATGCCAAGCAGACAGACCACCCGAAACGGAATGGCCCGCATGGGCATGAGGGTGCCAAAATTGACCTTGCCGGCCATAAAACGCTGGGATACCCCTGCTGCCGCCATCTTCTCCATGATGAATTCACGGACCACTGCAAGGGAAATCGTCTGGTCCATCTGGGCCTGGGTGCAGGCGTCCAGCCAGAGGTTCAGCACGTCCTCCAGGCGGTTAAAGGTGATCAGGTCTGCCTCTGTGTCTGCCTTAAGGCAGCGCTGGATCATGCCGCGGATACGGGCGCACCATTGGGCCGGTGTGGCAGGCGGCCTCAGGATCTGCCGGAATTGTTCCAATTCATCTATGAGCTGGGCAAGGGGTCCCACCAGGGCCGCATCCAGTCCTCCCACTTCATCATAGGGATCAATGTCTGCCCAGGGCCCACCACGGCCCACGGCATAGCCCAGCAGCATCCGGTCCACCCCAAAAGTCCAGGTGTTCTGATCCAGTCCCGAGGGCATGCCAAAGGATTCCCGCTGTTCCGGGGTGAGTCCCCAACAGATACCGGCCCCTTCAATCCATTGGGCCAGTCGCGGCAGATCCTCCTCGGTCAGTCCAAATCCATTTCTAAAGGCCGGCACCTCAAGGAGATCCATAATTTCGCTGACGCCCATGCGGGCATCGGGCAGGTGAAGCAGGGTCTCAATGGCACCCACCAGGGGGATGCTGTCACGGTGGGGCGTATCTGCAATGGTATAGGGAATACACCGTGGATCTTCGACGGGCATATTGCCGAATACCGCCTCAATGTGGGGGGCGTAGGCATCGATATCCGCAGCCATGACCATGATTTCCCAGGGGTTCAAATTTTCCAGGGTTTCAAAATAGTAGAGCAGCCGGTCCTGGAGAATTTCAACCTCTCTTTGGCGGCTGTGGGCTGACACAAACCGGATGGACGGATCGGTATGTGCGACCTGGGTGCGCAGCGCCGGGTCCGTTGGCAGGGGGGTCAGATCCAAAATAGCCTGCTGTACCTGGTGGAGGAGCAACGGCGGCGATTCACCCCCCGTAAAATCGTCAAACAGATCAATCTGGGGAAAAGCGGTGTCATAGCGTTCAGGGGCATCATATCCGTACAACAACCCGATATAGTCCCTGCCCTGCTTGCCCCAGGCCGCAAGCAATGGATTGGCATGCGCATGGATCTCATCCGGCGCCAGGGGATCCGGCATATTGGGTTTGGCGGCATGGCGGGCATTGGCAATGTGCAGCAGCGATTTATCTTCAATGATATCTGCCCAAAAATACCGGCAGGGATTCTGCACAAAAAGAAGGACCTGGCAAAACCCAGAAACCGCATGAAGGGTTTCGATGACCTGCCGGGGCAACGCGGAGATACCAAACACCATCACCCGGGGCGGTAACCCTTCCGGGCGGCGGTCGCCCAAGGCACGGGCCTGTCTCATAAATTGTTGGTGAAGGTCGGAACGGCTCATCCCCCGCAGCTGCGATGGGATATCTGTCCGGATTCGCCGCCACAATTCTGCCTGCCAGCGTTGTTCACCAGGCAGTGCCAAGGGAGCTGCACCAATGCGGGTTAAGTGATCCCGGCCGGCGGCCCAGTCTTCCAGCCAGTCGGCCCGGTAGACCTGGTATTGGTCAAAGAGATCCGCAAGGTGCCCCGCCAACTGACCGAGACGCCGCTCCCGCTGCACCCCGCCAAGTTCCCCGGCATTGTCGCTTGCCGAAAGAAACCGGTTCAAGGGCGCAAATACCGTTTCCCCTTGAAGCCCTGGCAGCATGCGGAAAAGTCGCCACTTCAACCGCTCTTTATCATAGGGAGAATCTTCAGGGATATCCGCCCCCAACACCGCCCGGTAAGCGGCCCATACATACCGGCCGGGCAACTGCATCTCAAGGCCGGCACTGATGCCGCACCCCTCATCATCGGCCAGGGCCAGTTTGAGCCACTGCCCCATGCCGTTGCTCTGGACAATGAATTGCTCGGTGTCCAATACATCAAGGGGATGTGATTTTATCCATGCCACCGCCACCGTGCGCAACTGCTCTAAGTGGTTGGAATGGATAATGGACAGGCCGGGATTCAGATTAGACGCCATCAAATTTCGTCATGGCAAATACGGGGACCCCAGGGATCTGTGCCCGGCCTTTGAGATCGGGCAGTTCCACCACAAAGGCACACTCCACCAGATTCCCCCCCAACTTTTCAACCAGCTTCACGGTGGCGCCCACGGTACCGCCAGTGGCAATCAGATCATCCACAATGACCACTTTCTCGCCCTTTTCAAGGGCATCTTCATGAATTTCCAGGGTATCTTCACCATATTCCAGGCTGTAACTTTCCTGGATGGTTTTATAGGGCAGTTTCCCTTTCTTTCTCACCGGCACAAACCCGATGCCCAGCTTATAGGCCAGCACCGCACCAAACACAAATCCCCGGGCGTCAATGCCCACGATTTTGGCCAGGCCGGCGTCTTTATAGCGGTCATAAAGGATGTCGCAGGCAGCCTTGAATGCCTCCGGGTCCTGCATCAATGTGGTTAGATCCCTGAAAATCACCCCTTCAATGGGCCAGCCCGGGATACTTCGGATGGTTGCTTTTAAATCCATGGTATATACGCTCTCCTGTTTTTTTAAGTTCACAGCCGTCAAATCGGAGCGGATCCGATTTAATTCTGATCATGGGCCTAACGCATCTGTGTGACGGTTTTGACCAGCAGATTTTTTACATTCTCGGCATTTTGTTCAAAGACCTCAAGGATCTCCTGCCAGGTAACCGGTGCCTCATCTTCTTTCCAGCAGTCAAAATCTGTAGACATGGCCACCGCGGCATACGGAATGCCCGCCTCATTGGCCAGCATGGCTTCAGGCGCTGTGGACATATTGATCACATCCGCCCCCCACATGCGAAACATCTTGGATTCCGCCACTGTGGAAAACCGCGGCCCTTCAATGGTGACCACACATCCGGTTTTATGGACTGCATAGTCCAAGTCCTGGGCCGCATCATAGAGTCTCATTCTCAGGTCCGAATCAAAGGGGTGGGCCATGATGGGATGCACAATTCCGTTTTCAAAGGATTCTGCAAAGGTGTTCTTGCGAAACCGTGTAAAATCAATGAACTGATCCAAAATCACAAAATGGCCCCGGTCGATGTTCTGGCGCAGACTGCCGCAGGCTGTAGTGGCCAGGATATGTGTAGCTCCGGCATCTTTCAACGCCTGGATATTGGCCAGGTTATTCACCTGGGTCGGGCTGAATTGATGCTGCCGGCCATGCCGGGCCAGCAACAGCACCTGGGTGCCCCCGATACTGCCGGCCATCAGCGTTGATGATGCTGCCCCATATTTCGTGTTGGCCTCAATCTCTTCAGGATTATTTAGAATATCAGGATCATCCAGTCCCGATCCGCCGATAATACCGACCCGCATATGCGTTCTCCTTTATCTTATTAGGATTGTGTATTGGCATTGATTCCAATACCGATTCATTACAGTCACCGGGGGAAAAATTGCAACCGTCTTTTTATTATTTTTAAATCTCAGCACGCTGGTTTCTGACGAACAGCCCATGGGCCGACCTAATTTTTCGCCGAGGTCTGCCCACAACAAACAATGAAAGAACCGAATGGGTTTGCATCGGACTTTCATATAAAAAATAAAGAGACCCTAGCAACTGGTACTCCATACTAAATTCTTTTTGCTAACACAACCCCCGGCCATGAATTAGAGAATCGCTCAAACTAAGTACTGGCGACAAGATTGAAATCGTCATCACCAATCACATGGAAGCCTTGATTCGGCCAATTTCAAAAAAGGTGGATGAAGTTTTTTGTAAATTGCATAATTCTGAACAGAAGACTATTTCTCAAGAAGAAATAAATAATGCGCTAGCAAAGAGAATGAGAAATAAATTCAAATAAAAGCTATTGACACAAATGTCCTTATTCGCTTACTGCCCAACGGTCCAAAAATCAGTATAGCAATCAGTCCGGGAAAGCCGAGAAACAGAACGAGCAACGTTTCTATAGCGTGTTGCCGTATCCGGTTAAAAAAGGAAAGTGTCGGGGCCTGGCGGCGGGTGAGGAATAGATACACTCCTGCAAAAAACGCACAGGATACCACAGCCAGGGGAAGAATGGGAGCTGGCACAATATCTATCACTGGACCGGGTTTATCTGGCAGATATCGCTTCAATCTAAAGGGAGATAAAATCGAAAGACCGCAGTTGACCCATTTTTTATGTTTGAGTATGGCAGGGGGACAGGGTTCACTGTGTTGGGTTTCCACCTGCCATGATTCATCCACGACAACAAATTCTGTTGGGCGCTTAATATCTGTATTTTTTAGAATCAGGGTTTGATAAACAGGCTTATTCCAGACTTTCAATATAGACCGTCTGGCATTGTAATCGGGTACGGGAAGCGGTATCAATTGTTTTTCATATGTAACCAGGTAAACCCGATTTTCCGTTACAACTTGTCCATAATAGTCCTTTTTCAGATTTTCATCGACATTGATAAATAGAGGCAGGGTCTCAAATTTGTGGTTCAAGTCCTCGCAAACAGGTAAATGTTTGACTTGTTTTAAATGAAACAGCCGCCATTGGCTGTCAATAAACAACATGCCTTCATCAATTTTTTTGTGCGTATTGGGATTCGTTGCGGACAAAATAATTGGAAACACCACACCGGCGTTCACCATGCTTTGGGTAAATTTCATCCCTTTTTCTTTGTCTTCATTCCCTGTACGGCAATCTATAAACCGAACCTTATCTTGAGTCAGTACCATGAGATCATCAGGTAGAGAAAATCCTGCTGTTTCTGGAGAAGATTCCATTAAAAAATGGAGGGGGCGATGATGAGAAAAGATGGTATTGGGGGAAATACGGAATCTGTGACGCTTTGCCGCATCCGCATATGAAAAGGAATGGCCATTGATTGTCAGTGGGAACCCATTGTGTTTCAACACATCATTGTAGAAAACAAAGGGCATGAGCCTTCTGGCCTGTATTGGGGAATATTCCTGGCCGTCCATGTTTCTGAATATCAAACCAGAGGGCCGATAATCCCAGATAATAAAGTCGTTAATGATAGCACTATATTGACCACTGGGCGTCCGCCGGTCTCCTTTGGTGGCTCTCAGATAATTTTCTGGCAGGAACCAGGTGAGAATGACAATGCTCAGAAAAATGGGTATTAAACGAAGAAATCGAATTTGCATTAATCCCTCTCCTTGACCCTGAGGGCAGCGGCATTAAATGCCAAAAGCCAGGGAATACAGATGAGTGTATGAACAAAAAGGTCTATCTGGGCAAATCCCCTTGCTGAAGTCAGCAGGGTAAAGTACCCATAGCCTGCCAGCGCAAGGCAGAGTTTACGCAAGAACGATGGGTCGGCAATGACTGCGGCAGTAGCGCACCATGACGTGAGGCTGGCAATGAACCATGGCACCATGGCTTTATACATGGGCAAGGTCATCTCAAAAGGAAACCCATAGGCAGATGAAATGAGCCAGAACACACCGGTCGTAATGACAAACAAAAGTATCAGCAAGGTAAACCCGACCCCAAGCATGGTATACAACAAGACATGGTGGTAAACCGGAAGGTGAAAGAGTAAGCGCAGGCGTTTTTCCACACACTCTGGACCGATCTGAAACCCGGCAAACCATATGCCCGAGAAAAGAAAGACCCATTTGATGGCATCAAAAAAGACATATTCATCAAACAACAGATTTGCCCATAACTGATTGGCACCATGCATTAACCCCACGTTCCGCAAGGTTAGATAATAATCGACCAATGCCACCAGCATGCAGACAAAAGGCACCCACCAGATCCGTCGGATTTTAGACCACTCTTTTTTTATCGTTACAGATATCAATGCATTTTCCTAGGAATAATTATGTTAGGAGAGAATCGGTTGCGCCCCCCACCATTAAACCATCCAAACGAGTTAATACCAGCCTGTCAAGCCGACAAAAAGATCCTCAAAACTCATCTGCACGTTGTCAATGGGGGCTGATGTGTCATACCCTGCAGTTGACAACAGCGCCCGCATCTTTTTTGTATCCGCATAACTGAACACACTAAGATTGCGTTTACCCCGTTCCGTTCGAACAATGTCCTTCATCCCGTCCAGGTGCGATATGAACGCATCCGCTGTGTGGGACGCATTCAACGATAAGGGGAATGGCAGATGATAACAAAAAAAAGACTGCATCAATGTTTCTCTGTCTTCATTTGCCAGAATACGCCCTTTTTGCAACACAATCACCCGGTCAAGAAACCCATCCAGTTCCTGCACAATATGACTGGTTAACAGAACAGTGGTTTCATATCGATCTACATAGTCCCTTAAAAATTCAAGGAACAATCGCCTATAGCCCACATCAAGACCCAGGGAATAATCATCCAAAATGATAATTTCTGCCCGTTGGGCCAAAATAAGCCCAAGGGTGACTTGAGATCTCTGCCCGCAGGAGAGCTGGGACAGGCGTCTGGTTTTGGGGACATCAAGCCGGTTAACAAGATCGTAATAGATAGATTTGTCCCAGGACGGGTAAAATGCAGCATAGAATTGTTCAATGTCATGGATGGTCATGAAATTGTATTGTACAAACCCTTCATGCAGCAGACTGATGCGTCTGCGTTCCTTGGGTGGAATCGCGTGGCTGGGGTGTCCCAGTACAGAACATACCCCGGAGTCTGGCTGGAGAAAGCCCATCAAAATATTAATGGTCGTACTTTTGCCTGCCCCGTTTTTCCCCAAAAGTCCAACAATCCCCCGCTGTTGAATTTTAAAATCAATGCCATGAAGGACTTGTGTTTTATGATAGCTGTGTTTAAGGTTTTGGCATTCTATGACGGTTGTCATTGAAGTATTCCAGTCATTTTTTCATCTATATTTTATGTAAAAAACCGATGCAAACCCATTTGGGTTCTTTCATGATTTGTTGTGGGCGAACCGAGGTGAAAACCAGGTCCGCCCGTGGCGGTTTTAGATAAAAGCCTCGTAACTTACTGAATTACTTTCTTGTTTTGTTGTGGGCCAACGCCTGGGATTCGATAGACCAGGGACGGCCCGTGGCCGTTATACCAAAATGATTGGTACTGAATCAAAGAATACACAAACGGTTAAAATTTATATTTCATCCCCATATAGAATTGCCGTCCCCGAGCGTAGGATGACTTATCAGGATCCGTATTAATTTTATTTTTTCTGTCGAACACATTGGTCACATCCATTTCCAAAGAGAGAATGTTATCATTATAACGGATCACATCAAAAGCAGCCGCAAGATCCATATTAATGATATTATGCCGATCTGCAATGAGGTAACGATCTGCATCCTTGCCATCTGGCCCCGTAACGGAAGAGGGTTTGCTGAGTCTGCTGAGTGTTTCCCCGCCAGTTTCGTATCTTACGGTCGGCATGAGGCGTAATCGCCCATCCCAGAAACGCATCTCATGGGTATAGGTAATCACCCACGGGGCCGCAAAGTTGCCCACAGGCAGTTCATCTCGCTTAACAAACGCACCATTGAGTTCCACATAACTGCTGTCATCAATGGCATCTGATTCATCAAAGGCATTTGCCCATTTGGCATAATTACTTTCTGATGAAGATCGTGTCACGCCCAGTTGAAAATTGTGTTGACCCCATCGGCCAAGATCAAACTCTTTTCTTACATTCAGGGTAACGCCCCAATAATCTGTTTTACCCCCATTGGTAACTGTCCGATTCTTTTTTACGTCATCATAAAAAATTCGAATCTGATCTCTATACCCCCTGTTCACATAGGTCAAGTCAAACACTGTATCCAGAAAAACAGCAGACACGCCCGCATTGTATTCGTCCACAAACGGCGTTTTCAGGTCTCCGAGTTGGTCTGCATTGCGATGGGTCTCTTTATCGAGCATCCAATCTTGCAGGACACCGTCCACCACGCTTCTTTTATACTTAGAATATTTCGGGGGCATTTTAATGGCACGGTAAAGCACCTGTCCGCCATAGTAGCGGTTATATCCGCCAAATAGCTTCACCTTTTTCGTATTTAGGACATCATAGTCCATAAAGAAACGGGGTGCAAAATCCCAGTTTTTCGTAATACTATCCCAGGAAACTCGAAGTCCAGGCCTGACAAGCAGGCGTTTCATTTCAATACGGTCTTCTAAAAACAGCGCCGCAGTGTCATATTTTTTTGAACGAGAATTTTTCGAACCGACGTTCTTCCGACTTGTATACTGTTCGCCACTGACCACCCCATCAGCAAGCTCTCCGACCACAAGATTTGACTTTTTAGGCCGAATATACGAGGTAAACCCATCGGTTTTGGATTCCGCTTTTAGATGTTTTAAATCAAGGCCGGTAACCAATTGATGACGAAACAGGCTAACACGGTGCTCTCGAAACCGAAAATGGCTTTTCAATTCATAGTCTTTTTGGCTGCTTTCCTGGTCTCCCACCATTCCTTCTCTGGCATATTTTTCACTGGACCAATTGGCATACCCATTAGGCGTAGATAGCCATTGATAGAGGACATCAGAATTTGAAAACTTCGATAATTCTGTATGATTAAACGCCAAATTATTTTCCCATGAGCCCCATGGCAATGTCCACTCGGTTTCCAGGGTGACATTGTAACCGCCACCTTGCACTTCATACTCACCACCTTTCTGGGAAGGGGGATGCATCTTGGAACGATACGGCGCAAAGGTCGCGTTCACTGCCGCTGTAAAATTGTTAAACAGCGAAGAATTCAATCGAAAAAAAAGATTTTCATTCACCCGGCGATCCATTGTTTTCTCGGGTTCTTGAAGATCTACATATGTGGGGATTCTTGACCACTTGCGGGCGTAGGCCAGAACCAGCCCAGAATTGTCAGACACGGGGCCCTCAATAATGGCCGAAAGGTCATTTTTTTTGAAACGGGTGTGCTGGCCATCCTTAGACCGAGGATAGTCCCTGGGCTCATTACCTTCTATGTAGTGTTGCCTGAGCCAAGCATCCCGGGTATGCTTTGTCGATAGACTGACACGCCATCTATCTTTGGCGGCGTTTCGGTACTTGGCATCCACAACGCCCCCAAGAAAACTGCCATACGCCGCAGAAATATTTTCGGTATGCGCTGTGACAGATTCAATAAGGTCCGTATTGATAAACATGGCCTGGGAGTCACCAGAAGGTAAAAACGCACCAAAGCCTTCTGTTTCGCTAAACCCTCTTGGATTCAGCACACTGTTATTGCCCATGCCGTTGATGGTAAAATTATTTTCATAATGATGGGCACCTCGAATCGAAATCTTTGGCGGGGTAATGGCGCCACCCGTGAAGGTATCCAAAAACATACTGTCAAACTGAACACTTGAACTCCCCCGCAAGGCTTCTGTAATGCTTTGCGTCGTGTTGGGCATTAGCTCAAGGGTGGCTTTATTCAGAATAATATCTCCGTCTTTCTTGTCTATGACAGTGATTGGGGAAAGCGTGTAAGCAAATGGGTCGGCACCGTCATTTTTAGTGTCCGTTTTACCTTGATCTTCGGATGCCGAAGCTAAAACCATACCGTTACAGATTACCAGTAAAAATACCAATGGGAATAAAATCTTTTTACTCACTGAGAAGCTCCTTTCTATTAGGTGTTCTTTCATAATTTATTACCAATGCCCTTCGGTGAAAGACCCAATCGGCCCATGGGCGATATTAGGATTATCCTCCTTAGGGGATCACCATGAAGTAATAAGCGTTACAACGGCCACAGGCCACCCTTGGTCTATCAACACCAGGCACAGCCCACAGCAAAGATTGAAAGATCTGAGTAACCTGCACAGACTTTCTTACAAAGTATAACACATGTCGAAATAATCCACTTTTCTAGTTTTGTCAAATTTTTTACATAAAAAATAGATAGATAAGTTATCAAGCGATTATTTTATAGAGATGACGAAAAGGAACACCAGGCCGTCTTGGTGTTTTTATGAAAGCCCGATGCAACCCCGTTGATTTCTTTCATTGTGTGTTGTGGGCAAACCGCAGTGAAAGACCTATTCGGCCCGTGGTCGCTATTGGGATTAAAAAGGCAATTGTCAAAATACTAAAGTTTCCTAAAAATTATCGCCCTTTGGCCAGACTGAAAACCCATAGTTCACAAAAAAGGGAATTCGGGTATTAGTAAATTAAAATTAATCTCAG
>PDWJ01002228.1_pt1 | contig 30351 bp, 33 predicted proteins | sample 1430881 | NCBI WGS metagenome assembly PDWJ01 (sample SAMN01162460, study PRJNA174530) | Oral metagenome, whole genome shotgun sequencing project. | biome: Marine environment; feature: Marine mammal; material: Swab sample of the gingival sulcus; isolation source: swab sample of gingival sulcus...
ATTGACAATAAGTGCCTTAAATACTATAATTATAGGGAATTATTACTAATTGATAGGAGGTGTTATTATGAAAATGACTTTTCAGCCAAAAAAGAAGCAACGCTCAAAAGTACATGGATTTAGACAGAGAATGAAAACAAAGTCTGGACGTAGAGTTTTAAAGAATCGTAGATTGAGAAAGAGAAAAAGATTGAGTGCATAGACCGCACATATGTGGTCTTTTTTTATAAGGTGTGATTATGAAGTTGGAAACTCTTAAGAATAATAGAGAGTTTAAAAATGTTTATAAGAGAGGTAGACCTTATCTAACTCGGTTTTTTGTTGTATATGTTTTAAAGAATAATTTAAAGAAAAATAGATTAGGATTTACAACTAGTAAGAAACTTGGTTGTGCTGTAGTTCGTAATAGAATAAGAAGAAGAGTTAAAGAAGTGTTTTATAGCTATGAATTAGATACAAAACACACTTATGATATTGTTATAGTTTGTAGAAAAAAAGCTTACTATGCAAATTTTGAGATGATGAAACAAGAAATGAAGCAAATATTAGGACAATTAAAATGAAGAAAATCTTAATATACATAATAAAACTGTATCAAAAATATATTTCATCAAATACTCCACGCACATGTAGATTTTATCCAACATGTTCTTCGTACTCACTTCAAGCTATTGAAAAATACGGAGCATTAAAGGGATCTTATCTTGCTATTAAACGAATACTAAAATGTCACCCCTTTCACCCAGGTGGATATGATCCACTAAAATAAGGAGGAAAAATGTCGGCTTTTTTTGCCCAAATACTTAATTATTTTTATGAAATGCTTGGAAATTATGGTATGGCCATCATTTTATTTACAGTAATATTTAGAATTGTTATGTTACCTCTTGCCATAAGTCAAAGAAAAAATATGGTGAAGATGAAACAACTACAGCCACAGATAAATGAGATAAATAAGAAGTATAAGAACGATAATCAAAAGAAAAATGAAATGGTTATGAAGTTGTATAAGGAAAACAATTACAATCCTTTTGGTGGTTGTCTTCCTATGCTTATTCAAATACCAATAATATTTTCATTGTTTGAAGTATTTAGAAATGCTGCTAACTATTTGCCAGCAAGTGCACTTCAGGACAAATTCTTATGGTTACCTAGTATGAATGTACCAGATACATTATCTAATATACTACCAGGTGTAGAGATGGCTAAGAGCCTACCTGGAATTTTACCAATTATTGCTGCAATATTTACTTATTTAACATTCCAAAGATCTCAACAGTTGCAAGCAAATAGCAATGGACCAAACTTAGGATTCATGGGAGTACTTTTCCCACTGATGATCTTATTCTTTGGTGCAAATTATGCGGCTGGTCTAATTCTTTACTGGGCTGTAAGTAATATCATTCAATATGTACAGGACATAGCGCTTCAACATATGTTAGATGGAGGAGTAAAGTGAAGATAAAAGAGATTACAGCAAAGAGTATTGAAGAAGCTAAGAAATTAGCGGTAGATGAATTCAAAGTTTCAGAAGATAAACTTAATATATCTATAATAGAAAGAGAATCTAAGGGACTACTTGGAATATTTGGTGGTAAGGATGCTAAAATAAGAGTAAGCCTTAAAGAAGAAGAAATTCAAGAAGAAGAAACTAAAGTAGAAGAGATAGTAACTGAAGAACTTGAAAAAGAAGAAAAGAAAGTTACCAAAGAAACTAATCCAGAAAAAATTGCTGAGAGCATACTTAGGAAGATTCTTGATAAAATGTATATAAACTGTGAAATTATAACAGAACTTAAGGATGATGTATTAGAGATAGAACTTACTGGTGAGAACATGGCACTTGCAATCGGAAAAAGAGGTAAGACTCTAGATGCACTAAGTTATATTACTTCAGTAGTTGTAAATAAGAATAGAGAAAACTTCATTCCTGTTAGAATTGATACTCAAAATTATAGGAAAAAAAGGGAAGAAGCATTAGTTAAGCTCGCTCACAATATGGCAAGCAAAGCTAAGAAACTAAGAAAAGATATAATCCTAGACCCTATGAATTCTTATGAGAGAAGAATCATTCATACTGCACTGCAAGGTGATAAGTATGTTAAAACTAGAAGTGAAGGAGCAGAACCTAATAGAAAGGTTATAATTTTTCTAAACAGATAAACCCAGTAATACTGGGTTTTTTTAGGAGTTAAATATGGATACAATTTGTGCACCAGCGACAAGCCAATATGAATCTGCTATATCAATAATTAGAATTAGTGGAGATAGGTCGCTAGAGATACTAAAGAAGATATTCGAAACGAAAAAAGAAATTAAAAACAGGTACTTTCACTATGGTCATATTGTAAAGGATGGTGTGAAACTAGATGAAGTAATGGCAGTATATTTTAAAGCACCCTACTCTTACACTACAGAAGATGTGGTTGAAATCCATCTTCATGGAGGAAGTGTTTCTACCAATAGGGTTATGGAACTGATATTAGATAACGGAGCAAGACTTGCAGAGTCTGGTGAATTTACCAAGAGAGCATTCCTAAATGGTAGGATTGACTTAACTCAGGCTGAGAGTGTAATGGATATGATAAGCGCTAAGAACAATTTAGCGTTTGATGTTGCGCTTGATAACCTTGAAGGTAATACCAATCATGAGATTAAATACTTAAGAAACAGGGTATTACATTTAATCTCAGAACTGACAGTAAGTATTGATTATCCTGAAGAGGATATTGAAGAGATAACTAAGGATTTAATTAATACTACCACAACTGAAATAATTGATAGAATAAAATTAATACTTGACTTAAGCAAGAAGGCAATTGATATAAAGAACGGTGTAAGAGTTGCAATAATAGGTAAAGCAAATGTTGGTAAGAGCTCTTTTCTAAATTCAATTACCGGTGTTGATAGGGCAATAGTTACTGATATTGAAGGAACTACTAGGGATACTATTGAAGTGGACTTAAATCTACCTGGTATCACCCTAACCCTTATTGATACAGCAGGTATTAGAGAAACACTTGATGAAGTTGAGAAAATTGGTGTTGAGAAGAGTAAGCACGCTGCTAATGAAGCTGATATTATATTTGTTATAATAGATGCTTCTAAAGAGATAAATGAAGAAGAACTTGAGATACTAAGTAAGACTCAAAATAAAGAGAGACTTATATTAGTAAATAAAATAGATTTAAAAGCAGACTATAATATAGAAAAACTAAAAAGTCATGTTGATGAGTCTGACATAGTGCTTATGTCAGCTAAAAATAGAATTGGTTTTGATATAATTGAGAAAAAAGTTTTAGAGAAGCTTGATATAAATGATAAGATAAGAGAGAATCCACTTGTGAGCTCAAACAGACAGCTCTACTATTTAAAGGAAGCACTGAACTCTCTTAAGATAGTAAAGAATTCAAATGATCCATATGACTTTCTTATGATTGACCTAAAGGATGCATATGATCACCTTGGTTCTGTCATAGGTGAAGCACTCAGTGGAGACTTAACTAATGAGATATTCTCTAAATTCTGTCTTGGAAAGTAGGAACTATGTACGATTATGATGTAATTGTAGTCGGTGCAGGGCATGCTGGTGTAGAAGCAGCAAATGCCCCAGCCGTAATGGGTAAAAAGGTTTTACTCCTAACAATTTCACTTGATTCCATTGCTATGATGCCTTGTAATCCATCTATTGGTGGTACGGGCAAGGGTCACTTAGTAAAGGAAGTAGATGCACTTGGTGGACTGATGGGCCTTAATACAGATAAGGTAACTATTCAGTCTAAAACTCTTAATAAAACTAAGGGACCAGCTGTGCATTCGCTTAGAGTGCAGACTGATAAATTTAAATATCATGACTATATGAAAAGAACGCTTGAAGATGTAGAGAATATAGATATAAAACAAGCTGAGGTAAGTGAGATACTTTTTGAAGATAGTAAAGCTGTTGGAGTAAAAACCCTGACAGGTATGGTGTACAGAGCTAAAGCCATAATACTTGCAACTGGAACTTATCTTGCGGCGAAGATATTTATTGGTTCAAATGTTATAAAGACCGGGCCTAATGGACTTAAGTCATCAGATGTACTCTCTACTACCCTAGAGGAAAAAGGTATAGCTTTTAGAAGGTTTAAAACAGGTACCCCTGCAAGAGTTCACTATGATAGTATAGATTTTTCAAAAATACAGCTGTACTTAGGCGATAAAGAGCCTGAACCGTTCTCATTTTTAAATGATGAAGTTATTTTTGATGAAGAACCTTGCTACCTAGCATATACTAATGAAAAAACACATGAAGTAATTAATAAAAATATACACTTATCAGCAATGTATGGTGGACAAATAGAAGGTACAGGCCCTAGATACTGTCCATCTATTGAAGATAAGATAAGTAGATTTGACAGACCTAGGCATCAGCTTTTCCTTGAACCTGAAGGACTTGGAACTAGGGAGATATATGTTCAGGGAATGAGCACTTCACTTCCTGAGAGAATACAGATTGATTTTCTTAGAACAATTGAAGGACTTGAAAATGTTGAAATTATGAGACCTGGTTATGCTATTGAGTATGACTGTATAGATCCAACAAGCCTTAAGTTAACCCTTGAATCAAAAAAGTATGAAAACTTATTCTTTGCAGGTCAGATAAATGGATCAAGTGGATACGAAGAAGCGGCAGCTCAGGGAATAATAGCTGGAATTAACGCATCACTTAAAATAGACAATAAGGAAGAGTTTATTTTAAAGAGAAATGAAGCATATATTGGAGTTCTAATTGATGACCTTGTAACCAAGGGAACAAATGAACCATTTAGAATGATGACATCAAGAGCTGAGTATAGACTAATACTCAGACAGGATAACGCTGATATAAGGCTGACAGAAAAAGCATATAATATTGGTCTTGCTTCAGATGATAGATATAATAAAATGCTAACTAAGAAATCACTGATAGCAGATGAAATGGATAGAATTAAGAAGACTTTAATCCCTAAAGAGAAAATTAATGAACTCTTTAATAAGCTTGGTTTAGCTGAAGTAAGTGAATCGATGTATCTATATGATCTTATCAAGCGAACCGATTTAAATTATGATAAAATAAGTTCTCTTGACAATTCGGATGTATCAACTGATATAAAGAAGTATGTTGAAGTTGAAGTAAAATACAGTGGATACATAGAAAAGGAAATGAGACAGATAAAGAAATTTGAGAGTCTTGAGAATAAAAAGATACCTGAAAATATTGATTATAATGAGATCAAGGGTCTTAGAATAGAAGCTATGCAGAAGTTAGCAGAGAAAAGGCCACTTAACCTAGGTCAGGCATCTAGGATATCAGGGGTAAATCCAGCTGATATATCTGTACTACTTATATATATGGAAATGAAGAGAAGAGCAAGTGAAAATGCAAAGTAATGAGAAACTTGAACGTTTTATCGATATTTTAATAGAAGAAAATAAAAAGTATAATCTTACAGCGATTAAAGATAAAGATGGTATCAGAAAAAAACATTTTGAAGACAGTCTAAAGATACTTGATTTTTATGACTTTAAGGCTGGTGATAAAATCCTTGATATAGGCACTGGTGCTGGTTTTCCAGCAATTCCACTAGCTATTGTAAGAAGTGATATAAACTTCTACTTACTTGACAGTCTAACCAAGCGGACAAATTTTTTACAGATGTTAAAGGATGAACTTAAGTTAGATAATGTAACAGTTATAAATGGTAGATGTGAAGTGCTAGCGAGAAAAGAAGAGCATAGGGAGTGCTATGACTACGCAATGGCTAGGGCGGTTGCTCAACTACCTACCCTATTAGAACTTGCGGTTCCATTTATAAAAAAGAAAGGTGTATTCTTCGCTTATAAATCCATAGGGTTTGAAGAGGAATATAACCTATCTAAAAATGCCATGAAAGAACTTAGGGTAAAGTTAGTAAATAAATATGAATATAAAATAAATGAAACAAACAGACTTATAGCCCTATTTAAAAAAGAACAAAAAACTTCTAGTAAATATCCAAGAAATGATGGGATACCTAAGAAAAAGCCACTATAGTGGCTTTTTTACTTGAAATAATCATATAATTAGAATAAAATTATTCTAGGAGATGAAATGGAAAGAGTAATTACAATATTTAACCAAAAAGGCGGTGTTGGAAAGACAACCGTGGCAATTAACCTAGCATATGGTATTTCAAGAAAGGGTTATAGAGTGCTTTTAATAGATCTTGACCCTCAAGGCAATAGTACTAGTGGTCTAGGTGTAGATAAGAATGAGTTAAAGACATCAGTTTATGATGTGTTTAGTTCTGGAGCAGATCCAAAAAGTGCAATAATTAATGTAAGGAATGACTTATTCCTTCTACCATCAAATAAAAAGCTTTCTAGCTTTAGTTTCGAGGATGGTGGTCAGGATAGTCATAACATACTTAAAAAAACAATTTTTGATCTTAAGCGAGACTATTATTTCATTATAATAGATGCTCCCCCATCACTTGGAGTACTATCTGTAAACGCACTTGTCGCATCTGATAGTATTCTTATACCAGTACAGTGTGAATACTATGCACTAGAGGGGCTTAGTGACCTTATGACAACGATTAAAGGTGTAAAGAATAAACTTAACCCTAAACTTGGTATTCAGGGTGTACTTTTTAACATGTATGATAAGAGAAACAATCTAACAAAGGATGTTTCGTTTGAAGTTAAGAATTACTTCGGAGATTTAGTCTATGATACTGTAATTCCAAGGAATGTAAGACTTGCGGAGTCACCAAGTTTTGGTAAAGCTATTCAGGAATACGATCCTATGTCTACAGGAGCATGGGCATTTAAAAGACTTACAAAAGAATTCTTAAAAAGGAGTAAGAAATGAGCAGATTAGGAAAAGGTTTAGATGATATTTTTAACCTTAACGACGATTTTTCAAACGAAGAAGCCGTTTTAAATATAGAACTTGAGAAAATAGTACCTGGCAGTAGTCAACCTAGGCAGAATTTTGACGAAGAGGCGCTTGAAGAGCTTAAAGACTCTATTATAGAGCATGGTGTTCTCCAACCTATTATATTAGTAGAAATAGATGAGGGTTATGAAATAGTAGCTGGAGAGAGAAGGTTTAGAGCATCTAAAATGGCAGGACTTGATAGTATTCCTGCAATTATAAGAGATTATAACGAACCTCAGAAAGCGAAACTGTCTTTAATTGAAAATTTGCAACGCAAGGATTTAAATCCAATTGAACAATCTTTGGCGTTAAAAGCCCTGATTGAGGAGTTTTCATTGTCGCAAGAGGAAGTGGCTTCATCCATTGGTAAATCAAGGTCTTACGTAACAAATCAACTTAGATTATTGACCTTACCAGAGGAAATAATTGATGCAATATCAGAATCTAAAATCTCTGTTGGTCATGCTAAAGTATTACTGTCAGTAAAAGACGAAGATTTAATGATTAAATTATTTAATAAAGTCATTGAGCAAAGGCTTTCTGTAAGGGATTTAGAAAAACAGCTTAAAACCAAGCCTGCAGCTGTAAAAAAACCTAAAGATATATATCTAAAGGACTTAGAAAAGCAATTAACAGATAAGCATGGTAGAAAAATCATAATAAAAAATAATAAAATAGAAATATATTACTATGATAACGATGATTTTGATAGAGTTTTGGATATATTAAAGTAATGTTCCACGTAGAACATTAAAATAGATGTTCCACGTGGAACATAGATGGAGATAATATGAGAAATGTACTAATAATACAAAACCCAACAGCTGGTTCTAAGAAACAACTAGATCGATTAAATCTCTTGGAAGAACAGTTTGAAGCACATGGTGTATCTTACTCAATTGATAAGTCTTTATACCCGAGATATATAATAGATAAATATAAGAATAATTACGATTTACCGTATACGGATGTAATTAGCTGTGGTGGAGATGGAACACTTTTTGAAGTAGTGAATGCATTTCAAGATAAAGATGTCACAATATCAGTGTTTCCAATAGGTTCAGCAAATGATTTTTATAAATACTTTTATGATAAAACAGATTTTTTGGGACTAATTATAAGAATAATTGAGAATAAGTTTAGGAAAGTAGACGTAATAAAGATAAATGACAGCTATACAATAAATAATGCCGGGTTTGGTATCGACACGGAAACAATACGCATAAGAAATATGATGATGCCTATTATTTATGGAAAGTTTGCGTATAAGGTTGCAGCTCTCTATGCTATTGGTACTTATAAGCCAGTAAAGGTAAGGATTATTGTAGATGATAAAAGCTACGATAGAGAAATTATGATTGTTTCCCTTTCTTCTGGTAAATATTTCGGCGGAGGAATGATAATCAATCCTATGTCAGTAATTGATGATGGAGAGGCTGAACTTATAGTACTCAATAAATGTTCTAAACCTAAGGTGTTGAAATTGTTTAAAAAGATATTTGATGGTTCACATATAGAAAGTGATTTAGTGGAAGTATTTAAAGGTAAGAAATTTACAATAATACCTGAGAGGGATTTTCTTCTTCATAGTGAAGGAGAAGAATTTGAAGGTAGAGATGTATGTGCAGAAGTGCTCAAGCAGCATATTAGGCTAATAGTTTAAATAAAATTTAATGTAAATATAGTTTAAGGATTACATATGGATAAGATATTTATGAAACAGGCCATTGAAGAGGCTAAAAAAGCATACTTAATAGATGAAGTTCCAATTGGGGCTGTTGCAGTTGTAAATGATGAAATTGTAGCGAGAAGTTTTAATCTAATTGAAAGCATGCAGGATGCCACTAAACACGCTGAAATACTTCTTATCAATGAGCTTAGTAGAAAATATGGTAGAAGACTTAGTGAAGTCACAATATATGTAACAATTGAACCTTGTATTATGTGCGTTGGCGCAATGATACAGTCAAGGGTAAAAAGATTAGTATTTGGGGCAAGAGACGAAAAATTTGGTGGAGTAAAATCGCTTTATGAAATAGCTAATGATAGCAGACTTAACCATAGAATAGAAGTTGAAGAAGGAGTTTATGCAAATGAATGTGCTAAACTCATGAAAGACTTCTTTAAAAGTAAAAGATGAAATTTGAAATAATTAATTAAAAATACAAATAGTTTATAGATTTTTATAAAAAATGTGATATAATAACTAAACGTTAATAAAAAAAACAAAACTTGTCGTGCTAGATGGGGAGGTAGCGGCACCCTGTAACTTGCAATCCGCTATAGCAAGATTGAACGCCATCCTCGGATGAATAAGGTGAGGCTGAGCTAACTGTTTAAAGAACGCTTGTTTTACGATTACAAAGGTGGTGCACGGCTTTAAATTTTAGGAGATAGTATGAAGAAAAATAAGTTTGTGACATTTATTGTTGGATTGCTTTTTGTTATTGCATTTCTGGCATCAATGCTTCTAATATTCTTACTTGTAAAAAATAATATTCTTCCTAACAAATATAAGGTTCCATTCTTTATATTAGTTGGATTAGTAAATATATTTGTGCTTATACAGATAATTAGAGAAAAGTTTAATAGCACTCTTGTTATTTTACTTATTCTTACAGTACTATTTATATGGGGAGATTACTATATTATTAAAGGTGTAGACGCCCTTCATAAGATGAGGGAGAACTCTCTTCAGAGTAAAGTAAAAATGTCAATCGTAGTACTTAAGGATTCAAATATTAACACAATGAATGATTTAGCTGGTACCCAAATATCTGCTCCGCTTGAGTTAGATAAAGATAATATCGATATGTATTTGAATAAGACAAAGGGAATGAATGTAGAACTTAAAATAAGAAATTCTAGTTCATATGAAAAATCAGCGGTAGATCTATTAGATAAAAATATAGATGCAATGCTTTTAAATCAAGCATATCTTCAGAACATAAACCAAGTAACCAAGGGCTTTGGAGATAAGATTAAATATATAAATCAGATTGAAGTTGTAACAGAGGAAGAAGCTCACGAATCAATTGATGTTGATACTAGTAAAGAATCATTTCATGTTTACTTAAGCGGAATTGATACATATGGTTCTATTCAGAGCAAGGCTAGAAGTGATGTAAACATTATTATGACAGTAAACCCGATAACAAAAAACATACTTCTAACATCAGTTCCTAGGGATTCGTATGTAAAGGTTGCAGACAAAGGAAGGAATCAATTTGATAAGTTAACTCATGCTGGTGTGTATGGTGTTAAAACATCAATTCACACACTGGAGAACTTACTTGGTATAAAGATTAACTATTTTTCAAGGATTAACTTCTCATCATTTGTAAAGATTGTAGATACAATTGGTGGAATAGAGCTCGACAATCCAAGGGCATTTAGAGCTAGAAAAGGTGGATTTTTCTTTAAAAAGGGAAGGATAAAGTTAAATGGAACAGCTGCTCTTGCATTTGCAAGGGAGAGATATAATCTACCAGGTGGTGATAATGATAGAGGTAAAAACCAGGAAAGAGTTGTAAAGGCTATAATTAACAAGGTAATAAGTCCAACGATTCTATCTAACTATGGTCCTATACTAAACGATCTTTCATCATCTGTTCAAACCAATATGAGTGTTGATGAAATAATTGAACTTGTAAATATGCAACTAAATGACAATGCTAAGTGGGAAATACATATGCAATCACTAAGCGGTAGAGGAGCAAAGGCAAAAAGCTATGCTGCCGGGGGAAGAATTCTATATGTAACTAAGTTAAGCCAGAAAAGTATTGATGAGAGTATAGACAAAATAAATAAAGTATATAATGGCGAAAGCATTGAATAATACAAAACCTAGGAGTTAAATCCTAGGTTTTATCTTTATTAGTACTTTTCTAAAAGTCGTTGAAATAATTATACCGCATGATATGCTAAGCGCTAAGAACACTGTCTTTGAACCAAAGTCCGCTGCGGCAGAGTAATTGGATGTAGCGAGTGATAGCATAGAGTGGTATATAAACGCACCTGGTACCAGTGGTATTATTCCTGGAAGAATAAATACTGTTGCTGGTGCTTTTTTATATCTTGAGACTATTTCACCACTTATTCCAACAAACGATGCACCTAAAAAAGTGGATGCATAAATATTACCTGTATTATTAAGTATGATGCTATATACTAGCCATCCGCCAGCACCAATACTTGCTGCAAGTATGAGATGTCTCTTCTTAGTATTAAATAGAACTGCTGAAGCAAAGGTACAGAAGAATACGCTGATTGTACTAATTATTAAGTTCATATTACACCCCCTATTTTAGAGAATATAACCATTGGTATTATTACGCCGAGTGCAATTGCAATTGCAATAAATATTGCCTCAGAAGCTTTTGATATTCCAGACATTGTCTCACCAGATATACTGTCTCTAATACTATTTGTTATTAACACTCCTGGCACTAATTGCATTATTGCACCGATTATAAGTGCATTCTCATTTGCTCCGATATTAAGCAAGTTAATCGCATTAGCAATAAAGCTCGCAATAAAAGCACTAACAAGCGAATCTATGAAGAAACCAAGTGAAAATTTCATTGAGTATATTAGAAAGAGTCTAATTGTAACACCGATTAAGAATCCAAAAGGTATGTCAATAAGACTTCCACCAAATACAATTGGGAAAATGCTTGCTGAAACTCCACTGGCAATCAACTTAAATCTATTTGAATACGTTGGCAGTCTATCAATATCATCTAACATAGCTAACGCTTCATCTGCCTTAATTAAGTTATTTGAAAATTTCCTTGAAAATTCGTTAACTTCTTCAATTTTCTGCAGATCAATTGTAGAACGCCGAGTTCTTCTTATTGCAGAAAAAGTGTCATCATCTGTTTCAATTGAAATGAAGATACCAGTTGGTATTACAAAACACTGAGTATCTTTAAATTCACAGGCTGATAGCATTCTGTTTACTGTGTCTTCAACACGGTATGTTTCCGCACCGTTTTGCAGAAGTATTTCACATGTTCTTGCACTTATTGAGAGTGCGAGCTTAGCTCCTAATTCCATTTTCATATCCTTTCCTCAATTAAGATATGATTCTAACACAAAAAACCTAAGTTGTTAATACTTTTTTTTCAAAACAATGGAACTTAGGGGGCAAGGTCTTAAAAAAATGGCTGAAATAGTGTATAATAGTAAGCTAGGAGGCTTTAATGGGGATTCTTAATTACTTTAAAGATAGAATAAATAAGAGCGAGCTAAAAAGACTAGAAACTAGAGCGCTTGAAATAATGGAACTAGAAGCACAGTATGCTTCGCTTAGCAATGAAGAGCTAAGGGCAAAAACTGAAGAGTTTAAACAGAGATTAAAAGAGGGAGATACCCTTGACGATATACTAAATGAAGCTTTTGCTTCTGTAAGAGAAGCAGCTCATAGGGTTATTGGACTTAAGGCATACAAGGTTCAGCTTATGGGTGCACTTGTGCTTCACGAAGGTAGAATAGCTGAGATGAGAACTGGTGAAGGTAAGACGCTTGTTGCGGTATTTCCACTTTATCTTAATGCACTTGAAGGTAAGGGAGTTCATCTTGTAACAGTAAATGACTACCTTGCAAAGTATCAATCACTTTGGATGGGTGAAGTTTTTGAATTTATGAACCTAAGTGTTGGATGTCTTACTAATGACATTAGAGGTGAAGAAAGACAGGAACAGTATAGAAGAGATGTTACCTATGGTACAAACAATGAATTTGGCTTTGATTACCTAAGAGACAACATGGTCCAGTATAGCAATGAAAGACTACAGAGGGGTTTTAACTTTGCAATAGTTGACGAGGTTGACTCAATACTAATCGATGAGGCGAGGACACCGCTTATTATCTCTGGTTCACTTAAAAAAGCCAGTGGTCTTTACTCAAAAGCAAATGACTTTATGAAATTCATAAGTAAAGATGATGTAATAATAGATGAGAAAGAAAACACAATAATGCTAGATGATGAAACTGGTATTAAAAAGGCTGAGAACTTTTTCAAGATAGATAATCTAACCGACCCTGAGAATATGGAAATATACCATCATATAAATCAGGCTATAAGAGCTAAGTTTATGATGAAAAAGGATAATGATTATGTTGTAAAGGACGGCGAAGTTATAATCGTCGATGAATTTACAGGTAGACTTATGCCGGGTAGAAGGTACTCTAATGGTCTACATCAAGCAATTGAAGAAAAAGAAGGCATTAAAGTTCAAGATGAAAGTCAAACACTTGCTACAATAACACTTCAGAACTACTTTAGAATGTATAACAAATTATCTGGTATGACAGGTACTGCAAAGACAGAAGAAGAAGAGTTCAAAGAAATCTACAACATGGATGTTGTAGAAATACCTACAAACAAGCCTGTTAAGAGACTTGACTATGAAGATGTAATCTATGGAAAGAGAGAGTACAAAGACAGTGCAATAATAGAGGAAATTAAAGAAAGACATGCAAATGGGCAGCCGATATTAGTTGGTACAATTTCAGTAGAATACTCTGAGTATTTATCTAGGCTTCTTAAGAAAGAGGGTATAAAGCATGTTGTGCTTAATGCTAAGAATCACAAGAAGGAAGCCGAAATAGTGTCTCAGGCTGGTAGGTTTGGAGCGGTAACAATAGCTACAAACATGGCTGGTCGTGGTACTGACATCATGCTAGGTGGCAATGTAAACTATATGCTCAGAGACTACCTAACTAGAAAAGGCTTTGAAGATGAGATTATAACTAAAGCGCTAAGTCCTTTTAAATACGATGATGAGGAAGTACAAAAGTGCTTAGATGAGATCGCCAAGGTTAAAGATTCAATAATTGACGAAGTAAATACAGAAGCTAAGAAGGTTATTGATGTTGGTGGACTTCATGTGCTTGGAACATCAAGACATGAATCTAGAAGAATTGACAATCAGTTAAGGGGTCGTTCTGGTAGACAGGGAGATGTCGGAAGTAGTCAATTCTTTATATCACTTGATGATGACCTAATCAGAATATTTATGAATGAAAAAGTTGCTGAATTTATGAATAAGATTGGTCTAAATGAGGGAATACCTATTGAAGCCAAGATGATTACAAGCAATATAGAAAAAGCTCAAAAGAAGGTTGAGAGCATAAACTATGGTTCAAGAAAGAGCGTGCTAAAGTATGATGAAGTAATGAATAAGCAGAGGTCTTTCATATATGAAGAGCGTAACAGGGTGCTTGACAATGAAGATTTAAAATCACACATTGCATCTATGACTGATGAAATAATCGAATCAATATTTAACTCTCATTTAGCCGATGGTTACGAAATGGCAGACTGGGATATGAACTCACTTAAGAACTCACTAAATGATCAGTTCCTAGACACCGGTGTATTTGACACATACTCTGAAAATGATGAAAAAGAAGATTTACTAGAAAAAACTAAGAAGTATTACAAAGACTTATATGAAAGACGAGAGTCACAGATTAAGTCTGAGGATATGAGAGAGCTTGAGAGAATAGTTCTGCTTCATGTGGTTGACAATAACTGGATGAATCACATAGATGATATGGATAACTTAAGACATGGTATAGGACTTAGAGCATACGCACAGATTGACCCTATGCAGGCATATCAAGTTGAAGGCTTTGATATGTATGAGTCTATGATTGAGAATATAAAGGTTGAAACAGTTAAGAATCTGTACGCTGCAGAGCTTGATAAGATGAGAGTTAGGGAGTCTATTGCAGATGAAAAACCTGTTGAAGCGGTTAAAAAGACAACATTTGTAAGAAAGAAGAAAAAGATTTCAAGAAATGCACCTTGCCCATGTGGAAGTGGGAAAAAATATAAACACTGTTGTGCAAACAAGGAGGAGTAATGATAGAGAATTATTGCAGAGACCATGTAGAATTTGAAAAAAGACTTGAGCATATTAAGGAGTCTCTTTGACTTTAATAGCTATGAAAAGAAAATTGCTGACTTAGATAAGAAAATGCTTGACCCAACGATATGGGATGATCAGGTACTCAGTACAAAGACAATAAAAGAGTCAAAGAAGTTAAAGAGTACAAAAGCACTTGTTGATAGTGTAGTAAAGAAACTAGAAGAGGCAAAAATAGGTTGTGAGCTATATTTTATTGGTGAGAGTGAAGTTATAAAAGAGACAGAGAAGATATATGAGAATATAATCGAAACACTTGAAACACTTGAAACTCAGACCATGCTAAATGGCAAATATGATCCCAACAATTGTATTCTATCAATACAGTCTGGAACAGGAGGTCTCGATGCTCAGGACTGGGCAGAGATGCTACTTAGAATGTATTTAAGGTATATGGATAAGAAGGGCTTTAAATACAAAATAATAGATATTTTAGAGGATACGGAAGCTGGTATAAAACATGCGAGTGTATATGTAGAAGGCGACTTTGCCTTTGGAAATCTAAAGAGTGAGGATGGTGTACATAGACTCGTTAGAATTTCACCGTATAACTCAAGTGGAAAAAGGCAGACATCATTTGCATCTGTTGAGGTTATGCCAGAGTTTGATGAAGTCAGTGAAATAGAGGTAAGCCCTGAGGACCTTAGAATTGATACCTATAGGTCTGGGGGCGCAGGTGGTCAGCATGTTAATACCACTGACTCAGCTGTTAGGATAACTCATATACCTACAGGTATTGTAGTACAGTGTCAGAATGAGAGAAGTCAGCTCTATAACAGGGACACTGCAATGAAACTACTGCTCTCTAAGCTATATGAGAGAATGCTGGAAGAAGAAAAAGAAAAGATTGATGATATAAAAGGTGAATCAAAGAGCATTGCCTGGGGTTCGCAGATAAGAAGTTATGTACTAAACCCATATAATCTTGTGAAAGATCACAGGACAAAAGTAGAGAATGCAAATGTTTCTAAAGTACTAGATGGGGATATAGACATTTTTGTAAAGGAGTATTTGAGGACACATGAATAAAAAAGATTTTATATGGATATTGGTGCTTGCGCTTTGTATAGTGCTGATACTATCACCATTTTTTAAGAGTTTAACAAAGGCGCAGCCTTATCTAGCGGGATTTATTAAGTTTTTCTTACTTGCTACAATGGGTGAAATACTTGCGCTTAGGATAAAAAATAAAAAATATGTTGTTCCATCATACCTACTTATTAGAGCTTTAATATGGGGGGTAATAGGATTCTTTGTAGTGCTTGCATTTGGAGTTTTCTACTCAGGTGTTGGACTATCATTTTGCATAACAAGAATAAAGTTCTTCCACGCACTACTGACATCAATTATTATGAACTTTACCTTTGGTATTGTTATGATGGCATCTCACAATATTACAGATAAGTATTTAGAACTTAAGTCTGAAGGAAAGAAACCAAGTACAGTGGACGCAGTAAATGCGGTTGATTGGCCTAAATTTATAGATTTTGTAGTTTTCACTACAATACCAATGTTTTGGATACCAGCCCACACTGTGACATTTATGCTCCCACCTCAGTTTAGGGTGTTTGCAGCAGCGTTATTATCTATCCTTTTGGGTCTTATTCTTGCCTTCGCTTCTAACAGAGGGGGAAAAGTTAATGAAAACTGATGGAAGAAATGATCTGCTTAAGATAATAGCAATTGTGACTATGTTAATAGACCATGTTGGAGTGTTACTACTACCTCAACTTGAGATACTTAGAACAATAGGTAGGATATCATTTCCAATATTTTGCTTCTTTATATCAAATGGTTTTAGATACACATCGGACAGAAAGAAGTATTTTACAAGAATTTTGATATTTGCTTTTATTAGTCAAATTCCATATATGTTTTTAAACTATGGAGCTAAGTTTGAGCCACTGCACTTTAACGTTCTTTTCCTATTTGCTTATTCAATCATAGTGCTACATTTTATAGATAAGTATAAAGATAAAAAAGTGCTTGCTACATTAATTACATTGGTACTAACAGCAATACCTGTGATACTAATGTTTAATATTGATGGTTTTATGTTTAGCTACAATTACTATGGAATACTACTTGTAATAATATTTTATGTATTCCATAATGACAATACTAAGATACTCATAAGCTTTCTACTTCTATCAATAGGAGAAGCTTATCTTTCCGCGCTTACTTATAGGGCAAAAGAACTTGGTTTTGTTAATACATTAGTAGATTTCAAGGGAACACTTGATTTCTTTATCAAGTATTCAAACGCATTTTTGTTTCAGTCAAGAAGTATTATGGGAATAATAACTATATTTGCTTTAAGCAAGGTAAACTTAAGCTTTAGAATAAACAAATACTTTTTCTATGCGTTTTATCCTGTGCATATATCAATTCTACTTTTAATTAGATACTTTATGGGGATGTAGATGAAATATATAATAAACAATGAAAGTGACACAATGTCACTTGCAAAAAAACTTGCAAGTGAAAATATTAAATGTCTTCTTCTAGATGGTGACCTTGGAGTTGGTAAAACTACGTTTACAAAGTACTATGCTCATTATCTAGGTGAGGATGAGGATGTAAGTTCACCTACATACTCGATAGTAAAAGAGTATAAAAACTTCTACCATTTTGATCTGTATAGAATAAATGATGAAGATGAACTATATGATATAGATTTTGATAATTACCTGTTTTCAGATAAGAAGCTTGTAATAGAGTGGCCACTTATAGCAAAGGGCTTTTTAGATGGTAAATATACAAAGATAAATATGTACTATGAAGGTGACCACAGAATATTTGAGGTGATTTATGATTTTAGCTTTTGATACATCTACAAAAATATGCTCAGTAGCATTATATGATGGTGAAAAATACTATGAACTTCATGATAAGTCGCCTATGAAGCATTCGGTTTCATTGATGCCACTAATTGACAGGATACTTAATGAAAACGGATACGAGATAAATGATGTTGATAAGATAGTAGTTAGCATGGGTCCTGGTTCATACACTGGAATTAGGGTTGCACTGGCATGTGCTTTTGGTCTGAGTGACGGAATGGGTGCTAAAGTCTACGGTGTAAGCTCACTAAGGGCGCTTAGCTATGAAGCAGAGAACGCATGCGCGGTAATTGATGCTAGAAGAGAGCATGTATATGCTGCTTGCTACGAAGAAATGGATGATACTTATATATCAGCTAAAGAATTGATAGAGCGCTTTGGTGAAAAGACATTTGTTGGAGAGGACTTAGAGCATCTATTTCCACAAAACTATAAGAATGTGCATGCAAATGCACTAAACCTTATAAGAGCGTACCAGGATAATCATTATACAGAGGAAGTAGAGGCTAGATATCTAAGGTTACATGAAGCTGAGAGAAATAAGAGAGGTTGATATGACATATATACTTGGAATAGAGACGAGCTGCGACGAGACAAGTGCGGCTATCGTTGAAGATGGAAGACATGTAAAATCAAATATCATATACTCTCAGATACCAATACATAGGGAGTTTGGTGGAGTCGTACCAGAGATTGCTTCAAGGAACCATATAATTAAAATTAGAGAAATAGTGAGTAAGGCGATAGCTGAAGCTGGCATAACAAAAAGAGATTTAGACGCTGTTGCAGTTACAATGGGACCAGGTCTTGTGGGTTCACTACTTGTTGGAGTTAACTACGCAAAAGCACTTAGTTACTCTTTAGGTATACCACTTATTGGAGTAAACCACTTAGATGGTCACATTTCATCTAACTATATCGCTTTTGAAGATTTAGAACCACCATTTATCGCGTTAATTGTTTCGGGTGGTCATACTCACTTTTATAATGTAAAAGATTATGGTGATTACGAAGCGATTGGAAGGACAAGAGATGATGCACTAGGTGAAGCATTTGATAAAGTGGCAAGAGTGCTTAATCTTAAGTATCCAGGTGGACCTGAAATAGAAAAATTAGCAAAAAATGGCAATAATAGTATTAAATTTCCCACAGTTTTGCTAGAAAAGGATTCACTTGATTTTTCTTTTTCTGGTATAAAATCAAATGTTATCAACTTTTCTAGAAATAATGAGTTTAAAAAAGAAGATTTAGCATGTTCTTTTCAAGAGTGTGTTTTTGAAATAGTTAGACAAAAAATACTTAGAGCTAGTTTGCAGACTGGTATGAATAAAATAGTTGTAGCGGGCGGAGTTGCTTCAAATTCAAGGCTTAGAGAGGTTCTTGACACTCTAGATTTGGATATAAAATATCCACCGCTTAGTCTTTGTACAGATAATGGTGCGATGATTGCAGCGAGCGCATATCATAAATTTCTTAAAAAAGAATACGAAGATTTATCGCTAAATGCTGTGGCTAATTTCTGTTTATAACTGTGGATAAATTGTGGACAGTGTGGATAACTTTTGAAGAATAACGGATTTGTAAGCATTTAAAAGGATTGACTTATCCACAGGAGGAACTAATGAATCACTACTATACCAATTCAGATTTAATAAGCGAAAAAAGGATTATCAATTTTAGTGTTTTTGATAAAGATTTTAAGTTTTTTACAGATAATGGAGTTTTCTCAAAGAGCAGAGTTGACTTTGGAAGTGAACTACTTATAAAGACAGTTTTAGAGGAAGACCTATCAGGTAATGGACTTGACTATGGGTGTGGGTACGGTCCTATTGGCATTACATTATCGAAAATAAAAAGAGTACACATTGATATGGTAGATGTGAATGAGAGGGCGTTGTCACTTGCAAAAGAAAATATAGAAAATAATGCTAGTGATAACTATGTTTACAGTACAGGTGATGATAGTTTTTTAGCTAAAAGCTATGACTTTGTACTAACTAATCCACCGATAAGAGCGGGTAAAAAGGTTGTACAGACAATCTTTCTTAACTCTTACAATGTTTTAAAAGAAGGTGGTGCATTATATATTGTTATTCAGAAGAAGCAGGGGCTCGCGTCTGCAAAGAAGTACCTATCTGATTATTTTAAAGAAATAATTACACTTGAGAGAAAAGCAGGATTTCATATTTTAAAGGTGATTAAGTGACAAAGGATAATAAATATTTTGGAGATATAGTTTTAATAATTTCATCGCTTCTTTGGGGAGTTGGCTATGTGGCGGTTACATATGCGCTTATGGCTGGAACAGGAGAGTTGTTTCTAACAGCCAGTAGATTTGTACTTGCGACAATAATACAACTTCCTTTTGTATATAAGAAACTAAGAAATGCAGATAAATATGTTATTAGAAAGGGGATACTGCTAGGAACACTACTAGTTGGAGGTTTCTTTGCTCAGACGATAGGTCAGTCTTACACTACCACAACAAATGTAGCGTTTCTTACAAGTGTAAATGTAGTGTTAATACCATTTACATCTTTAATCTTTATAAGAAAAAAGATAGCTTTTAGAAGTGTTATTGCGGCATTTATAACATTTATAGGTATTGGCTTTTTAACTCTAGGTAACACATTTCATATAAATTTAGGTGACTACTATGTGCTTATATGTGCGCTACTATTTGCAATATATGCATCTTTTACAGATAGATATGTTAAAAAGGAAGATCCAAGTCTACTTGTATTCTTTCAGATAGTTACAGCAGCTGCGTTATCTACTATAGCATTTATGTTCTCAAGTGAGAAAGTAGTAATAAATATGACAAATGCAATTTGGATTATATATTTAGCACTGTTTTCTAACTTAATAGCATCGTTTTTATATAGCATTGGTCTAAGATACACTTCAGCTGAAAGAGGATCTGTAATAGTTTCAATTGAGAGCATATTTGGTACTATGTTTGGGATACTGCTTTTTAATGATCCTTTTAACTACAGGATGATAATAGGTGCAGCACTTATAATTTTTGCAATACTTTATTCAGAAAAGGTTATTCTAAATGGAAAGAGAAAGAATAGAGTTAATTCCGGGCTGGATATACAATAATAAAGAGCTTGTCTATTACCTCATACACCAAGCGTTATGGACTCTATTATTTTGATGACATTGTAACATTTCATGTAGAGGGAGATATTGAGATTATTGGACCTAGTGTCACTCATTTTAGAGGAGGTGCTACAGGGACATATGTAAAATCTAAAGGATTAAAAGAAAGTGGTAAGCTCATAATAAGATGTAGGGATATGAGTGAAGAGATAACTTTTAGTCATTAAATAACAAAAGTGGTATTTAATACCACTTTTACTATTTAGGAATACTATCAGCATTTCTAATAAATATTGATTTTAGTTGATTAATAAGCTTTTTCTTTACTTCAATCGGTACAGTAGAACCGGTCTTAGTGTTTACCACTTGGCCTCTACCTTTAATATCAAACCTAAACACGACAATATCATTTTTTACTGTATTCTTTAATTGAATTACATACATTTCTCCGTTAAGGCTCACATCAGAGAACTCTCTTTTGAATGTTGCACTTGATACAGCATCTATTACAACTCTTTTGGAGTGGTCTGTCATATTTACTTCATTATTATTCATAAATGTCTTAGTAATTTCTAGATTGCTAACATCTATATCCTTATCTATTGTGTAGTGCATATATCTGCCTAAAAAAAAGTATACCCCGGCTAAAATAAGTAGCACAATTATCACAATAATTATTATTTTTTTTACCATAAATCCCCCATAGAGATAGTATAACATCAACAGTTAAATAAGTAAAATTTAAATATGAGTTTTGCATGCGTTTATATTTTTTCTATATTACATGATTATATATTGTTTAATAGAAAAATCATAATACTTCTTCACAATATTGTGCAATAAAAACACATAATATAGATAATCAAGTGTTTCTTAACATATTGTATCTGTTTTGTGCGTTTTTATGTGTCAAAAGCTTTAAATTTTAATGAAAAAATGGTATAATTATATGCGAGGAAATATGGAAATAAAGAGAGCGCATTTATACAATTATAGAAACTATAAACAAGAGTTTTTTGACTTTGCTTCAGGGTTAAATTTAATAGTTGGAGATAACGCACAGGGGAAGACTAATCTACTTGAGAGCATATACTTTAGTTCTATTGGGAAAAGCTTTAGAAGCAACAAATTAAGTGATGTAATAGGTCCTTTTTCGGAGTTTTTACAGATAGGACTCTTATTTTTTGATGATAGCGATATTGAGTTTAAATTTACATCCGATGGGGTGAATAAAAAGTATATACTTGATGGTAGCGAAATAAAGGATAGGAGTGAGCTCTTTGGAATGTTTCCAATGGCGCTGTTTTTCCCCGATTATCTTGATATGATAAAGGATACCCCGTCTTACAGGAGATCTTTTATCAATAGAGAGATATCACTGTATTCTAAAAACTATCTCCACGCTTTAATTGCATATAATAAATACTTAAGTGAAAAGAACTGTATATTGAAGCAGGAAAAGATAGATCTTAGGATGCTCGATGTATATGACAAAGAACTTTCAAGATTTGGTGTTATTATAGCTGAGTATAGAAAAGAATTTATAGAGTTCTTATCGGAGAGAGCAAAGAAAATACACTCTGAGTTTACATCTGGAAAAGAAGAATTAGATGTGAAGTATAAATCATTTTATGATGGTGAGCTAGATGAAAAAATCTTCTTTGATATGGTAAAGGACTCATTTGAGAGGGATATAAAAAAAGGATACTCACAAGTTGGAGTACATCTTGATGACATATACTTTGAAATAAATGGTAAAGAAGTAAAAAAATTTGGTTCACAGGGGCAGGTTAGAATAGCGTCAATATCCGTTTTCTTCGCCCTAATAGAATACATAGAAACGAAAACTGATATAAGACCAATAGTACTACTTGATGACGCGTTTAGTGAACTGGATGCAACTAGACAGAACAAGATTATAGAATATACAAGACAGTATCAGACAATTATTACTGCAACAAATGTAAATTTTTTAAATGAGAAGCATCTTGTGGATGCTAATGTAATAGAGATAGAAGCTGGTAGAGCTAGGAGGAACAATTGAAAAAGAATAATTATACAGCTGAAAAAATCCAAGTGCTTGAAGGACTAGAGCCGGTTAGGCTTAGACCTGGTATGTACATTGGTTCAACAGGCCCAAGAGGACTTAATCACCTGGTATATGAGATTGTTGACAATAGCATAGATGAGGCATTAAACGGACACTGTGACAGGATAGAGATATTAATTAATAAAGACAACAGTGTAGAGATATCTGATAACGGTAGAGGTATGCCGGTTGATATTCATCCAAAGTTAAAGAAGCCAGCAGTTGAAGTAATACACACCGTACTTCATGCGGGTGGTAAGTTCAACAACGATGAGTACAAGGTTTCTGGTGGACTTCATGGTGTTGGGGCGTCTGTTGTAAACGCACTAAGCGAATGGATGAAAGTAGAAGTGTTTAGAGATGGAAAAGTTTATCAAATTGGTTTTGAGAGAGGTGTTACGACTGGTGAACTCGAAGTGGTTGGCAAAACCAAAAAACGAGGAACTAAGACTTCTTTTATGGCAGACAGCGAGATATTTGAGACTGTTGAATATGAACACAAGGTGCTTGAGAATAGGCTTAGAGAACTAGCATTCCTAAACAAGGGTGTTAGGATTGTATTTATCGACAAAAGGATTGAGTCTAATAACGAGTTCTACTATGAGGGTGGAATAAAAGAGTTTACTAAATACATCAACAAGAATAAAACAGAACTCCATGAGAACATAATATATGGAGAAAATAATAAGAGCGATGTTGGGGTTGAAATAGCACTTCAATATACTGACGGATATACAGAGAATATATTTACTTTCGCAAATAATATCAATACTCATGAAGGTGGTACTCATCTATCAGGTTTTAAATCTGCACTTACCAGGGTTATAAATGAGTACGCTAGAAAAAATAAGCTTTTAAAAGAAAATGAAGATAACTTCATGGGTGAGGATATAAGAGAGGGACTAACAGCAATTATCTCTGTTAAGATAAAGGATCCACAGTTTGAAGGTCAGACTAAGACAAAACTTGGAAACTCTGAAGTAAGAGGTATAGTTGATTCGCTTAGTAGCGAGATGATTGCAACTTTCTTAGCCGAAAATCCAGTAGACAGTAAGATTATAATAGAAAAGTGTGCTAGAAGTGCTAAAGCAAGAATAGCGGCAAGAAAGGCTAGGGACTTAACGAGAAGAAAGGGTATTCTTGATGGCTTTTCACTTCCTGGTAAGCTTGCAGACTGCGAAGAGAAGGATCCAGCACTCAGCGAAATATACATCGTAGAGGGGGACTCAGCAGGAGGCAGTGCAAAACTTGGCAGGGAAAGAAAGTATCAAGCGATACTGCCACTCAGAGGTAAGATTATAAATGTTGAGAAGGCTAACTTTGCAAAGATACTAGCTAATAATGAGATAAGGTCAATGATAACTGCGTTTGGAGTTGGTATTGGAGAAGAGTATGACATATCAAAACTCAGATATCATAAAATAATAATCATGACCGACGCCGATGTTGACGGTGCGCATATTAGAACTTTACTGCTCACATTCTTCTTTAGATACATGAGAGAACTCATTGAAGAAGGATACATATATGTAGCACAGCCACCCCTATTTGGAATAAAACAGGGCAAGAAAATAGAGTATTGTTATAATGATAAGGATTTACAAGAAGCTCTAAAAAATTATAATAAAGGTTATTCTATTCAAAGATACAAAGGTCTTGGAGAAATGGATGCTGAGCAGTTATGGTCAACGACAATGGATCCGGAGAATAGAGTATTACTCAAGGTAAACGTCGAAGATGCAATTGAGGCTGATAGAATATTTACTACACTTATGGGTGACAAAGTAGAACCAAGAAGACAATTCATTGAAGAAAATGCCCAAAGCGTTTCAAATTTAGATATATAGGAGATTGATGTGGAAAGACAGGATATTATAGATATAAATATAACCGACGAAATGCAAAAATCGTATATTGATTATTCTATGAGTGTTATAGTATCAAGAGCTCTTCCTGATGTAAGGGATGGACTTAAGCCTGTACATAGGAGAATACTATACTCTATGTATGATCTTAAGCTAACTAGTGATAAAGCCCATAGAAAATCGGCAACTATTGTAGGAGATGTTCTAGGAAAGTACCATCCTCATGGAGACTCTTCTGTGTACAATAGTATGGTGAGACTTGCTCAAGATTTTTCAACTAGATATATGTTAGTAGATGGTCATGGTAACTTTGGTTCAATCGATGGTGACAGCGCTGCTGCACACCGTTATACAGAAGCTAGAATGAGTAAAATTGCTGAGGAAATGTTACTTGACATTGATAAGGACACAGTAGACTTTTATCCAAACTATGATGAAACAACAACTCAACCATCAGTACTACCTAGTAGATTTCCAAATCTACTTGTTAATGGTTCTACTGGTATTGCGGTAGGTATGACAACAAATATACCACCACATAACTTAGGTGAAGTGCTAGATGCTTGCGAAATGCTTATAGATAAACCAGAATCTACAATTGATGATCTTTTAGAAGTAATAAAAGGCCCTGATTTCCCTACCGGTGCGCTTGTAATGGGTAATAACCGAATGCTTGAAGCTTATAGAAGTGGGCACGGCGCAGTTAAGGTAAGGGCAAAGGCAGAGATTGAAGAGAGAAGCAAAGATAGATTCAGAATAGTTATAAAAGAAATACCATATATGATAAACAAAACAAAGATGCTTGAAGATATAGCAAAACTTGTTCGTGAGAAGAAAATAGATGGTATTACAGAACTAAGAGATGAGTCTAATAGACATGGAATTAGAATTGTTTTTGAAATTAGAAGGGATGCTAATCCAAATGTAATACTCAATCAATTATACAAATATTCTTCGCTTCAAAGTACAATTTCAATGATTTTTATCGCTTTAGATAATGGACAACCAGTTGTATTTAACATAAAACAATTGCTTGAGAAATATATAGAGCATCAGAAGGATGTTGAGACTAGAAGAGTTAAGTATGATCTAGATAAAGCGATAAAGAGAGCTCATATTTTAGAAGGCCTTATAAAAGCACTAGATAACATAGATGAGATTATAAAAATAATAAGAAACTCTTATGATGATGCTAAGCAGAGACTTATGGAGACGTTTGACTTTAGCGATGTTCAGGCACAGTCAATACTTGATATGAGACTTAGAAGACTTCAGGGACTAGAGTATGATAAGTTAAGTAGTGAGCTAGAAGCGCTTAGAAAAGATATTGAGTATTATAACGCAGTTCTAAGTGATGAGAGTATGCTTATGGATATCATAAAGGGTCATTTCAAGAGAATTAAAGAAAAATATGGTGATGAGAGAAGAACTGAAATAAGTGTTGATACTTCTGAAATAGATATAGAAGACTTAATTGAAGAAAAAGAGATGGTTATAACAATGACTGAGCACGGATATATTAAACGTATGGCTCAGGATGTATATCAGTCTCAAAATAGAGGTGGAAAGGGTATAACAGCCCTATCAACTAAGGATGAGGATACGGTATATGATATCTTCAACGCATCAACACATGATACAATTCTATTCTTCACATCAAAGGGAAGACTGTACAATGTTAAGACGTATAGAATACCTGAGTCATCAAGACAGTCTAAGGGAACACCACTTGTAAACTTAATTGAACTCGATAGTGATGAGAGGGTTACATCAGTGATACCTATAAGAGACTTTGAAGGTTTCTATGTGATGCTACTGACTAAGAATGGTCTCGTTAACAAGTTTAAGATTGAAGATCTAAAAACCAACAGAAGTGGTGGAATTTATGTGGTCAGACTTGACGAAGGCGATGAGGTCATGGTCGCTAAGAAGCTAAATAAAGGAGATGACATCCTTATTTCTACTAGAAATGGTAAGGCGATAAGGTTTGATGAGTCGGCGGTTAGAGCAACTGGAAGAAACACTAGGGGTGTTAATGCCATTAAGTTATCAAATACTGATAAGGTTGTTTCAATGAGCATAATAAGTGGTGAAGGTTATGTACTCAGTATAACAGAGAATGGATTTGGTAAGCGAACTAAAATAAGTGAGTACAGAAATCAAGCTAGAGCTGGTAAAGGTGTAATAAACTATAGAGTTAATAAAAAGACTGGTAATGTCGTCTCTACAATCTTTGTAAATGAATATGATGAGATTATGATAATCAATTCTAATGATATAATCATTAGAATTAGGGTATCTGATATATCAGCAGTTGGTAGAAGCACATCTGGAGTTAATGTAATGCGTGTAGATGGTGAATCTAAAGTTGTTTCTACTAGCAAAATCTTTAGCATTGAAGGGAGAGAAGATGGCACTCAAGATTAGAAATTTGTTTTCTGAAAAAAATGATAGATGGGAAGTAAAGCTTATAGGTGATGTTGATATCAGTACATCTCAAGACCTAGAACAGTCACTTTATTCAATACTTGATGAAAATAATAAGGATATATTTATAAACGCAGAAGAAGTTGACTACATTGATTCTACAGGACTTGGAATGTTTATTAAGATTGTAAAGAAGCTTAAAGAAAATGGGAATGATATAACATTTGTTAATCCTAAGAAAAATATAATTAAGCTTTTTAGTATAACAGGACTCGATAAAGTATTTAATACTATTGGAGGGGAATAATGGATCGTTTTAAATTCTATATTCCAAGAAAAAAAGAGTATGTCAGTTGTGCAAGACTTACAGTTACATCTATTGCAGCAGTGGCTGGTTTTGATATTGAGAAGGTTGAAGATATTAGACTTGCAGTAGGAGAAGCATGCAATAATGCTGTGCTTCATAGCAATGGTTCTGATAACATTGAAATTTCGCTTGAGTTTGATAGTCCAAGGATAACTATATCGGTCAAAGATGATGGTGATGGTTTTGTACTTGGAAATGAAAGTGATGTACTAGATAAAGAGTACAATGGTAGTGGACTTGGAATATATATCATAAAGTCACTAATGGATGATGTTAACATTGTATCTGAGAAAAATCTTGGAACATGTATTACTATGGTAAAAGAGATTTAAAAGGAAGCGTATGATTTCATTTCACGATATAAAGACAAAAGAGCTTTTTCAAATGTATAGTGAGAATCGTTCTGTTGATATAAGAAATGAGCTTATTAATAGACATATATACATTGCTGAAATTTTGTCTAAAAAATATATAAATAAGGGGATTGAGTATGACGACATTTTCCAAGTTGCATGCCTTGCACTTGTGTATGCCGTTGAGAGGTTTGACCCATCCAAGGGATTTGAATTTTCTTCTTTTGCTACACCTACCATAGTTGGAGAAATAAAGAAGTACTTTAGAGATAAAGGTTGGACTATTAGGGTTCCTAGAAGAATTCAGGAACTCTCAAAGAAGATCACAATCGCTAAAGAAAGACTTTATAAAGATTTATCTAGAGTGCCTACAATTAAGGATATAGCAAAGTATTTGAATGTGTCAGAAGATGAAGTAATTGAAACGATGGACGCGTCAAAGGTATATAATACCAAATCCCTTGACCTAGAGATAGAGTCTTCTTCTGATGATAGAGATGTAAAATTACTTGATATCGTTGGTGAAGAAGATGAAGTATTTGAAATGATAGATAATGATGACTTTATAAGAAGCATTATGGACAATCTTAACCCAATCGAAAAAAGGATTATAGAGGAAAGATTCTTTAATGGGAAGACTCAAATAGTGGTAGCTGATGAGTTAAATGTTTCTCAAATGACCATATCTAGAATGGAAAAAAAGATAATCTCTAAGTTTAGAGAAGAATACTTAAGAGTAAATAATATATAAATATAGCCGATCTCAGCTGAGTTCGGCTATACTTTTTTTAACTTCATTTATAAATACTTCTAACACTTTAAGTCTCGCATAGTATTTTTGATTACCTTCAATTATATGCCATTTCGCATTCTTTAATGTCCTAGCAACCATTTCATTTATCGCATTTTCATACTCGCTCCACTTATCCCTATTTCTCCAGTCTTCATCTGTTATCTTATAGTTTTTAAGTGGGTCTTTTTTTCTATCATTGAATCTCTTAAGCTGGGTATCTTTATCAATGTGAATAAAGAATTTGATTAGCACAGTCTTTGAATTTATTATAATGTCTTCAAATGTGTTTATCTCATCATATGCTCTTGCAACTTCACTCTTAGATGCAAACTTTTCTAATCTTTCAACCATAACTCTGCCATACCAACTTCTATCAAATATTGTCATATGTCCACTCTTTGGCAGTTTGTTGTAGAATCTCCATAGATAGTTGTGGTCTAGTTCTTCTTCTGTTGGAGCACTTATTGGTATAACATTATAGCCTCTTGGGTCAATTTTTTTAGTCAGTCTCTTAATTGCGCCACCTTTTCCAGCACCATCCCAACCTTCAAAAACTATAACGGTTGAAATTTTTTTAGTGTAGAGTTTATAGGCGAGTTGTTTAGCTTCTTTTTGCAATTCTTTTAGCCTAGTTCTATACTCTTCCTCTGTCACTTTAAGACTTAGGTTAACTTTAGATAGTGGTTTTTCATCTATTTTGTTTAACTTTACTTTATGTTCCTCTTTCTCTTTTAGCATCTCACTTTCTAGAATTTTAAGCATTTCGTATGACGCGCTTTCCTTGTCATTGCCGTCTAGTATATGCCAGTTGCAAAAATCAAAGTCTGTTAGTTTAAGTACCTTATCAATATGCTTTTTATATTTATCAAAGTGCTTGTTTTGATACTTGTCAAAGTCGCTTACTCTAAAACGGGTGTTCTTATCAGCTAATAATTTCTTTATATTGTTATCCTGTGTTTTCTTTGATATATCTATAAAGAATTTTACTATATTTACGCCATCAGAGATGAGCATCTTCTCAGTCTTTTCAATGTGTTCAAGCGTCCTCTCATCAATTTTCTCATAGTTATCTAGTAGCTCCATATAGTAGCTTCTATCAAATATTCTTATTTCTCCCTTTTTTGGAGTATTTGTAAAAAATCTCCACATAAAGGTTCTTCTTTTATCTTCCTTTGTAGTTTTTTCAAATACATTTACTTTAAATGTTCTAGGATCAAGCTCATTTATGAGTTCTCTTATGAAGTATCCCTTACCACTTGACTCATAGCCTTCTACAATTATCAGTAGAGGTTTTTTTTTCTTCTTAAGCTTTCTTTGCATAACAGCAAGTCTTTTAGATATTTCTTTTTTTTCAGCTTTATATTTCTTCATATTTCCCTCCCATATTAATTATATCATTTCATAAGTTTTCATGAAAGTCTAGATATAATTTGCAGACAAATATTGTTATTATGATAATATTATGATATAATTACGATATAATTTAAGGGGGTATATATTATGATTAACATTCGTCCTGTCTCAGATTTAAGAAACAAATTTACAGAACTTGAGAGGCAAATAGCAAATACTAATGCTCCTGTTTTTTTAACAAAAAATGGGTATGGTAGTATGGTGCTTATGAGTCTA
>PDWJ01001369.1_pt1 | contig 30326 bp, 8 predicted proteins | sample 1430881 | NCBI WGS metagenome assembly PDWJ01 (sample SAMN01162460, study PRJNA174530) | Oral metagenome, whole genome shotgun sequencing project. | biome: Marine environment; feature: Marine mammal; material: Swab sample of the gingival sulcus; isolation source: swab sample of gingival sulcus...
GCGGAGTTTGGAGTAAGGAAGAGCTTGCTTCGCAAGCCGTCTTTACAGCATCAACTTCAGCAGTTACACAAGTCAGCAACTTGTTTTACGGCAAGAATAATTTCCGCTGGACTTATACGAATACGGACAATTGCACTGCAAGCGCAACAATCGAGATCCAGAATGACAGTTGTAAGACAGTAAATGCCGGAGCGGATAGACCTGTTTGTGTTGATGTGATAAAATTAAAGGCAAGCAAACCATGTCTGAACAGCACCGGACATTGGACAAATGCTTCGGATAATACGAGTTCAATAAGCAGTCCGAATGCTCATGACAGCGAAGTTCGTTTAAGTAATGTTTTGAATAGCTTTACATGGACAGTTACGAAGAACGATTGTTCGGTAAGCGATAAGGTTTTGATAACCAACAACAGCTACACGGTTGATGTTGTTGTAAATGGCGAAACCAACGGACAAAGCGTATATACGGTTTGTAACACAAGTGCAGATGTTTCAGTACGCTTGTACGACCGAGACGGTTCTGATATTGACACCAATAAAATTACAGATTGGACATGGAGTCCGGGTACCGGTTCGTCTATTCAAATAGCCGATTCAAAATCAAGGGAAACTACGATAAATAATATAAGTACTATTGGTGGCGGAAACCGCTTAGATTGGACAGCAAAAGTAAACGGTTGCGAAAAGGAGGGAACTATTTTATTAAAGAATAATGCTATTACTGTTTTGGCAGGAAATCCACAAACGGTTTGTGGTACGACGGCAACCTTAGAAGCCAATACTTCGGGACCGGGAACATGGAGCAAAGTATCTGCTTACGGCACAACAATCACAAATCCGAATACTCGTTCGACCGAAGTAAGCGGATTAAATCAAGGTGCAAACATTTTTGCTTGGACAGTAGAACGCAATGGTTGTCGTTCGTCGGGCGAAGTAGTAATCTACAATGCAACACCAAGCGAAGCAATAATCGCTGATGATGCTACCGTAGAAGTTTGTACGGCAAGTTATAATCTTTCTGCTCATGAAGCAAGCATCGGAAACGGATTCTGGCAACCAATAGGTACGACTGCCACAATTGCTTTGCCTAATAGTTCTTCAACCCAAGTAACAGGTTTGAAACCGGGCAATAATAAGTTTGCATGGACCGTAGAAAATTTGGGCTGTAAATCGCACGATACTATTTTGATTGTTAATAATACTGTCTATGCGAGTGTTATTCAAAAAGAATTAGAAATTTGTGTTGAGGATACAATGCTTTATGCAAATCCGCCGGCACAAGGTACAGGCGTGTGGACATTAGATTACTCTGTTGGTAATCCAACAATTGAGCATAGTAACCGGAATAATACAAAAGTAAAAGGATTGCCAAATGATGTTAATATTTTTGTATGGACAGTTGAAAAAGGCAAGTGTAGCGCAAGAGATACAATGAGTATTATTAACAACACACCGAATACTGCTTCGGTTCTTGAATCCTCAACTGTATGTCCGAACGGAACGTTTACACTGCAAGCATTATCCGCAGCAGATCCTAACGCAAACGAGACTGCCGCATGGCATCAGATTACCTCATATCCGGGAACTATTACTGATTCTCGAAAGGTACTCACTGATTTTACAGGATTTGAACCAAAACGCAACTATGAATTCTCGTGGACTATTTCGCGTGGAATTTGCAAATCGCAAGATACTGCCTATGTCAGAACAATCAGTGTACTTGCTGATGCCGGTAGAGACACTACAATCTGCTCTGACGAAGGAGTATTGTTTGCCACTACTCCATCGCCGGAAGGAACAGGAACATGGTCATACGATGGAGGCGGTACACCTCCAACTATTGACAATGAAAATTCAATCAGTTCGCCGGTTCACGGCTTACATGTCGGAGAAAACCGCTTCAAATGGATTGTTGCCGAAGCAGGATGTACTGTTGAAGACGGCGTTACTATAACAAACAGTTCGGTTGATTTGGCATTGAGCGCACAACCGAGGACTGTATGTTCTACACTTCCGTTGTTAACTGCCAATGACAATAATAATTCATTAAAAGGAACAGGTTCGTGGTCTGTAACTCTCGGAAAAGGCGTTTTCTCTGCCTCTACTTCCGATTACACAAGCGTAAGTGGTTTGACGTTTGGAGATAACGAATTTACTTGGACTTATACAAATCCGGACGGTTGTGAAGGAAGCAAATCAATTACGATACAAAACGATTCATGTAATACTATATCTGCGGGTCCTGATAAATCATCATGTAATGATAAAACAAATCTTGATGCCGGAAAACCATGTGGTTCAATAGTAGGAAAGTGGACTACGGCAACCGGTTCTGCCGGAGATATTGTAGAGCCTACTTCACGTAATACTTCGGTTTACCTTGATAAACTCGAAAACCGATTCACGTGGACACTTGAAAAGAACGGCTGTGTTGTAGAAGATGATGTTACGATTACCAACAAATCTTATACTGTTGAAATAACGGTTAAAGAGACTCCAGCTTCTTTGGGTTCAACACAAGTTTCCGGAGGTACGACAAGACCGAGCTATACGGTTTGTACAGAAGCTCCTGTTTTGCAAGCAAGAGCTTACGATAAAGCCGGCAATGAAGTTACCTCGTCAATCTCATCATTTACATGGTCTTATGTTTCCGGTGACAGTGTTGTAATTACAAATTCAACCGACAAGATTACAAGCATTCAGGATTTAGGATTACCGGGAACATTATTGAAGTGGAATGCTTTAATCAATGGTGAGTGTCCTAAAACCGGAGAATTGAATCTTAAAAATAACTCATTTACTGTGAATGCTTATCCTGTACCAAAAGATACAGTATGTTCTACCTCTGCAACCATTGAAGCAGTCAGTTCCAGACCTCTTTCTACAAGCGGCTCATGGGAGCGCGTTTTGAGCGATGCCACAATTGTTTCGCCAAACAACTCAAGAACCGTGATAACAGGAATGAACAAACTAAGCAATACGTTCAGATGGACAGCCACAAGCAGCGGCTGTTCTGCTGAAGCAATCGTCGATATTTATAACGGAATACCTTCTCCTGCTATAGTAAGCAATCCGGCAGGTATTGAATCATGTAGAGATTATACATTTATTTCTGCAATTCAGCCGGAAGTAGGAACAGGCTCGTGGAGTACATTAGGTGTAAGCAGTATTAGTGAACCCGAAAACACCAAAACCCTTGTAACTCAACTTGACGAAGGCGAGAACGTATTCACATGGACAGTCGAAAATGGTGCTTGTGTTAGTTCGGCAAGTACAATGGTTACGAACAATACCATAGTTTCAGAATCCGGACCGGACAGAAGTATTTGTGTCTCAGACTTTACTTTTGAAGCTCGAGTTCCGGCTACTTCGTCCACTCCAATAAGTGGCTCATGGTCAATTTTGAAATCCAACGGAACACCGAATATTGACGATAGCACAGATCCAAACAGCAAAGTAAGCGATCTGGCAATCGGCAATAATGTTTTCCTATGGACTGTACATAAAGGTAGTTGTGTTGATACTTCTAAAGTATTTATTTCAAATGATTATGTCGAAGCCAGAGCCCATGCCGACAAAACTGTTTGCGGTACTACCGGAACACTGAAAGCTGACGAACCTGCACAAGGTATCGGAACATGGAGCAAACCTGTTGGCGATCCTGTTACATACCATGATGAACATGCGTATATTACAGATGTGTATGGTTTGGCTGTGGGGCAAAACAACTTTAAATGGTCTGTTGAAAAAGGCTCTTGCTCTGCCTCTGACTTTATTACAATATACAACAACGCATTTGATGTCAATCCGGGTGTTAATCAGCATGTTTGTAGCGACGAAGCTACCCTAAGCGCAGTAACATCAGGCAATGGACATTGGATTGTCGCACAAGGTAATGCACATATTACTTCAGAAAGTGCGCAAACAACCACTGTAACCGATCTTGAACAAGGTGAAAACATTTTCACTTGGACTGTAAGCAGCGGCGGCTGTGACGGTGCTGCCAACGTGAGCATCTTTAAAGAAGAAGTTTGGGCTGCACAAATTGTTACAGGAAATGATACCGAAGTTTGTGTTGATACCATATTCCTCGAAGCTCAAGAACCAAAAATCGGTTATGGCAAAGGATCATGGAGTGTCGTGGGCGGAAATACCGCATTTATTCTCGAACCAACAAACTACCAAACTGTGGTTAGGGAGCTTAAACGAGGTGAAAATATCTTCAGGTGGACAGTTCAAAACGGCATTTGTGTGAATACTTCAACAATTCGGATACTGAACAATACCGTTGAGCCTAAGGCAGGAGACGATCAGGAAGTTTGTAGCGATGTTACTACACTTGTCGCACTTGCGCCATCTACCGGAGCAACAGGACGATGGGAAAAATTGGGTTCTTTGAATGCTACTGTTATTGCATCTAACACAGCTCCGATTTCGAGCGTTACGGGACTTGACAGAGGTGCCAACGAATTTGTTTGGTATGTACAGAAAGGAATCGCATGCGAATCGTCAGACACAGTGAAAGTGGTGAACAACGACCCAACGCCTTCTGATGCAGGCGGTGATGTCGAAGTTTGTGAAAATAACGAAGTAACGCTTGTTGCCAATACGCCGGAATACAGCAAAAAAGAAACCGGCTTGTGGACAACAACAACTCCGGGATTGACCATTAATCAGCCTACAAACCCAACAATACATGTTGAAGAGCTTAATAGTAATTTGCCAAATAAATTCTTCTGGACAATATCTAAAGGAAAGTGTACTTCAACATCGTCATTGATTGCTACGAATAATACACCTTCGAATGCAAAAGTTGATTTCGATTACAGATCTGTCTGTACGCATTATGCAATGTTAAGTGCAAACAATCCGGACACAGGAACAGGATATTGGACACATGACAGCCCGACTGCTGTAATTACCGATTCAAAAGCATTCGCAACAGATGTAAACCGCTTAAGCCCGGGTCTTACTCACTTTGTATGGACAGTTGAGAAAGGAAATTGTTCTACTTATGACATCATAACAATTCAGGATTATACTTATGATATTATTGTTGTAGATGCGACCGTCTGTAAATCATCACATGTCCTTTCCGCTTCTCCTGTAGGAACAGGCGTTTGGACAAACAAAGATGACCAGGGAACAATTGCTGACCCAACGAGTTGTTATACAGAAGTCAATGGTTTGCCTGATAATAGTATCAGCCACTTCATATGGACAGGCGAAAGAAACGGCTGCCCGGGAAGTGCAACTGTTACCATTGTAAACAACAGACTTGAAGCCCATGCCGGAAAGAACCAAACCATATGTGGGCATGAAACTATATTGACGGCTGATAGCGAAGAAAATGGCTACGGTTCGTGGTCTGCAAGCAATGCATCAACTGCAATAATTGCTTCTTCATACAATTTCTATACTCCGGTTACCAATTTACGAACAGGTACAAATGAATTTACTTGGACTGTCAAAAAAGGAGACTGTATAGATTCTGACGCTGTTGTTATAAAAGACAGAACCTATGAGCCGGAAGGTGTTGATGCAACGGTTTGTGCAACAAGTCATTTTATTGCTGTTGCACCGGCAGGTGAAGGAAGTTGGGCGGTTGCCAGTGGAGGCGGTCGCATTGAAAATGAATACAGTACAGCTACTTGGATTCATGACCTTCAGTACGACAGACCAAGTCAATTTACTTGGACAGGAACAAGAGAAGAATGTCACGGAAGCACAATGATCACCATCAAAAACAACTTGATCAATGTAGATGCCGGAGATAATCAAACCATTTGTTCTACAAGCAACCAAGCAGTCTTGAAAGCCGTAACTTTACCAAAAACCGGCGAAAACGGCTATTGGACAAGTGCAATAGGCTCGCTTAATATTACGAATCCGAGCAATTACTCAACAACAGTTCTTGACCTTGTGCCGGGAGTAAACGAATACGTATGGACAGTAACGCAAAACGGCTGTTCTTCATCTAAAAAGGTTAGGTTGCTGAATAACACGCCTGTAACAGAGCCTACAATTAAATGGGCTGATACAGAAACCACTGTTTGTATCCCAAGAGCAAGAATGGTTGCTGCCGAAGCCAAAGGCGCGGGCGAAGTAGGGCATTGGGTAAATATGGGAGGAACTCATGCTGCCGTTGAGTGCGAAACTTGTAATGACACATGGGCAACAAATCTTGATCCAAACTCTACAAACGTGTTTACATGGATAATCGAGAAAAACGGTTGCCAACGAGTTAGCGAAGCTGTACGTGTTACTTACGTTAAACTTGATGGTGTATATGCCGGCGAAGACTATACTTATTGTGAAAGTACGGTTACATTGCAGGCAAAAGATCCTAACGAATCTTGTCCGGGAGCAACAGGAGAATGGCATGCCGAAGGTGCTCAATATCTCGAGACCCCAAGCCATTTCATAACAAAAGCAAGCAACCTTGCTCAAGGAGAGAACAAATTTACATGGGTAATTCATAAAGACATCTGTTCTGATACGGCATATGTATATATCGACAATAGAGGTGTCTACGCTCAGATAAAAGCCGATACAATCGTTATTTGTAACGATAGAGTTGAAATACATGCTTTGGAACCACTTGATAAAACAGCATCAAGAAGATGGCGTGTGCTTGAAGGTTCGGCACGATTCCATGACGATACCGATTTCAATACAATAGCTACCGGAATGCAAGACAATAACAAATTCCAGTGGATTGTAACTTCTGTCGATAGTTTATGTGTCGATAGCGCAGAGGTTGTGGTGAATAAAGAGCTATTGGTTGCACACATACAAAGTGCGGGCGATACCGTATATATATGTGATGATCAAACGACCCTTTCTGCAACTCCTGTCGGAGTAGGAGAATCCGGCGTATGGTCGCGCAGAGACGGCGGATCCGGTATTCTTACTCCAAGCACAAATATGACTTTGGTTACCGGATTGAACTATGAACACAACGTATTCTATTGGACTGTTACCAAAGGAGATTGTTCGGCACAAGATCGCATAAATGTATATAACGACGGTTTTGGACCATTTACGGCAGGTGATGACAAAAAAGTATGTAGCGATTCAACCCAACTGTTTTCAACCGTACCATTACGCGGAAAAGGAACATGGTCGCACGGTGTTGGTAGTGCCGACTTTGAAGACTCTACTTCCACCCGAACATGGGTTAAGAAACTTGCTTCAGGACAAGCAAACGAATTGATCTGGACGATTAAGACAGACCATTGTTCTGCGTCCGATACAGTAATAGTAGAATGTGGAAATGTAAATCCACAGACACAAAGCGAAAGAGTCATTTGTTCAAACAAAACAATACTATCGGCTTCGCAGCCCGGTGGTGGTTCTGTCGGACACTGGGTATCTGGAACTCCGGGTGTAACTTTCGTTACAAGTTCAGCGCACTATACTGTGGAAGTTGAGAATCTAATTCGAGGAAACAATGTATTTGAATGGGTTGTTGATGGACCGTTTGGCTGTTCTAAAAAAGCAAATGTTACTGTGGCGAATTACGCAGTTACAGCAAACATTCTCAGTCCTGCAAATAATGACTTTGTTTGCGAGGATGGAGTTGATTTGATTGCCGAAGGACCTGTTGATGCCGCTCTTGGCACTTGGGAGGCTCCGGGAGGTGTAATCATTGACAATATACACAATGCAACAGCAAGGGCTACAAAACTTAGCACTTCTGCCGGAGGAAATGTATTCAAATGGACAGTTACCGACGGACCTGCCAATCAATGTAAAGAAGAAGACCAGATTACCGTGATGCACGTAAATTTGGCTCCTTTTGCAGGATACGAAGATACAATCTGTACGTATGAATACACTTTGGGAGCGCAGCCAAGCATTTATCCGGGAGTTTGGACAACCCCAAGTACAGGCATTACCATTGAATGTTCTACTTGTAATAATACAAAAGTTTACGGATTGTTAGAAGGAACAACAACATTCTACTGGACGTTGAGCGATCCTTCCGGCCGTTGTGATGAGGTTAAGGACGACGTATCCATTACTATGGACTCTATTCCACCGGTTACCGCTTCTGCGGATCAATCTGTTGTTTGTGAAGGAATAGTTACGCTTAAAGGAAGCCATCCGGGACAAGGAATCGGAACATGGACAATGCCGCACGGACAGGGAGTTATTACGGATTATATTGCGAATGTCCATCTCCCAAGTCAAAACGTAACAGGTTTGGTTCCGGGTTCGAAATATACTTTCTCGTGGAATGTTGACAGCCATGGAAGATGTGGCGACAAGGCTCATGTAGAAGTTGTGAATGCTCAAGTTACGAAACGCTTTATTCCACTGAAAAATACATGTGAAAATAGAGTGGCAAAATTGTCGCCAATAGATCCTATACCTACTGATCTGGGCGGCTCGTGGACATACAACAGCGGAGGTGCAAATATAGTTCACAAAAGCATGTATAATACCGAAGTTACAAACCTTGCCAGAGGAGTCAATACTTTCACATGGAAAGCTTATAACAGCTACGGCTGTTCTGATAGTGTCTATGTTCAGATAAGGAACAACGAAGTAATTGCAATGCCGGGCGACGACCAAACAGTATGTGCCGATAATGCCTTATTGGTAGCTACGCTGTTACCGGAAGAAGAGGGCGTTTGGTCTTCACAAGATCCGGGAGTATCGTTTGGAGACATAACCAACCCAAGCACTACCGTTTCCGGATTGAATGAAGGAGCGAATCTGATTGAGTGGACTGTAACCAAAGGAAATTGTAGCAATGTCGGAGTTGTGAACATTAAAAACAGAACCGTAGAAATTGCTCCTATTTCAGACAAAACGGTTTGTTCAAGTACAGCGCATGTTATCGGTATTCTTTCGCAAGCAACCAACAGTTGCACGTGGTCGAAAACCGGCGGACAAGGAGACATCCTTACTCCGAGCGAACGAGAAACAGATATTGTGAATTTAGGTTCAGGCAAAAACAATTTTAAATGGACAGTCTATAATAACAATTGTAGTGAGTACGAAGAAGTGAATATCACATACAACGATCTTGCAGCAAATATTTCTGCTCAATCAGCTACGGTTTGTAATGATGTGCATGAAATGAATGCTTCTTTACCTGTTGGTGCAACAGGAACGTGGGTGTATGAAGGAAACAAAGGCGTTTCTATTAGTGGTATACACAGTCCGTCTGCCACTGTTAGTAATCTTGCTATCGGCTCGAACATCTTCAAGTGGGTAGTTGAACATGGCGACTGCAAAGACAGTGTTTTTGTTGATATCTTCAACAATAAAATCACTCTTGCTCCATTCTCTGAGATTACTACTTGTAAAGATTCCGTACTGCTTCTTGCCGACACCCTTAGTTTGGCAGGTGGTGCTGTCGGAGCATGGTCGCCAACAAATGCTTCTGCTTATCCTGTACCGGAAAATTCTAACTCTTACAAAACGTGGGTTAAAAATTTATCTCCGGGAACCAACAGCTACTATTGGACAGTAACCAAAGGTGCTTGTTCAGCCAGAGAAAAATTGGATATTGAGAACAACTCAATAAAAACCTTTGCAGGTGTAGATGAACCGGTTTGTTCTGATAGCCATATCTTGCGTGCAAGTCTTCCTATCGGAGCAACAGGAAAATGGTCGGGTATGACAAGTCAGGTATTTAGTCCGGGAATAACATCACCAACCGTTACGGTAAGTAACTTGAGTGTAGGAGACAATACATTCCTTTGGACGGTAGAATTGAACGACTGCTCGGCTTCCGATGCTGTTCGCATAACCAATGCAACGGTTTACTTGAATCCGTTTAAAAACGATACTGTCTGTTCGACAACTGCAGTGCTTACTGCGCCGGCTCTGATTGGTGGACAAACCGGAAGTTGGTCGCCAACTTCTGCTACTTATCCTACTCCTGACCAGCCGGGTAAACCAATTACACAGGTGCAAAACCTTGTATCCGGTTCGAATACGTTTAAGTGGACAGTGAGCAATGCCAGATGTTCTTCTTCAGAAATATTGACCGTAATAAACAACGCTGTGGAAGCTCATGCCAGAACTGTTGATCCTAAAGACACAAGCGTGTGTAGCGGAGCTTCTGTTCTCATTGAAGGTAACCAGCTAACGAAGCCTACTCCAACAACGGGAACATGGTCGAATATCGGAGGAACAATAGATCCTGCTACTATCTCTGATTCGAGAACATACATAAGAAATCTTGATCCGAATGAGAACATTATAATATGGACCTTAGACAATGGAGCTTGTTCTGATGTCGATACGCTAATAATCAGAAATAAAGAAGTCAAATTAGATCCGTTTAGAGATACTGTAACTTGCTTTGCTAATTTCACCTTAAATGCTTCGAATCCGAAAATCGGAGAAACAGGAGTATGGTCTGCCGTTACAACCGGAGCGCCGCAACCTGTGGATAAGCATGATCCAAAATCTCAAATTATAGGATTATCCAATGGAATATACCAATATAGCTGGATAGTCAATAACGGAGAATGTGACGGCTCCGCAACAATTAAAATTGACTGCCAGATGGTTGATCCTGTAAATGCTTCTGCCGGAAAAGACTCTTCTGTTTGTGTAAGCGAGATTGATTTATGGGGTAATTTGCCGGCCGGAGCAAGCGGTTCATGGCGTCCATTATCTCCAAGTGTAACATTTAAAGATCCTAATCCGGTAGCGAAAAATGCTCATGTGAGCGAATTAGATCAAGGATTAAATATTCTTGAATGGACAGTAACCAATGCTGCCGGTTGTGAATTTAAAGATTCTGTTAGAATTAAGAACAACAAAGTATATTTGAAACCATTTAGCAACGATACTGTATGTAGTTCTTCCATAGACTTGATTGCAGAAGGACTTGTTGGTCATCAGACAGGATTGTGGACAAACCTTGATACTTTGCCAAAACCAACGAATCCGACTTCAACACGAGCGCAGGTTACTAATTTGGTGAGCGGACAAAATCAGTTTAGCTGGACTGTTACTGAGGGCGAATGCTCCGCTACTGAAATAAAGAGAGTCTTTAACAATTCAGTAATTGCTACTGTGAGCGGAGATACAACTGTTTGTGACGGTTCGGAAGTACTTATCATCGGTAACCAACCGGAGATGCCAATCCCGACAACAGGATTGTGGACAGCTACATCCGGAAATATTGTTAAAGATACAGATTCCAGAACTTATATCAGAAACTTGGCAAGTGGTGTAACCAATCTTAAATGGACACTTACAAGTGAAGATGGCAAATGTTCTGATGTTGCAGAAATGAAAATCAGAAATAATGAGATTAAACTTGATACTAATTTTGCAATTCATACAATATGCTCTGACTCGTCGAATATTCAAGGACAAGAACCACAAGGTTCGCAGAAAGGTATTTGGACTAGCGAAGATTCCGGACCTGTATTTTCTGACAATGAAGCATTTAATACAAATGTTTCAAAACTTGCACAGGGACGAAATTCACTTTATTGGACATTGAAAGACTCTTCTTGTACTGCAAAACAGGAAGTAGTGTTGGTAAACAATGCTATTACCGCTCAACCGGGTAACAATAATGTGGTTGTTTGCGAAGAGATCTATACAATGACAGCTTCGTATCCAATGGGAACAGATGTTTACGGAGTATGGAGAGAACATACGCCACCGATAGGTTCAGGTGATTTTAGTGACTCTACTTCAAACAGAGCAGTCGTATCGAATCTTGAACCGGGCTTAAATGGTTTTGAATGGTATGTTGAAGCCAATGGCTGTAAAGATTCGGCAAAATTATACATAACCAATGATGCTGTCCATGCTTATGGAGGACCGGATCGTCCTGTTTGTTCAGATTACGTCCAAATGGTTGCTGTCGGCGAAGGACAGTGGACTGCATTTAAAACATCTGCAACAATAGACAATAAAAATAGCAACAGCACCTTTGTTAGAAATCTTGAACCAAACGACAACTTGTTCTATTGGATCGTAAAAGGAAAAGGAGCTTCTGCTTGTGTCGATTCAAGCCTTGTTAAAATTACAAACGGCTCTATTGAATCAACAGCAGACAGAGATACAAGTATTTGTACAGATAATATCACATTGGTTGCCGATACGCTTCCTCCTCATTCCAATGTCTTTGGATACTGGTCTGCAACAGGAAATGCAGTATTCTCACAACCAAGCAGCTTCTTTACCGATGTAACAAACTTAGATCCGGGCTTGAACAACTTGACATGGCATATCGAAAGAAGATTTGCAACAGATACATGTTACGACGAAGCTTTGATCAAAGTCAGAAACAATAAAGTTGAAGCTATTGCAATGACCGACACTGCTAAAATTAACGAACAAGGTATCATTGAAACTTGTGACAGTATATTCTATATGAGTGCAAACAATCCGGTTGCCGCAACTTACCATTGGACAACAGGAACAGGTTCGCCTGTACCGGAAGATACGCTAAATCCATCGTCAGAAGTCAGAGGCTTGAGGCGAGGTTCTAACGAATATACTTGGCATGTTGTCAAAGGAAAATGTGTTGATTCAGATGAATTGACAATCAACTACAAAGGCTTCTCAATTGACGTTCCTGAAGATACTGCAATATGTGCTGATGAATATAAATTCGAGAGAACAGGTATCGAGAGAGAGGCAGAGTATCGCTGGACAGTCATTCAGGGAGGCGAGGAAACATTCTTTGATAATTCTAAAGATCCGAGAACATGGGTTAGAAAGCTGACAGCCAATGAAAATATTCTTGGTTTAGCCGTAACTAAAAATGGATGTACGAACAATTACCAAATAAAAGTTGTCAATAAGTCGGTAAATGCTTCGATTCCACAACTTGTAGCTCATGCTTGCGATTCCCTTGTTAATTTAGAGGCAAATGAACCACCGGCAGGTGTCGTTGGAACATGGTACACAACGAATCCGGACATTGTTCTGGTAGATAAACATGATCCGAGAACAGTGGCATATCCATTGTTGTCCGGAAGCAATACGTTCTGGTGGAGAGTTGAAGATCAAACAACAGGTTGTCGCGATTCTGTCAGCTACAAAGTATTTAACAATAACCCTGAAAAACCTGATGCAGGTGTTGATACAACAACCTGTGAACCAACATTTGTTTTGGCAGGAAATGCTCCTGTTGAAGGATACGGAGTGTGGAGCAAAGCACTTCCATACGGAAAAACAGAAATTCTTGTTCCTTCGCAGCATAACACTAAGGTTACTCAGCTGACTCCGGGACAAAATACATTCACTTGGACAATAACTAAAGGCAATTGTTCTCTTACAGACAAAGTGGTAATAACATACAACTATATCGAACTTGACGCAGGAAGAGACACAAGTATTTGTACAAACTCTACAAGACTATTTGCACATGAACCTACTCCACCGCTTACGGGTTACTGGACAAGTGAAGTAGGAGAAAATCATATTGTAAACTCTCTTTCACACAACACTGAAGTTAAAGATATGCAGCGTGGAGATCACATGTTTATTTGGACAGTACAGAAAGGTGCATGTACACGACAGGATAGTGTTATTATTGTAAACCGCTCTCCTTATATAAATGCAGGAGGCGACCAAACATTATGTGAAGACTCAACCTACTTGACAGCTAAACAGCCTGATAAGGGAGTTTCCGGAGTATGGAAAAAAGTTTACGGTAAGGGCAAAATAGAATCTCCTTCAATGTTTAACTCCAAAGTTACACTAATCGGAAAAGGTATGAATACCTTCAGGTGGACTATCAATGACGGCTTCTGTGTTGTCTCAGACGAGGTAAATATTTACAACAACTCGATTTCTGTTTCTGCAAGTCCGGGCGAACATGTTTGCGATAGCGTTTATAATCTCATCGCAAGTCAGCCGCGTAAAGGATTCGGACAATGGTCAGTTATTGGAGGTAGCGCTAAAATAGAAAATACAGCTAACTTCAGAACAAAAGTTACAGGACTTGACCAAGGCTCGAATGCCTTCCAATGGAGAGTTGAGTATGGAAAATGTTCTGATTCGACAATAATTGAAGTAACCAACGACTTGCCAACAATAGCTGCCGCAGCAGGCGACTTGACCGTTTGTTCTGACGAAGCAACAATACGAGCTAATCCGCCAATTTACGGAAAAGGAGTTTGGTCATCTATCGGTAGAGAAGTTGAATTCTCTCACTCCGATCAAAACATTACAGATGTAAAAGGACTTGGAGTTGGACCAAATACTTTCCGTTGGACAATCACGCAAGGCAAATGCTTATCGCAAGACGATATTGTAGTGATGAATAATTCCGTTGTTGCCAAAGCAGGATTAAGTCATCCGGTTTGTACCGATACGGTAAGACTATCGGCAATTGAACCTGAACGCGGAAGCGGATACTGGACTACCATATTCGGAGGCGGTATTGTTGACAATACAGCAAGCTCAAGTTCGTTTGTTTCCGGATTGAGCCGAGGCGAAAACCACTTCTCATGGACAGTCAGAGATGGTGATTGTACAAACTCAGAAGTAGTCGTCATTACAAACAACTTCCCGTCTGTTGCTAAGGTTGCACCGGAAGTTAATTCTTGTTCCGACACAGCAATAATAGGAGCATATCCTCCTGAAATAGGAACAGGTTACTGGGAAGTTTACAGCGGTTTCGGAAGCATCAAAGATTCTTCTGCATACCAAACTACAATCAGTAAATTAGGCTCAGGCAGAAACGTAGTGCGTTGGACTGTTTCGTTCAATGGATGTAGTACATACGCCGATTTGGTGGTGAACAACAACTATATTGAAGCTGTTACAGCCGATGACCAAGAGGTTTGTTCAGCAAATTACGCCTTGTCGGCTAACGATCCGGGAGAAGGCGGAACCGGATATTGGACGCTCGAAAGCGGTTCAGGAAAAATAGCAGACTCCAGAGCATTCAATACAACCGTTGAAGACCTTGGACCGGGTAAAAATACCTTCAAGTGGCATATCGACAAAAAACGCTGTTTCGACTTTGACGAAATTGTAATTACAAACAAATACATTCCGGCAAATGCAGGAGCCAATATAAGTGTTTGCGATAATTATTACAGTTTGAGTGCAAACAAACCTTTCGTTGAAGGTGCATACGGATATTGGGAAAGAATCACAGGCTATGGACAGATTGCAGACTCTACAAGCAACACCACACTCGTTGATTCGCTTGATCCCGGAGCAAATAAATTCAGATGGCACATTGTGAATGATGGTTGTCCTTCGTATGACGATGTTGTGATAACAAACAGAGGTGTAGATGTCTTTGTGGGTAAAGACAGAATTATCTGTAACCCGAAAACAACCTTGACAGGAAACGAACCACCACGTGGAGCATACGGTCGTTGGACAGTAACAGGTTCTGCTGATATTGAAAATCCGTCAAATTATCAAACGGAAATAACCGTTTACGATAAGAGCATCGATGTTCAATGGACAGTTACCTTAGGTGAATGTACCAATTCAGATAATATGACCCTGTTTAACAACTCATTTGAAATTAATGCAGGAGCAGATCAAGACCTTTGTGGAGACCAAACCTATCTTGTGGGAGAAGGACCGAAGAGCGGATACGGATACTGGAGAGCAGAACCCGGAACAACCGCTGAAATAGCCGACACCACATACAATTACTCCGAAGTTACAGGCTTGACTGTCGGTTCTAACACATTCACATGGACTGTCGTGCGCAACGGTTGTACCGCAAGCGATGCCGTAACTATTAGAAACAATGCCTATGTGGCTGATGCAGGTTCTGACTTTACCGTTTGTGAAAACGGTGCCGTACTCGAAGGAATTGATCCGCCGTTGGCACGCAAATTCTGGACCGGCAAGTGGTCTGTCGTCAAAGGTGAAGGAAAATTTATCTTGAGCGAAGAACCAAGCGGAGGAACTTCCGAACAGACCGATCCGGCAAGTTTCTCAAATGCAAGAGTAATAGGTCTTGGCGAGGGAGAGAACATTTTCCGCTGGACTACCCACACCAGAAAATGTCCGTCTTACGACGATGTTGTGGTAACAAATTATACAATAAAATCTACCGCCGGAAAAGACAAATGGGCTTGTTCGCCTGATGTCCAATTACAAGCAGGTGAGCTTTCCGAAACAGGAACAGGTTATTGGGAAGTTGTTGCCGGTAATGGTAAGTTTGATGATTCAACAGACCCACTTACAACAGTAAGAGAAATGTACGACGGACATAATACTTTCGGCTGGACGGTTAAAGACAGAGGCTGTGAAAGCTATTCTGAAGTAATCATTGATAACCGCACGTTCCAAGTATATGCCGGAAAAGATCAATTATTATCTGATGGCGAAGGAACATCAACCGAATTAGAAGCCATAATGAACGATAGAGTAAGACAAGGTAAAACAGACTCTTACTGGAAAGTAGTCAGTGGCGACGGTGAATTCCTATTTAAAAACCGTCCGGAAACTACTGTCAGCGGTCTCGGATTAGGTGTAAACACATTCCGTTGGATTGTTGAATACAACGAATGTACAGCATACGATGATGTTGAAGTTATTTACGGAAACTTCGGAATTGATATTGGCTTTACTGAAGATCAGCATATTTGTGAAGATTCATTCCAGATGAAAGCCGCTGAACCTTATTTCGGAAAAGGTCGCTGGATACTATTAAGTGGTCAAGCTGATATTAAAGTTCCTAGTTTGCATAATACCAAAATCTCAGATCTTGGACGAGGAGAGAACAAATTCCGTTGGACTGTAACGAAAAGCGGATACAGCGTCTATAAAGACTTTAGCATATGGAACGACCAGTTTGATATTTCTGCCGGAGCAGACAACGCATCTTGTGAAAATTATGCAATTCTTGATGCCGATCAACCATGTATTAATCAGATCTCAGGTGAAGATGGAACAGGAACACCATCGTGCTATGGAACTTGGGAAGTTCTGCAAGGAGCAGCATTTGTCGCTGATTCACAAACAGGAGATCCTAATGCTACCGTACATAATCTGGGTGTAGGAGACAATACTTTGGTATGGACAGTGAACAGAAATGATTGTACAGACTCTGACACAGTTACAATCACTTACAACTTGCCTCCAACAGCGAAATTTAAAGTATCAGAACCTGACGGTTGTACACCGTTTACTGTGAACTTTACAAACTTGTCGAAAACCAATACCGATGATTCTTTAAAATACTTATGGAATTTCGGCGGATTAACTACAAGCAATTTGAAAAATCCGGAGTTTAAGTTTACAAATGCTACAGATACCAATTTGGTTTACGACGTTAAACTAAGAGTAACCGACAAATACAACTGTCGCGATACTGTAGTTCAAACCATTGTTGTTCACCCATTGCCAAATGTTGCATTCACTCTTGAAGATACTATACTTCAACACCCTGATGTAACGCTGAATATAATAAATACCAGCTTGCCGGGTTACGATACTTACGAATGGAGTTACGATGAAAACAATCCTGAAGCAGGAGAAGTTTGGACAGATTCGGCAGACTTCAAAACTTCATTCTCATACACATATGATGATGAAGAATATATCAACGGAAACTACAAAGTAAGTCTGAACGCAATTTCCGAGTACGAATGTGAAAACGATACGTCATGGTTGATCAGAATCAAGCCATCACGTCCTATACCACTTATAGATACATCTGTTGCCGGTTGTGCTCCTCTTACAATAGAGAAGTTCCCGAACCATACGAAATACGCACAGAAATATCTCTGGTATTTTGGAGACGGTGCGCAATCAACAGAAAAGCATCCGACCCATACGTACTACGAACCGGGCGTTTACGAAGTAATACTTTCAGCACACGCAGAATACGATGGCGTTCGTTTTGAGAATAACGCAACAGCAACCATTGTTGTATATAAAAGCCCGATAGCATTCTTCGAGGTGAAACCAGACAGTGTAATGTTGCCAAATCAGCCAATCCACTGTTACAACTTATCCGAAAACGGAGAAACATTCAGCTGGAACTTTGGCGACGGAACTACTTCTACCGAAGAAAATCCATTGCACTACTACACCGAACCGGGCAGATTTAATATCACATTACATGTTACCTCTGTCGAAGGTTGTAAAGATTCAATAGAAATTGAAAATGCAATATTTGTTGAAGAAGGTGGTGCTATCAAGTTCCCGAACGGATTCACACCGGATCCTTCCGGACCTAATGGCGGACATTACTCTCGCGGTCAATATACAAACGACGTATTCTATCCACTTTACAGAGGTGTAGAACAATACAACTTGAAGATATACAACCGCTGGGGTGAACAAATATTTGAAAGTAATGATCCTGACATTGGTTGGGACGGATATTTCAACGGAAAAATCCTACCACAAGATGTCTATGTCTGGAAAGTCGAAGGTAAATTCACCAACGGCGAAACATTTGTAAAAGCCGGTAGCGTAACACTGATAAGGTAAAAAACACCCACTACCGCTTATTTAGAATGAATATTGACGATTTATTGTGGACAGTATATAACTTTACTGTTCACAATAACGTTATATTATAAAATGACATTTGATAAATTTTAAAAAAACCTGTTTTCATATAATCTAAAAACCTTGAAAAATGAATGATAAATTACAATATAAACTCTTAGCTTGCTTTATAATTGCAATTTTTTGGCTGCAGTCGGAAGTTGCTGCTCAAGACATACAATTCACACAGTTTTATGCTTCTCCGACCATTTTGGCACCTTCATTTGCAGGCATGACAGGTGGAAGCAGGGTAGCCCTTAATTATCGCGATCAGTGGCCTTCACTGCCGGGAACTTTTGTTACCTACGGATTGGCTTTTGACCATTATTTCCCCAGAATGAGAAGCGGCTTTGGATTGCTTGTCCTTAGAGACCAAGCCGGGGAAGGTCCCCTTAGCCTTACAAATGTCGGATTGGTGTATTCTTATGATTTTCAAATAAACAAAGATTGGCATATCCGACCCGGTGTGAATTTTAACTACAACCAAAGAGGTTTGAAATTCTCAGAACTTACTATGGGAGACCAAGTGGTGCTTGGCGGACCAAATGCGCAAACTTCTATCGAAGTGCCGCCTCTGGATCATGTAAACTATATTGATGCCTATGCCTCTGTATTGGCTTATTCCGATCAATATTGGGGAGGATTCTCCGTCGAACATCTAATGCGTCCCAACGAATCATTAAGCGCAGGGGAAGCAACAAAGGGATTAAAAGTTTCCGTTTTCGGAGGAATGAAAATAAACCTTGCTCCGCGCAGCAGCCGAATTGAAGAGGGAATTTTGCTCGCTTTCAATTACAAAGCAAAAGAAAACTCTGACCAGCTCGATTTAGGTGTTTATTACAACAAAAACCCTTTGGTTATTGGAGCTTGGTTTCGAGGAATTCCCGTACTCATGGATAAAACCGGCAACAAATATGAAAATATAGACGCTGTCGCTTTCTTAATTGGCTATAAATTAACAAATTTGCATATCGGATACAGTTATGATTTTACAATATCCGAACTGATGGACCATTCCGGTGGTTCTCATGAAATATCTGTTATTTATGAGTTCAACCAAAACTTGAAACTTAGGCGACGCCATAAATACGGAGCAATTTCTTGTCCGAATTTTTAGATTTGGGATAATAAAAAAACAGGTTTGGCACAAAAAAAACAAACCTGTTTTTTTATTGTGTTTTTGACTCAAGAAAAGAGCATGCAGAAAAAAATGCTTAATTTTAAATTCCTCATTCTATCGAAGTGTGCTAATACCGTTTTTTTTATGGCAGAAAAAAAATGGAGCAAAACCATTTACAATAGAACAATTGCTCCTTATCATTAAACAAAAACAAGCAGCTACAAACTATTTATAAAAAAGGCAGAGCATTTTTTTGCAGACAAACAGCTTTTTGTCGGATAAAAATATTACTTGGCATGTTTCTGTCAGTTTATTTGATGAAGCCTCAAGGTTCGGAGAAAAAAGTGAAAATTAAAAAATAAAGGGTAAAACCCTAACAGCCAAAACTTCATAAATAAAAATTAGCGACATGGGAAAACTATCGTATGATGATTTACAAAGGATTGTAAAAGAAATGCAAAGCAAGAACCGTTTCTTGGAAAACGAGTTGCAAAAAAAATTATCTACAGAAGAACGTATCGAAAAACTCATAGAGCAATCCTCTGATTGCATTATTATTTCCGATTTTTCAGGGAAATTTGTTCGCATAAATCCAAGTTGCTGTAAAATGTCGGGATACTCTCTTGACGAATTTTTTTGTTTTTCGTTTTATGATGTTCTTCCGAAAGAGGAATTGCTGCGGAAACCGCTCGACTTTGACGGCATAAAGCGCGGAAATTCTGTTGTTTGTAAACGATTCTTTGAGAAAAAAAACGGAATGCGTATTCCGGTAGAAATGATTTCAAATGCAATATCCGAAAACAAAATACAAACCATAATAAAAGGCATTAATGTCGAAACGGTGGCTTTAGACGAGATTGCTTGTAGAATGCCGGAATGTGCAGAATTATTTGAAGATGCAAACGAAATGATTTTCTCCACAACGCTTGAGGGAAATCTGCTTTATGTGAATAGCAGATGGTGTGAGACGCTTGGGTTTGACAAAGACGAAATTTTGAATATTCATATTGATGATTTTTTGGACAAAGAAAGCATAAAACTATTCAAAAGCAAATACGAAAAAGTGCTGAAAAGTGGAAAAACAGCATATTTTGAAGCTGTTTTTCTGACTAAAAATAAAAAAGACGTATATGTGGACGGATATTTGAGTTTTCAGCAAAGAAAGAAAAATTCTCTGGAAATCAAGGGTTTTTTTCATAATATTACCAAACGCAAACTTGCAGTTGAAGCATTTCGGGCAGCTGAGTTGGCGCTGAAAACAATAGTAAACAACACGCACGATGCAATTTTCATATTGAACGAAAACGGAAAAATCATAAATTTCAATGGCAAGATGCTTGAAATATATGAAATATCAAACGATTTGGCTTATACATACGATTTTGAAGATTACATAAAAACAAATGAAAAAAATCCGCTCAACGCAATAGTAAAAGAAAAAATTAATTCCGGCGACAAATTAATATTTGAGGCTGTGGGGCAAAAACCGCTTACAAAAGAATGTTTTGTGGCAGAATTGGTTTTGTCGCGCATCATGCTTAATTCCGGTAATTATATTCTTGCGAATGTCAGGGATATTACAATACGGAAAAATGCTGCCATCAAAGAAAAAAAACACAGGGAAGATTTGTTGTTTCTCAAAGATAGCCTTAGCGGGCTTCAGGAGCAGCCAAGCATTGATGCCATTTGTAATTATACCGGAAAAATCCTTGAAAATTATGTTGAAAATTCAGTTATACTTTTTAATCTCGATGTCGGGAAAGGTGCTCCTTTGATACGCAATGTTTTTGGAATCAATAAAGATGTTGAAGCAAAACTAACACGTATTTTGCAATGGAATCCGATTGGCAAATCATACAAATACAGAGACGATATAAAAGAATTGCTGCTTACGGGAAAAATCGAGGTTTTTACGAAAGGATTCGACGAATTTATTTGCAGCATTGCACCACGTTCTGTGTTAAGCTCAATCGATCGCATTGCGAAAATCAATAAAATTTATACGATAGGTTTGATTCATAACCAGATTTTATACGGTGGCATCTATATCTTTACGTCCCATTCTTCCGAAATTAAAAATCCGAGGTCTATCGAAATATTTATTTCTCAGTTTACGGCTGCTATTAGTCGTAAATTGATTGAAAAAGAACTAATTAAAGGAAACGAAAAATTAGAACAAGTCGAACAATTGGAAACATCTTTTTTGACAAACTTCGGGCATGAAATGCGAACTCCGCTGAATGGAATAGTGGGGTTTACGGAACTAATGATGAGATACAAAATAAATTCGGAAAAACAAGAAAAATATCTAAGACTTCTTCATCAGAACGGAAAAAGTTTAAATTCATTAGTTACTGATATTATTAATATTTTAGAAATTGATAGGAATAAACTTGAAATTTCTAAAGGCACAATCAATATAAACGAATTTCTTAATGATTTATATAATTTCTTTAAGGCAGAGCTGCTTGTCAACGGAAAAGATGATATAAAACTGATAGTTGAGCCAAAATATCAAGAAAATCGGCAGACTTTGATTTTTTCTGATGAATTGAGGCTGAAACAAATATTCGAGAAATTGCTTGGAAATGCAATAAAGTTTACAGAAAAAGGCTATATTAAATTTGGCTATAAGGAAATTGACAACAGCAAACTCTTGTTTTTTGTAGAAGACACAGGAATTGGAGTGTCCAAAAAGAGTCAAGAAATAATTTTTAATCGTTTTATTCAGGAAGACAGCTCATTAACCCGAAAATATTCCGGCGTTGGGATTGGTTTAGCCATATCAAAAGGTCTGGTTGAATTGCTTGGCGGAAAAATATGGATAGAATCTACGCAAGGAAAAGGAACGACGTTTAAATTTTTACTTGATGCAAAACTAAAGAACAAGGCGAGCAATGCGCACGCCGACAAAGAACCAAATGATGAAAAAATTAACTGGGAAAACAACAAAATCCTTATTATTGAAGATGACCTTACTAGTCAGGTTTATTTAAGCGCACTGCTCGAAGAAACCGGAGTGAAAATATTTCGTGCCGTTGATTGCAAACAAGCCTTTGAAGTATTTCACAAAAATAAGGATATTGATTTGATTTTAGTAGATATACAATTTCCTGAAGTAAGAGGATATGCTGTTATGAAAATCGTCAATAAGGAGCTTCGGATAATTGAACAAACAAGCAATATAGAAAAACCCGAAAGAAAGCATTTTTTGCAAGCCGGATACGACGACTTTATCGAAAAACCAATAGATAAAAATTCTTTAATGTCTATTATTTCAAAATTTTTTGAGGAAAAAACTAAAGAGATGAGCTGATTTAAACTTTTTCATTAAAGAAAAAGAAACACAAGACGACAATAAACTAAGTTATGTTGAAGCCCAAGAATTGTATTAAATATTTTTGTATTCACTTGTCATGAAATATATTTTTCCTTTTTTATTGTTTATTTACCTCTTTTTAAATCACAAGTTTATGGAAAATGATGTACAGAATTATGAAAAAGCGATTTTTGCATCAGGTTGTTTTTGGGGAACAGAGTTTTATTTCAGCAGGGCGCATGGCGTTATTGACACACAAGTCGGATATATCGGCGGGACTTTGGAAAATCCGACTTACGAAGACGTATGCTCCGGCACAAGCGGACATGCTGAGGCTGTTTTAGTTACTTTCGATCCGAAGAAAACGAATTTTGAAACACTTGCAAAGCTCTTTTTTGAAACCCATGATTTCACCCAAGTAAATCGGCAAGGTCCTGATGTTGGCGAACAATACCGTTCGGCTATCTTTTACCTGAACGAACAACAGAAAAAAATATCCTTAGATTTGATAAAAATACTAGAACACAAAGGATATGCGGTTGCAACAGAAGTTTCAGAAGCGACAAAATTCTGGAAAGCGGAAAGTTATCATCAGAAATATTACGTAAAAAAAGGCGGTCGTCCGTACTGTGTAATGGCTCGAAAGGTTTTTTAATTCCTTTTTTATTCGTACCGCAACGAACGGATTGGGTTTGAAACGGCTGCCCAATAAATTTGTCGTGCCACCATTCCTGATGCAATCAGAAACAAACTTAGAGTAGAACCAATGAAAATCCAGACGGAAAGTTCAATGCGGTATGCAAAACTATCTAACCATTTGTTGATAATAAAGTAAGAAAGAGGCCATGCGATTATATTTGCAATAGAAATAAGGTAGGCAAACTCTTTGAGTACGAGCATTACGACGCTGAAAACACTTGCGCCCATTACTTTTCTGATGCCAATTTCCTTTGTGCGCAAGCCTGCCAAAAACGAGTTCAGACCAACAATTCCCAAACATGCGATGAAAATGGCAAGAACAGAAAAAATGCCTGTCAGTTTTCCGAGCTTGTTTTCATCAATATACAACATGCTGATTTCCTCTTCGAGGCTGGTATATTCAAAAGGGCGTTCGGGCGAAAACTGCTTCCATTTGTATTCGATATAACGAATCAGTCGTTCCTTGTTGGCGTGCGCGTCAAACCTGATGGCGATATATCTTGTGTACCAGTTCATCATGGCTTGGGTTTGTTTCATGTTTAAAACCAATGGTCCGATAGGAATATGAAGCGATTTTATATTGACATCTTCGATTACACCAATAATTTTTTCTTTTCCGTTGTACGAATGAAATTTTTTCCCGATTGCATTTTCCGGAGTCCACCCCAGACGCTTTGTCAAGGATTCGTTTACCATGATTCCGTAAACATTGTCGTCTTTAATGGCTTTTGAATAGCCTCTTCCGGCAATGGTTTTTATATTAAAGGTTTTCAGAAAATCATGACGTATGAGCAGTGTCGGATAAAATTCTTTGGTATTTGCATGAGAAGCATTGTGTTTGTAGTTGTGATTGTTGTGATTTACACCGATGATATAATCCATTCCGGTTACATACAAAATATCTTTTGATTTCAACAATTCGGTTTTAAAGCGTTCAAAATTGAAAGCAAGCGGAGTTTGTGCAACGGTCAGTAATAGAATGTTTTTTCGCTGAAAGCCGAGATTTGCTTTTTTTATATAATTCAATTGCATATATACCGCCACCGTGCCGATTACCAAAGCCGACGAAATGACAAATTGCGTGATAAGCAATATCTTTCTGGGAATCGTGGCAGTGTCTAATCTGATTCTTTTTCGAAATATCAGAATGGGATCAAATGAAGATAAATAAAACGAGGGATAAAGTCCGGAAAGCACTCCGGTTAAAAGTCCGATAAATATTATCAGCCCAATGGTCAAGGGTTTGAAGCGAAAGCCTGAAAGATGATCTATTTTGATGTATTCCGCAAAAAAAGGCAAGGATATTTCTACGATGATTAAGCCGAAAAATACGGCTATAAAACTCAAAAATATGGCTTCGAGCAGAAACTGAAACAACAACTCAAAACGCGAAGAGCCGACAACTTTTTTCACGGCAATTTCGCCCGCACGTTGCGCAGAACTCGCTGTGGATAGATTTACGTAGTTGATAATCGCAATGATGAGTATGAAAAATGCGATAAACGAGAATATTTTTGTGTATGCAATATTGCTGTTCGGTTCTATTTCAAAATCAAGATCCGATTTTAGATGAATGTCCGTCAGTTTTTGAAGATAAAGCGAGATGTTGTCTTTTTCTGCATCATCAAAATGGTTTCGGACAAATTCGGGTAATTTCGCTTCAAGTGCTTCTTGGGGAATATTGGGTTTCAGCAAAACATAGGTCCAGAACGGATTCCAAACCCAAGTATCCAGATAATCTATGCCGAAAAATCCGGTCGATGTTATCATGGAGATAAGAATATCAAACCTAAAATGAGAGTTGGGCGGAACATCTTTTACAACAGCCGTAATTTTCAGCTTGACTGCGCCTTCATATACCAAGACTTTGCCAAGCGGGTTTTCTTTGCCAAAGTATTTTTTTGCCATAGATTCTGTTATGACAGCAGTATTGATTTGGGTAAGCGAATTTTTTGCATCGCCTTTTACAATTTGAAAATCAAAGACTTTAAATACAGACGGATCGCAAAAGAAAAAGTGTTTTTCGTTGTATCGGACTTTATTTTCCGGATTCATGAACATTTTTTGTCGTTCCTGAAGATTGAAAAAACGCACTGTTTCCTCGACATATTCCGGATAGTCGTTTTTTAAATTTTCAGCCAACAAACACGGCGAGCTGGTAGATTCTTCGCCAACTCCGCACAAATCGTATTTATTAATTACTCGATATATTCTCTCCGAATTTGTATGATATTTATCATAACTCAGCTCTTCCAAAACATAGAGCATGATCACAATAAATCCGGCAATGCCTATCGACAAGCCTGTAACGTTTATAGCCGAATACAGCTTGTAATGCAATATTTTACGAAACGCTATTTTTAGATAATTCCGAATCATCAGAATTTAAAGCACATTGTGTTGTTTTTTTTCGTGAATTGCTGATATTTTTAGCAAAAGAAGATTGCAAATCTGCGCTTTTCCCAAAAAACAAAAATGTGTTTTATTGTGTGTTTTTAAATTAAAAATGAGATGCAAACAGCAAAGGTAAACTCTTTTTTCGTAAAACAAATGAAATATATGTTAAGGTTTTGTTCGTAAGTTCAAATAAGAAGTGCAATATTTTACGATATGTCTTTTAATAAATGATTTGCGTCTGAATTTTTTATCTGTTCTTTAAAAAGGCTTAATGCTTGTTTAAGTGCTGCTATTTCATTCGTTTCGGCTATGCGTATGTCATTGATTCCTTCGTGGTCGAGCAAATCTATTACGTAGCCGATTGTCATTTTGTTGATGTCCTGTGCCGGTTGAAAAGCTATTTCGTTTGAATAGTCGGGCGATTTTGTTTCCGACAATATTCTGCACGCAACAAGTTCGTCTATCGAATGTTGGATAAAATTTGCCGGCGTGTTCAGTTTGTCGGCAATTTGGCTTGTGGTCATTGGTTTTTTTCCTTGATGGAAATTCTTGACCAAAATTCGTGTTATGGACAATGATAATAATCGTTTAAACGAAGCACTGATTTCGTTTATGTTGCCGCCGTATTCGTATTTCCCGCTGTTTTGAATTGCATAAGCAATTTTTGAACCTGTCAAAACAATCAGCCAACTGAGTTGAAGCCAAATAAGAAACAAAGGAAGTGCCGCAAAACTACCGTAAATCGCATTGTACTTTGAAACGCCAATCTGAAAATAAATATAAAATGCCTGTGTTACCTGATATGCCGTGCCGGATATTATTCCGGCAATAAGCGCAGAAAGAAAATCGACTTTGGTGTTGGGCATGATTATGTAAATGATAGTCAGCAATATCCAAATAATAAAATAGGGAATCAGTTTTATCAACATAAAAATAAAAGGCGATATAAATGACAAAATATCAGCTCCTTCTGCAAAACTTTTTATATAGGTTGTTATAAAAACAGTTACGCTACTCGACAATATTGTTAAAATAGGCGTGATTAGCATCAGGGCGAGGTAATCGGCAAATTTTCGGGTGTAGTTTCTTGATTTTTTCACTTTCCAGAGCGAATTGAACGAGTCTTCGATATTCATCAGAAGCATCATTATTGTGTAGAGCAAAACAATCAAACTCACGCCGGTGATGATTCCGCTTTTTACGGTTTTTAAGTAAGAACGTGCAAACGAAACGCTCCACTCAATCACTTCCTGTTGTCCCTCGAAGCCTTTTCGGAGATAATCCTCTAAAACCTGATCCAAACCAAAGCCTTTTGCAATTCCGAAAGCCATTGCAAAAACAGGAACAATCGACAACAAGGAGTAAAATGTAAGACTCGAAGCGCGTAAATTTATTTTGTCTTCAATATATCCTTTGATAGAAATTATTAATACACGCAATACTTTTATTGATGTTTTTTTATAAGGCGACAGCGTATGTGTCTCAACCCGCCAGATTCCTTCAGAAACAAAATCGTTTGTTTGTTTTATTTTTTTTTGAATGTTTCCCATTTTTTTATAAATATTTTGTTTGCATGCTTCTACCGCCCGCAATGTGCCAATCGTAAAATTTTATTTCGTCGTCGGGCTTAGGCAATAGCTTGTTTTTTATTTTTTGTCAGAAGATTTTTGTGCTGTAATTGCCCAATTCTTTATCAAATTTTTTTGCCTTTCCTGCCGTTGTTTTGTCGAGCAAACGCCAAAAATTCTTGCTGTGATTTTTTTCAAGCGTATGGCATAATTCATGCAAGATCACATAATCAATCAAATGATACGGCAAACGCATCAGGTATAAGCTCAGGTTTATGTTGTTTACGCCCGAACAACTTCCCCAGCACGATTTGGTGTTTTTTATATACAATTGTTTGTACGCAAATCCATATTTCCTCGAAAGTTTTTCTACTCTTTCCGGCAAATATTCGCGGGCTTCAACGCGCAAAGCCTCTTCGATGCCTTTTCGGATAAATTCCTGAATAGATTTTTCTTGTATGCTCAGATAATCGGGATAAAACACATGAATCAAGTTGTTTTTTATTTCAATCGAAAGCTTGCTTCCGTGTTGTTTGACAATGCGCAAACTGTGTTTTTTGGTTTTGAATGTCGTTTTCTCATCAAAAAGGGTGTAATTATTTTCCAGTTCCTTTATTTTCGGAAGTTGCTTGAGAATCCAATCTTTTTTGTTCAATGCCACTGTTTCGGCGGCTTTAAAATCATAAGCTGCCGGAAATGTAACACAAACACCCTCAAAGGCTTTTATGCTGATGCCAAAATTTTTTCTCCGATTGCTTTTTTTCAATAAAACTTCGCCGATTTCTTTTATATAGATGCGTTTTTTATCCATCGTATAGCTTGTTTTTCCCGTTATTTTACAGCCCTGAGGATTTCGCGTTTTCCGGGAGGTCCCGGAATTTTTTCCACAGAAAAGCCCACCTCTTTCAAGGCTCTTCTGACAGTGCCTTTCGACGAATAGGTGGTCAAAATTCCTTCGTTGTTGCTTGCTCGATAAATTTTTTGAAAAATATCCTTTGTCCATAACTTCGGCTGAATATCAGGCGCAAAGGCATCAAAATAAACTATGTCATAGGATTTTTGTGGCAAAAATTCCTTTATATCGACTTTTGTTTTGGTCAGAAAAAAATTATCGGAAATTTCAACACAATTTTCCCATTTTGCTTCGTGCATTTTGTAGAAAAGTTCGCTGTGTTTCTGCTCTAAAAAAGAATCAAAGCCAAGTTCTTTTACCGTTTCCAAAGGAAGCGGATAGCGTTCAATGCCATGATAATTTACTTTTTTCCCTTGATTTTCAGATTCTACGCAAGTGAGAATAGCATTCAAGCCCGTGCCAAAACCAATTTCTAATACTGAAATTTCGCCTTTGTTTATTCTACGAAAATTTTCCTTGATAAAAATGTGCATCGACTCTGTAAACGCTCCGTTTACCGAATGATAATGTTCGTTCAATTCAGGAATTCGTATTGTTTTTGAACCGTCTTTTGTTCTTACAATTTGATAATTCATTTTCGCAATTTTACGACAAAAATAGTAATTCTTTTTTTTGCATTAAAACCATTGGATTACAAAACTGCAAAACTTGCTGAAAAATAAACAATTCCGATATTCGAGATGCAAAAAGACGGGAGGTTTCTATTTGTTTTTCTTCGGAGGTTTAAAATTTTTAAATTGATTGTACTTGCGGCGAATTTCCATAATTATATCGTATCCGTTTGAGCGCAACAGCCATACCCGTGAAAAATTGCAAAAATCAATAAAGCGTATCAGCCTGTCGTCGTCAAGATTGGTGTTTTTTTTGATGATTTCGACATTGTATTTTTCTTCAATGATTTTATCGATTTTGGCTTGTTGTTTCAGCAATTGCAGCTTTTTCTGCTGTTTTGCCTTTTTCCCGCCAAACGAAATAGGAATGACAACACCGCCCGGATTTCGTTGGTATTGAAGTGCAGCCAAATCATAACTGTCAAACGAACGGGCAATCCATTTTTTCAAATCAGGGATATTGTCTTCCTGAACTTGTGTGTTTATAATCTGCTCTTTAAACTGCTTCCACGAAATTCCTTTGATGTCGATAGACGATAGTTGGTATATTTTTCTCTTTAAAAAAATTTCGATAAAAAAATCTTCTTTAAACGCCGAATCTCGGTAACAAATTTGAGTTGTTTCAAAACCAATGCACGAGATTCTTATGGTGTCGTTCTTAAAAATATCTATGGAAAAAAGCCCAAGCGTATCGGTAATTGTTCCTGTGTAGTTGTCTTTATTCGTAATGGAAACGAAGGGAATGGCTTTGTTTTCGTGCCAAATTTTAACCTGCCCCGACAATTGAATCAAGGTGTCTCGGTTTTCATCTTGTCCGTGTGCCACAACAAACAGCAATAGAGATATTGTAAAAATAAGCAGTTTTTTTTCCAATGTTGTATGTTTTTTTATTTTCAATAATAAACCGATAAATTTAAAAAATATTGTAAGGCAAAAAAACACTGTTTTTTCGTTCCTACAAAGCCTCTTTTGCTAAACATCTGTTTGTATTTTTGTTTTTTTTTAAACTGCTAAGAGCGCAATGTTTTTTATAATTATCAATTAATTATCCATTCTCCCAGCGTGCGAGTTGCGGTATCGAAATTAACGCCAACCTTTACTATTTTTCTGTTATCGACTTCGTATGCTATTGAATAATTTTTGCTGTTTATTTGCTTGATGGCTTCTTCGGGCGTGCTGTTGGTTTTAAACTCAAAAACATATATGGCATCTTCGGTTTT
>PDWJ01001370.1_pt1 | contig 30323 bp, 25 predicted proteins | sample 1430881 | NCBI WGS metagenome assembly PDWJ01 (sample SAMN01162460, study PRJNA174530) | Oral metagenome, whole genome shotgun sequencing project. | biome: Marine environment; feature: Marine mammal; material: Swab sample of the gingival sulcus; isolation source: swab sample of gingival sulcus...
AAAAAGTTCGCCCTGAGGGTGCGGATAAAGGCCGGTTTTTGATTGGCGAAAACAAACTACCCTTACTCACGCAAGCAGAAAAACAGCTATTGTATACAGACTTTGTTGATAAAAAAGCCTATAGCCAATACAGCGAACAGATTCAGACATACAAGATAATCGCTACCGATATTGAAAGCCTGAAAGGTGCCTATAAAACCTACAGGGTGGAAGATGCCAAAGCCCTGGGTAGTCATACACTGACAGGTGCCAGCGTACTCAACGGGATACTGGCTGCTATTGAACTTGTCAATTTCCAGGGCGCTTATACACAGCTGGCATCGGATAACAGCACCCATAAAAAAATGAGTTTTCTTGGCAGTATTCTGGATATGGCAGCCAGTATAGAAGCGCTGGCCTTATCGGTTGCCAGTGCAAACCAGACCGCAGCAACGGCAACCAATGCTGCTCGTAGCAGTGCCCTGTGGCGAAGTTTCAGCAAGGCACCCCTTGGCGTTGCCGCAGCCATTACCTCCCTGCTCTGGTTTACCTACGAAACCTACCGCACCGGGGTTCAAAACAAAGGGGATGACGCCGCTATTGCCTATGGCGTGATGGCGGTTGGTAGTGGTTTGGGGGTCTATGGTGTATTGTCCACCAGTGCCCTGGCTGGCCCGGTTGGCATAGTGGGTGCCAGTTTGCTCTTGGTGGGTGTTTTTCTGGTGAATTTTGTCTTTCCTGAAAACAGTAATTTATTGGAGTACACTCTGGGCCGAGGGCCATTTGGTGCCAACCGCGATATGTGGGATCGCTTAGGGGTGGAGGATGTGGACATTTCCAGCAACAATGGCTTGCTGGAAATCAGTTTACAAAATAGCGATAAACTATGGATAGAACAAAAAAGCTACCGCTTGAAAAGAATAACCCACGCGGGCATCACCCTGCCTGAGCAGGGCATAAAAAAGGGCACGCTGACGAACTTTATTAACAACACCGGTGGTGGTTACAGTTATCAAACGCCGAAAGGCAGCCTCTATATCGGTAAAATTGGCGAGCCTTTAGCCGGTAAACAATTCAATGACCCTATCGAAGTGGAGCAGTATTTAACGGCCGGATTTCAGGAGAAAAACGATGAGCGTTTTTCAACTGATATTTATAACGACAAAAAGCTGGGCTACCAACTGGATGCTTCTTTGTGGCATGGCAACAGGAATAGTGCCACATCCTATTTCGAAGCCTTGATCAGTGCCTTCTACCCATTGACGCTGGAAATGGAGATTGTTTCAAAAGAAATTAAACGCCAAGGACGGGCATTAAAAGCTTATGGCAATCTGCTGCGGATAAAGTACCAGGTACCGTTTTTAGCAGAGGTGGCAGGGAAACCTGAACTTGAACTGGATATAGTAGAGCCGACATTGTTTGAGGATAGTGAAAAGGAAATCTATCTTGAAAAATTCCCCATTTTATTAAGTGTCAAACAGAAAAAACCTTATCTAAAAGCATCAATAGAAAAAGGCGTCAATATCGTGGAGCTGGACTTGGATAGTGCCAGTTTTTTAGCTGAACGAGAGATTGCTAATCTGATACATGTTGGTAAATCTTATGACTTTGTTATCAAGCTTGTTTGTAATCATAAAATTGATAACAAGGAATACCAACAGCCACCGATTATTCCTGAAATAGATAATCCTGCAAAAGCCAAACAAAACTGGGTTATTAAAAGCGTTAATAAGGATCTACAGGGCCCGTCCCGTATATAGTAGTATTTAAAATCTGAAGTGCTACGATGTCATTCATTTGTTCAAAAAACTCTTCATAAGTGGAGCGGCGTACAAACTCATGCTTTTTATAATCCAAAACGGAATTAGATTGGTGAATACCAGGAAACAAAACAAAATGAAGCTTATAAATGCTGCTGTTCAGTGTGCCGATAGATTTTGATGTGATCCGCTCCGGTATATATTGGCGGTTATTTTCAGGGAAATTATACAGGCAGTAGATTGCCCAGGAACCACTGGAATAATTAGTGCGAACAACCAGTTGCTGATTTTCAATGCGCATCATATCGGGTAGGGGCGCTGGCCAATGAAACCCAAAGGCATTAGGGTTAATCAAATGGTCTTCAGGGCGTTTATTGTTGATAAAAACCTTTATGTCTTTTTGATCTGTGGGCAGCGAAGTGATTAAAGGAGCGCGTAAATCGCAAATCGGGTAGCTGTCTTTCCTTTTATCCTGGTTATAACCAAAAAACTCGGCCCGGCTCCAATCAATTTCAAGCGACTTGCGTATTTCTTTGCCGTTTTCTGTCCATACCGCTTCAAAATTTTGCGTGTTGAGTTGATCGCTATAAAACTCACGCTGTATGGGCGTTACTTTGGGGCTGTTTGTTCTGAGCACTCTCATATAATTGGTGGTTGGCGTTTCCGCCAAAACCATAGTCCATTCCAACGTCTCTGGGTCAATATTCTTTTCCTGATCTTCGGGGTACAAATCCCCCAATAACCATTTTAAATCCTTTTTTACCGGTTCGGTGGCTTTCACGGTTAATTCCATATAAGAATCCCCAATCGTTAAGCAGCGAACCACTATCAGGGAAAAGGCAAAGCCAAGCAGCAACGGTAAAGCAACAATTTTAATATGAAACACAATAGCATGGGCGGGGCTTCTGAAATCATCGTCGTGCTTACGTGATCGAATGGTGAAGAGCATGGCGCCGGAAAACAGATACAGCAGCGCCAATACAAACAGCCCCATCTCGGCATAATAACCACCCATTGCCGTAGCGCGGTGATAACCGGCGACGTTAAACAGCGCAAACCCGTAAATCCAGCAAAGCGCTGCGATGCCGTAAATAATACGATACAGGCCAGGCTTATGCTGATGGCGCTGAAAAAAAGCTTCGATGGGTGAAATATTCTGGGTAGACACCGGCTGCACTCCTTGCACAAAATGGTGGCGATTATAGCAAAGCTGAGTTTGTATGAGAATTTGGGTGTTTACGGCCGTGGAGGGGTGGCCGTAAGCAATCTTGCTTGTGAGGTTGATCGTTCGTTATGCCGAGTTTATAGGGTAAAATATGTGCAGCCTTAAATTGTTGTACCTGCCAGGTTCAGGTTGATGGGGTGCTAACCGTTTTACAGCCGGGTTTTTCTGCTTTTCAGAGAGGCTAAATAGGGGTTGGAGTAAAGGTTACAATGTTGTGTTGTTGCGCGTGCTGTTATAATCCCCAATTTTTTGAGGTCGGCCCTGGAGTCAGGGGACAGTCGATGTTGATGGCTGGAGTAGTTAAAGTAATTTAGGCAGTAAAGTTTCTATGGTGTTATTGGCGTTTGGTATTAATCATCGTACTGCTTCGGTGGATGTGCGTGAAAAGGTTGCGTTCGCCCCTGACTGTGTGGTCGATGCGTTGTTGCAAGCGCGTGATGCAACAGGTTTGTCAGAAGTGGCGATTCTATCAACCTGTAATCGCACCGAGGTTTATGGGGCCTGTGATGAAAAGAGCAGCCATCGCCTGATTGAGTGGATGGTGAAATACCATCGGTTACAATCAGGCTCCTTGCGCGACAGCGCTTACGAATTTTGGGAAAAGGCGGCCGTTACCCATATGATGCGGGTAGCCAGCGGCCTGGATTCCATGGTGCTTGGCGAACCACAGATTCTTGGCCAGCTAAAAACAGCCTATCAGGTGGCCCAGGATGCAAAAACCATCGGGCCTGCCCTGGGTCGGTTATTTCAGCAGTCATTTTCTGTGGCTAAAAAAGTGCGAACTGATACCGGCATTGGTACTAACCCGGTGTCGGTCGCGTTTGCGGCGGTGTCGCTGGCCAAGCATATCTTTTCGGATCTGTCGCAAAATACCGCATTACTGATTGGTGCCGGGGAAACCGTTGAGCTGGTGGCGCGGCACCTGCACGAGCAGGGCGTGAACCAGATTCTGGTGGCTAACCGTACCCTGGGCCGTGCGAATTCGCTGGCGGAGATGTTCAATGGCAAGGCGATAACCCTGCAAGAGATTCCCGATGTGCTGCATAAGGCGGATATTGTTATTTCTTCCACCGCCAGCCCGTTACCCATTCTTGGCAAAGGGGCGGTGGAGCACGCCTTGAAACGCCGCAAGCATCGGCCGATGTTTATGATGGATATTGCGGTGCCCCGCGATATAGAAGAAGAGGTTGCAGAGCTTGCGGATGTGTACCTGTACACGGTCGATGACTTGCAACAGGTGGTGGACGAAAACCGCAAGCAGCGCGAACAGGCGGCGATTGTGGCCGAGGAAATTGTCGATCAGCAATCACAAGCCTTTATGGATAGCCTGCGGGGATTGGATGCGGTTGCCACGATTCGTGCCTATCGTGGTGTGGTTGAAGGCATCCGCGAACAGGAATTGGCGAAAGCGCTGGAGGCCATTGAGCGCGGCGAAGATGCCAAAGCCGTGTTGCAACGCATGAGCCGCGCACTGGCGAACAAAGTGTTGCACGAGCCCACTGTACAGTTGAAAAAAGCCGGAGAAGAAGGCCAGGTTGAAAAGCTGCAATGGGCAGAAACCTTATTCGGGGTGTCTGCCACCAGCGCTGATAATCAGGCTGATAAAGCGCCGGATCACCATTAAACCGACGGGTATAATGATTGGATTGCTCACCGGTGTTATTCTGTAGGCAGCTAATGCCCGTTTTTTATTTTATGAGTTATTAAAAGCACCTATGAAAGAATCATTATTAAGAAAACTGGATAACCTGTGCGAGCGCTATGAAGAAATCGGCCACTTGTTAAGTGACCCTGATGTGATTGGCGATCAAAATCGTTTTCGCAAGCTGTCGCAGGAATATGCCGAGATAGAACCTGTTACCCAGTGCTTTGCTGAGTACAAAACAGTGCTTGATAACATTGATGAAGCCAAAAGCATGATCGAAGATACTGACCCGGATATGCGCGAAATGGGTCAGGAAGAATTAAAGTCCGGTCAGGCCCAGCAGGATGATTTGGAACTGCAATTACAAAAATTGATGTTGCCAAAAGACCCTAACGACGGGCGCAATATTTATTTGGAAATCCGCGCAGGAACCGGTGGCGATGAAGCGGCCATCTTTTCCGGTGATTTATTCCGCATGTATTCACGCTATGCAGAAAAACAGGGCTGGCGTGTCGAAGTGGTGAGCGCCAATGAAGGTGAGCACGGCGGCTATAAAGAGCTGATCACCCGCATTGTTGGCCAGGATGTTTACTCGAAATTAAAGTTTGAATCCGGTGCCCATCGGGTGCAGCGGGTGCCAGAAACAGAATCCCAGGGGCGTATTCATACATCAGCCTGTACCGTGGCCATTTTGCCGGAAGCAGATGAGGTGGGCGACATTGATATTCGCACCGAAGACTTACGGATTGATACCTATCGTTCATCCGGTGCCGGTGGCCAGCACGTTAACACCACCGATTCTGCGGTGCGTATTACACATTTGCCCAGCGGGGTTGTGGTGGAATGTCAGGATGAGCGCTCCCAGCACAAGAACAAAGCCAAAGCCATGTCCCTGTTGCAGGCCAAATTGTTAAGCAGTGCCCAGGAAGCGCAACAAAAAGAAACCAGCGATGCCCGTCGTAATCTGGTGGGCAGTGGTGATCGTTCTGAGCGTATTCGTACCTATAACTATCCGCAAGGCCGTGTTACTGATCACCGTATTAATTTAACCCTGTATAAGTTGTCGGAAGTGATGGAAGGTGATCTGGGTGAAGTCATTAATCCTTTGATCAACGAACATCAGGCGGATCAACTGGCTGCTTTGGCTGAATAATGGCGCAGATCAAGGATCTGCTTGTCAGTGCGGTTGGCCGACTGGATGAAACCAGCCCAACCGCGCAGCTGGATGCCGAGCTGCTGCTGGCTTATGTGCTGGATAAAAATCGTACCTGGCTAAAAACCTGGCCGGATGCCGAGCCTTCGGTAGATGAAGCACAGCAGTTCCAGCAATTAATTGAACGCCGTTCAACGGGGGAGCCGGTGGCGTATCTTACCGGGGAACAAGCATTCTGGTCGTTGAACCTGCATGTATCACCCGCCACGTTAATCCCCCGGCCTGAAACTGAACTGCTGGTAGAAAAAATTCTGGCAGCCAAAACAGCGGAGAAGGGTATTTCGCTGCTGGATTTAGGAACCGGTTCAGGAGCCATTGCGCTGGCGCTGGCCAGTGAAAAACCGGGCTGGAAAATTGATGCCTGTGATCAGTCTGAAGCCGCACTGTTAATCGCCGAACAAAATCGTGCTAAATATGATTTGTCGGTCACTTTCTCCCGATCAAACTGGTTCTCTGATTATCAGGGCCGCCGGTTTGATGTCATTGTTTCCAACCCCCCTTATATTGAAGAAAATGACCATCACCTTTTTCAGGGCGATGTGCGTTTCGAGCCGATCACCGCATTAGCATCGGGCAAAGATGGGCTGGATGCTATTCGCCGTATTGTGAGCGAGGCGAAAACGCATTTAAACGAGAATGGCCTGCTGATTTTTGAACATGGTTATCAGCAGGCGAGTGCCGTGCAGCATATTTTAGTAACGGCAGGGTTTTCCAGGGTAGCAACCCATAGGGATTTAAGCGGGCATGATCGCGTGACATTGGGCTATAAATAGCGAGTAACCGGAATGCTGACAGATCAACAATTATTGCAATACAGTCGGCAAATTATGTTGCCGCAGTTTGATATTGGCGGGCAGGAAAAAATCTGTGCGGCAACGGTACTGATTGTGGGAGTGGGCGGATTAGGTTGCCCGGTTGCCCTTTACCTGGCAGCGGCCGGTGTAAAGCGAATGCTGCTGGTGGATAACGACACCGTAGACGCTTCCAATCTGCAACGGCAGATTGCCCACGACACCACCACCGTGGGTATGCCAAAAGTTGAATCAGCCTCTATTGCTATTAAGCGTCTTGCCCCCAACTGTGAACTGCAGTTGATTGCTGAACAATTCAGTGAAAAAAATGCCACTGATTTGGTGGCCTGTGCCGATATTGTGCTGGACTGTTCTGATAACTTCGCCTGCCGGTTTTTGGTTAACCGCCATTGTGTGCAACAGCAAAAACCGCTGGTATCCGGCGCGGCCATTCAAATGGAAGGGCAGGTAGCAGTGTTTGACAGCCGCCAACCCAATAGCCCCTGTTATCGTTGTTTGTACGATGAAACCGGCCAGGAAGATGTAACCTGTGCTAACAACGGTGTGCTCGGGCCGGTGGTGGGTGTGATTGGCAGCCTTCAGGCAATAGAGGCCTTAAAACTGATTGCCGATGTGCGCGGTACCTTAACCGGGCGTTTACTGGTGATGGATGCACTGCATATGGACTGGCGTACCGTGACGTTGAAAAAAGATCCCGGGTGTTTGGTGTGTGGGGGGTGACTGGGTTCGCTTTTGCCACCAGGCATTCACCATTTAATTAACAAAGGCTAATACCATGACAGAAACAGCAATTCAGGATTTTTACCCCGATGAATTTAATCATTGTTATGGATGCGGCAAGCTGAATTCACACGGCCATCAGCTAAAAAGCCGATGGGATGGCGATGAAACCGTGGCGTACTTCACCCCGAAGCCTTATCACACCGCAGTTCCGGGTTTTGTCTATGGTGGCCTGATCGCTTCATTGGTGGATTGTCATGGTACCGGTACAGCATCTGCTGCGGCCTATCGTGAAGAGGGGCGACCTATGGGTTCGGCCCCCGAACTTCGTTTTGTTACTGCGTCTTTGCAAGTGGATTATAAAGCGCCGACTCCGCTGGGGCCTGAGCTGGAAATTCGGGCAAAGATAGATGAGATCACCGCCAAAAAAGTGATAATGACCATTGATGTAAAGGCAGAAGGCCAAGTGTGCGCCACCGGCAAAGTTATTGCAGTGCGCATCCCGGATACTATGTTTAAATAATGCTTTAACCTCCCTGAGGTGCCCGCTCTTTGCCAAAGGGTTTTGTCAGCAAAATTAATGGTGGCGTAACCATGTAATCAACGAGTAATGCGATTGTTAAACCCATAGAGGCCAGAAATCCAATTCGGAACAGGTTGGCGACCGGAGAAAACATATACATTGCAAAGGTAATGGATAAAATAATCGTTGTTATCGCTAATGTTTTACCCACAGCACTAAAAGCCAAGCTGATAGCAAGCTGATAATTGCCGGTTTTTTCAAATTCATACTTAATATGATTAATAAAGTGAATGGTGTCGTCAACTGCAATGCCGAGCAGCATGGGCATAATGGTCATCGTCATCATATCAAGTGGTGAATCGGTGTAACCCATATATCCGGCGATAAACACCAGTGGCGCTATATTAGGTATCAACCCGATCAGCCCGGTTTTTAAGCTGTTAAATACAATAATTAACAGAACGGTAATAACAATCAATGCGACGCCAATGGATTTAATTTCACCGATAACAATTTTATTGTTCAATTCTGCAAATTGAGCGGCGCTGCCAACAACATTAATGTCTGCACCAGGGAATAATTCCTTGCCCAGTTCGTGAATGACGTTTATTTCCCGGCTCAATTCTTTAGCGTCAAAGGCAATGATCCCGACTTGAGCGCGTAACATTGAGTAGTCTGAATCTATCCATTTAAATAAATGCTCGCCACCTGATATTTCATACAGAAACAATAGTTGCGCAATTAATTCTCGCTCATCTGGTACGGTGTAATAGCCTGGATCATCATTATGCATGGTTCGATTCATGTCTTTAAGAATATCCAGAATAGAGAAAATAGAGGTTTCGTTCTTTTTTGTCAGTTCAAATGTACCGACCGTTTTCAGCAAATGATCAAAATTCTTCATAACTTCAGGATTGTTTATACTGCCGGCATCGTCAAAGCTGATTGATATATTGTAATTCATGTAGGAACCCAGTTGAGAATGGGTCACTTCATAAAGTCTTTCTACATAAGGCACCTTCAAGCCCATGAATTTAAAAATATCCATATTGACGGTCATTTTCCCTATCCCGGGAATAACTGCAAGGAAGCAAGAGATTGAAATGATTAGCATCAAAGTGCGATAGCGTATAATTGCCTGGCCTGCGTATGTCAGTACCTTATCAAAAAGTGATGGTGCAGGATCGCCCATTTCTGTGGTATTTCTGTCTTTACCAAAACTCATCAAAATGGGCACCAGCATCATTACCAGCAGATAGTCCGCCAGAACCACTGCTGCACAAGTGTAACCCAGCCACTTGATGGTCATGATGCCTGCTGTAGTGAAGGATAGAACGGAACCAATGGTGGTCAGCGCGGTGAAAAAAATAGGCCAGCCGGTTTCTTCAACAGCCTGTACAATGGATTCCTGACGTTTTCCAGTTGTTAAAAAGAAGCGTTTATAGGCATTTAATAAATGCACTGAATAGCTGACCGCGAGAGCCATTCCTAGCAAAATGGGCAGCGTCATCATGTTGGCATCAATGCCAATACCGAGCCAGCCCATAAAACCAAACACAACAACCGCTCCCATAATGGCAGTAAAAACGGGCACAAAGACAGCACGAATGGAACGCAAAAAAGTAATCAGCAGAATGATGGTGGCAGCCAGCCCTGACAGCACTCGCAACATCGTTTCCCTGGCAAAAAAATCGCGCTCTTCTGTCTCTGAATAAGGCAGGCCTGCTGCCTTAAAAGTATAAAGGTCACTTTGCCATTTTGTGTCGGTTACGATGGCAATGGCTGCTTCCCCAACCTGAAACAGAGGATCAAGATTGGTTTCTTGTTGCCACTCTTCTGGTTCCGGGTATTCATTCAGAGTCATTGAAATCCATGTTTCAGTGGCATCGGCGGAAACCAGTTTATTCACCAGCGATGGCCTGGAAAGAACCAGATCGCGGATACGATTCAGTTCTGTAATGCTATCTGGAACGCCATCTTCAAAGGGGTTATAAATACGAATTTCATCGTTTTGTGAAATGGAAACCTCGGTTTCCATTAGTGAAGTGACTTCATTGCTGTAAGGCACTTTTTCCAATAGTTCGTCACCCAGCTTTTTAATGGCCTTTAATACTTCAGGGTGAAATACGTTATCTGCCTCAACCAGAATACCGATGGAGTCATTATTGCCAAACTGGTCTTCGAAGGCCTCGGTGGCAATTTCAATGGCTTCACTATCATCAAACCAGCTATCACGGGCATTTTTGGATTCGACCCTGGGCAAACCGGCAATACCAATAATAACAAGAATTACAACGAGCAGCAGGAAGTGCCAGCGGTGTTTAAGCTGATATTCACCGGCTTGCCTGAAAAGATAATTGATTTGATGAATTTTCATATCACTCCCGAGTAATCTATTCGGCCATTACATTTACGGAATACATACATAATCCACTTATATCACAAATAGCAATGATTATCATTTGCGATAGTGCTGACTGAAAAGATGGGCGTATTGGCCTCTAATGTAATATTGAAGATCGTTATAAAAAAACCTCAGCCTATAAAGTGTAAAATTTAACCAGCCCATTGGTTATAGGTTGTTTTTTGACTTATACTGGTGACTATTGCTTACTGGTTGGCTGGTATTAGTTTTTTATTCAAACGTTTGGTTTTACCCAACCATTGCAGGACTTAAACGGTGATTCGTGATATTGATGTAATTTGTATTACGATTCCAATTCTACAGATAAACAGATACTCATACGCTGATTTCTAACTTTAGACTTATGGCACATCATATATTAGGACGATCATGGTAACGGAACTTATCAAAGTATCTGAAAATAGAGATAAAGTTCTGAAGTTGTGGAAGCAATTATCCGAAAAAAACAGCCACTATTACTTTTTGTCTTATGGCTGGATAAAAAACTGGATTAGTACTTTACCTGCTGATTTAAAACTATACCTGTGGATAGAATATAAAAACAATATTCCGATTGCGGGGTGCTTTTTAGGAAACAGCAGGTCTATTAGAAACAAAATTATTTTAAGCAATGCCTGGCACCTGAATGCCACAGGTATTAAAGAATATGATTTTCCGCTCTGGGTAGAATATAACGAAGTATTAGGGGATAGTAATAACTGGCAGGCTTCATAAAATCGCTGGGATGAGGTTTTCTTTCCAGGCTTATATAAAAAATCACTGGAAAGTTTGACCCCGGACTTAAAAAATAGAAATTTCAATCAAAAACAAGCAACGCCTGCATATCAAGTAGATTTAAATCAGGTTCGAAAAAATGAAAATGGTCATTTGGGATTGCTCAGTAGGAACACAAGAAGCCAGTTAAAAAGAGCCATGAAAATTTGTTCAAGTACCTATGGCGATTTAAAAGTTGAAAAAGCGCAAACTAAAAGCGGTGCCTTTGAATTTTTAGATGAATTACTGGTTTTACATAGAGCCAGAGCGAAAGAGCTTGATCGTCAGTCTAACTTTGATACTGATTATGGGCATAAGTTTCATACCGAGCTAATCAACAACCGGTTTGACCACCAAGAACTGGACTTTTTAAGGGTAACAGCTGGAAATACTCTTGTTGGTGTTCTTTACAACTTAAATTATCAAGGCAGAGTTTATTTTTTCCAAAGTGGAATCAGGTCAGAAAGTGATAATAAGTTAAAGCCTGGAATGATTTGTCATCATCTTGCTATTCAATATTATGCTGAGGATGAAAAAAATAAAATTTATGATTTTCTGGCTGGCCCAGAAAGATATAAAAAATCATTATCAACTCAGGACGAACTTATTTATTGGTATGTTTTACAAAAAAATCATTTAAGATTTAAGTTAGAAAAAGCAATTATATCTAATTTGAAAAAAAGAAAATAAAAAAGCCCGGCTTAAGCCGGGCTTTTTTATGTTAACCGAATACCACTGCTTTAGATGTTACAAACACCGGTTTCAAAGTCAACAATGGCGGCTGATTTGGAGTTCTGCCAGATCACCGATCGGTATAGATTGTTAAACTCGGTAACGGCTGCCGGATCTTCAACAATATATCCAAAATCCTGTAAAGTTGATGGATACAAGTTTTTTGAACCCACATAAAAGGCTGCGTCGTCTACCGAAAATACTTTCGCATGGTTGGCAATCAGTTTACCGTTTGCCCAAGCGTCTACACCTTCGGCTATGCGAATCGGTGCATACTGTAAGCTATTACAAACAATTTCTTTTGCTTGTGTATCACCTACGTTAGCACGTTGCTTAACTTTTCGAAGTAAGATATCGGTTACTTCTGTTAAAGCTTTAGCGTTGGCGTAAGGTACCAAAGAGCCTTGATTGGCACCTGGGGTACTCACTACGATTTGCACTGGAATCTGAGCAATCAGCTTATCGGCAAGAATATTGAATAAGCGTGCATCATAATAGGCATTGGCAAATGGGGCTAAACAAGGCCCAATTAAGTCCTGCTGCGATATGAAAATATTACTGGTTGCACTTTCAATCAGCGATCGCATGCCATGTTCTGCCGGATTTTCCATTGAGTATGCGGCATCGTTATTAAAGTAATCGGTAAACCAATAGGAACAGGCGGCTTCACTGTCGTTTGCCGGCGCAAGCCCGGTACCATTTCCGGCAGATTCATCCATACCGAAACCTAGCCCCCCTAATGCCATTACCTGAGCAGAACCAGTCGCAGGTGCCGGGCTGGTCTGGTGAGTGGCGGGGCAGCTATCCCACCAGCTGAATCCGTCACCCTTTATCAGATCAACGTACAGGCTTTGGTTCCACCAGTTGTTGCTCCAGGTGCAGGCAAAACCCCACAGGTTATCGGCAAACTTGTGAGCAGATTCTGCTGCTGGCCCAGTCAGGCGCATGGAAACATCGCTCACCGGGTTTTCTCCGCCCTCATAAGCGGCTGTCCATAGGTTGTGACCACCCACAATCGCGCTTTTAGCGTCAACGGTCACCATTTTTGAATGATTCCACGAATATAACCAGCTGGTTTCAACGCCGGCGATAATGATGCGGGCATCGTCTGCAGCGCTGCCTAAATCATTGGTTAATCGATTAAAGTAAGCGTAGGCAGTTTCGCTGTAGGCCGTGTTGGTGCTACCTACGGCAGGAGGTGTGCCAGCCAGGATACGAATTGTAATATCGGGGTTGTTTAGCCGGGCCTGTTTAATGCCATTAACGATGGCTGCTTGAAAAATGCCATCGGGATAAGTGGCCAAGGTGGTTATATCCACCCATTGCTCTGCATTGGCAATATCGTTATAGATCGCATCTGCTAGTTTCTGCGCGCCTTGGGCGTTACTGCAATCTGATTGTCCCCAGCAGTTTGGAGATTGTAACAGCCAGGTTTCGCCTTGATATCCGTTAATGCTATTGCCTTGAGTACGCTCCCAGACTGATCCTTCCGAACCTGGGGCAAGCTCGCGCAGGCGATCTTCTACGAAATCCAGATGGGGTGTTGCTGCGGTTACAGTGCTGGCGGCTAAAACAAAAAAGCCTAGTGCTGAAAGGTGCAGCGTGGTTTTTGCGACTGAGAATAGTGAATGATTCATTTGAAACACTTCCTTAAATAAAGGCATACACTGCTGAAACTCCTGAATGAGTCTCTAGCAAACCGGCGTGATTATATTGGATAGCCCAATATTCAAACAAGTGTTTAATTGATTGCTTTTGTTACCAAGTATTGTGAAGCTCCCAGGCGTGTTGCGAAAGTTAACAAAAAAGCAGTTTACAACAGAGAATGCCTCTGCCCGGCAGTTTGCCTGGGGCTATTGGTGTTGATGATTGTTTTGCTGAGCCTCTATCAGTAATTTGAGTTCCTTAATTTGTACAGACAGATCCTCAATAGTGGCTTTGCCAGCTTCCTGATCCTTTTGAGCACGCTCTTTGGCGTGCTCATCTTCCATAACACCCACGATGATGCCTATGACCATATTCAAGAAGGCAAATGCGGTAAAGAAAATGAAGGTTATATAATAGCTCCAGCTTAACGGGTACACTTTCATGGTTTCATACATGACATCAGTCCAGTCCTCAAAGGTCATTACCCGAAACAGCGTTAAAAAGGCCCGGCTTATATCACCCCAAAGAACTTCGTTAATGCTGGCAAAGAAAGTGGCACCAATGGCTGCGTAGATATAAAAAATAATAAACATCAGCAGCATAACGTATCCAAGCTGGGGCATGGCCTTAATAAGTGAATTCAGAAGAACCCGAAGCTCGGGGATAATGGATACCATTCTAAGGACACGGAATATTCTAATTAAGCGGCCTACCAGTGCCATATCCGTGTTTTCTACCGGAATAAGGCTAACGACAACGATCAGGGTGTCGAATAGATTCCAGGGCTGCTTGAAGAAATCGGCTTTTTTTTCTTCACCTAAAAACCTTACGATGATTTCAACCAGGAAAATTCCGGTAATGGCCCAGTCGAGCCAGCCAACTATCAGCAATACGCTTTCGGGAACATCATAGGTTTTTGCGCCAATGACCAGTGCGGAAAAAATAATGACGAAAACAACAAACAGTTCAAAAATTTTATTGCTGCGAATCTTCGAAAAGCGTTGTTGCAAGGAATTTGTATTCATTGTTATAAAACTTGTAAAGGTCTAAGGCTGCTGGTTGATCAAAGGGTGTGAATATTATCACAGTTCTTTAACGAGTTTCTGCGGGATGGTATTCAGATAAAGGCGAGAGTTACAACGGGGTGTGTATTTGGAGTGGTGTTTAAGGTTGTAAAATATAACAACCGGCCACAAATAAGGACCGGTTGTTAAAGGCTTTACTCAACGCAAAAGCTAAACGTGCTCTGCATGTTTTTCCAGGTCGTTGGCAAATTCGTGCAGTTTGTTAGCTGTTGCTTCCAGCTCATCCAATACCGATGAGCTGATCGCTGACTCAATCAATAAAGTGAGTTCGTCAAAGTGCTGTTGCCCTAATCCAGCAATTTCCCCTTCATTAAGGTTACGCTTGAATGAAGAAACAACGCGTTCTGCATGAGCTAAGTGTTGGCGTTTCATGTTTGTCTCCTTTGTGTGAACCCTTTAATCGTGAACAACGCTGGTGCGGCTGACGATCTGAGGGTCTGCTGGGCATGCTATTGATTCGTCTTTATCATCGTAAGGAATCGCATCCAGCAGGTAGCGCATTGCATTGAGGCGCGCACGCTTTTTGTCGTCAGACTTAATCACGGTCCAAGGGGAATCGGCGGTGTCAGTGTAGAAAAACATCGCCTCTTTGGCCTCTGTATATTCATCCCATTTATCCAGCGAAGCTAAATCAATGGGGCTCAGCTTCCATTGCTTTAAAGGATCACGTCGGCGCATTTGGAAACGTCTGAACTGCTCTTCTCTGCTCACGGAAAACCAAAGTTTGAATAGCCGGATACCGCTACGCACAAGCATGCGTTCCATTTCGGCGGCTTGACGCATAAATTCAAGGTATTCTTTTTGAGTACAGAACCCCATTACTTTTTCAACGCCGGCACGGTTATACCAGGAACGGTCGAATAACACGATTTCACCTGATGTGGGCAAGTGTTTAATGTACCGCTGGAAATACCATTGACCTTTTTCTTCGTTGGTCGGTTTTTCCAGTGCAACTACCTTTGCGCCACGAGGGTTAAGGTGTTCCATAACGCGCTTAATAGTGCCCCCTTTACCGGCAGCATCGCGACCTTCAAACAGGATGACAATGCGCTCACCCTGATCTCTTACCCAGCTTTGCATTTTAAGTAGCTCGGTTTGTAGCTCTACTTTGCGTTTTTCGTATTCTTCTCGACCAATTTTTTTGCGATAAGGGTATTCTGGACAAAGAATATCCTTTTTCTTGATGGATGGATCCAGCTCCTCGGTATCGAGGCGTTGTTTAGGCGAGTCCGGAATAGAAACAACTTTAGGTACTTCTTTTGACAAGGCTTTATCCTCCTGATGTGCGACTGGGTTAAGGCTATTGTGACCATTACAATAAAAGTTTGGAATGATCTGTGTCAGAATGCTAAGAGTTGTTAAGAACTATTGATTATAAAGATAATTTTTTAAAATCAAAAGTAGATAAGGCTGTGTGTAGAATAAAATAATATCCACACTAAGCGGTTCTTTTTGCTTGAAAAAGAACCGCTTAGTGATCGAAGCCATTATTTGAGTTTTTGATTCAAAATCTGGTTAACTTGTTGAGGATTGGCTTTGCCTTTTGATGCTTTCATAATCTGGCCAACAAAAAAACCAATCAATTTTTTACGTTTGCCATCATCGGCGGCCAGAAACTGTTCAACTTGTGCCGGGTTGTTGGCGATAACTTCATCAACCAGGGCTTCGATAGCACCGGTGTCTGTTACCTGTTTCAAGCCTTTTGCTTCAATAATTTCATCGGCGGTGCCGCCATTGCTCCACAGTTCTTCAAATACGGTTTTGGCGATTTTGCCGGAAATCGTATTATCCTGAATGCGTTTAAGCAGGCCACCCATTTGTTCGGCGCTCACCGGGCTCGCGCTGATATCCAGATCGTTCTTGTTGAGCGCACCCATGATTTCGCTGGTAACCCAGTTAGCTGCCAGTTTGGCCGGTGCGCCAGAAACCTGAATCATGGTTTCAAAAAAATCAGCCACGGCTTTGTCAGCGGCCAGTACGCGAGCGTCGTACTCTTTTAGCTGGTAGTCTGTCTGAAAGCGTTCAATTTTCTGTGCGGGAAGCTCTGGCAAAGATGCGCGGGCCTGTTGCAGGTATTCGGGGGTGATATCTACCGGTAGCAGGTCAGGATCGGGGAAGTAGCGATAGTCATTGGCTTCTTCTTTGGTACGCATGGAGCGAGCTTCGTTTTTAATGCCGTCGTACAAGCGAGTTTCTTGAACAATTTCATCGCCTCGACCGGCTTCATACAGGTCAATTTGCCGTTCAACTTCAAGCTCAATGGCTTTTTCGATAAATTTAAAGGAGTTTAAATTTTTGGTTTCTGTACGGGTTCGAAATTCCTGCTCGCCTTTTAGGCGTACCGAAACATTCACATCGCAGCGGAACGAGCCTTCAGCCATGTTGCCATCCGAAATATCCAGATAACGCACAATGGAGTGAATCGCTTTAACGTAGGCAACCGCTTCTTCTGCTGAACGAATATCAGGCTCGGACACGATTTCCAGCAGTGGGGTGCCTGCGCGGTTCAGGTCGATACCTGTCTGACCGTGAAAATCTTCATGCAGCGATTTGCCAGCGTCTTCTTCCAGGTGGGCGCGGGTAACACCGATAATTTTGGTGCTGCCGTCTTTAAGCGAAATCTCAATTTCACCTTTGCCGACAATGGGCAGTTCGAACTGACTGATTTGATAACCTTTGGGCAGGTCGGGGTAAAAGTAGTTTTTGCGGGCAAAGACTGATTGCGGTGCAATGTGAGCACCAATGCCCAGACCGAACAGGACGGCCTTTTCAACGGCTGCCTGATTCAGTACCGGTAGTACACCGGGCATACCCAGATCAATCAGGCTGGCCTGGGTGTTGGGCTCGGCACCAAAAGCGGTGCTGCTCCCGGAAAATATTTTTGAATGTGTCGATAGCTGGGTATGAATTTCCAGCCCGATAATGGTTTCCCATTCCATGTTTGAATCCTTGCTTAACGTTAGCCTTTAAAGGATGCTGGTAATTGTTGGTGCCAGTCGGTTTCCAGTTGGAAACGATGGCCAACGTTCAGGAGTGTTGCTTCGTCAAAGTGCTTGCCAATCACCTGTAAGCCAACGGGCAGGCCATCGGTAAATCCGGCGGGAATGGTCAGTGCCGGCAGACCCGCCAGGTTTACGGCAATGGTATAGATGTCAGACAGGTACATAGACACAGGATCATCTGATTTTTCGCCAATCTTGAAGCCGGGTGTCGGTGCGGTTGGCCCCATAATGACGTCCACTTCCTTAAAGGCATTGTCGTAATCGTCTTTAATCAGGCGGCGAACTTTTTGTGCTTTCAGGTAATAGGCATCGTAATAGCCCGCCGATAGCGCGTAGGTGCCCACCATGATGCGGCGTTTTACTTCCTCGCCAAATCCTTCGGCGCGGCTACGCTCATACAGGTCGGTCAAGTCTGCCGGGCCCTGGCAGCGGTAGCCGAAGCGAACGCCATCGTAGCGTGACAGGTTCGAGGAAGCTTCGGCGGGGGCAATCACATAATAGGCCGGAACTGCCAGGTGAGTGTTGGGCAGCGAGATTTCTTTTACCGTAGCGCCAAGGGCCTGGTATTGCTGAATGGCGGTTTCAATCACGGCTTTGACATTGTCATCCAGCCCTTCACGGAAGAATTCTTTTGGCAGGCCAATTTTTAAACCGCTGATGTCGGCATTGATGTTTGCCATGTAGTCGGGTACGGGCTGATCAATAGAGGTGGAATCGCGCTTGTCGAAACCGGCCATGGCGCTGAGCATAAGTGCCGCGTCTTCGGCGGTCTGGGTCATCGGGCCGCCCTGATCAAGGCTGGAGGCAAAGGCAATCATGCCCCAGCGGGATACTCGACCATAGGTTGGTTTTAGGCCGGTAATACCGCAAAGGCTGGCAGGTTGGCGAATTGAGCCACCGGTATCGGTGCCGGTGGCTGCTGGTGCCAGGCGGGCGGCTACCGCTGAGGCAGAGCCACCGGATGATCCACCGGGAACAAAACCTGTATTCCACGGGTTTTTCACCGCTCCGTAAAAACTGGTTTCGTTGGATGAGCCCATGGCAAACTCGTCCATATTGGTTTTACCCAAACAGACCACGCCAGCCTCGTTCAGCTTCTCCACCACCGTGGCATTATAGGGGGCGGTGAAATTATCGAGCATTTTGGAGGCGCAGCTTGTTTTTACGCCTTTGGTGCAAAAAATGTCTTTATGGGCGATTGGCAGGCCGGTCATGGGGCCTGCATTGCCCTGGCTGCGGGCGTTATCCGCTGCTTTAGCCTGGGCAAGAGCTTGTTCTTCGGTAACGGTAATAAAACTGTTTAACTCGGTATCCCGGGATTTGATACGATCCAGGAAGTGCTGTGTCATTTCAACGCTGGACACTTCTTTGCGTTCTAGTTTGGTAGCCAGCTCTGTGAGCGTGTTGTTGTGCATCAGGGCGAATCCTTCACTCAATTACTTTAGGTACTAGGAAAAGGCCATCTTCAGTGGCGGGTGCAACGGCTTGATAAGCTTCGCGTTGATTGGTTTCGGTAATCTCATCAGGGCGCAGCCGCTGGGTGGCGTCCATGGGGTGGGCCATGGGCTCGATATTGCTGGTATCGGCAGCCTGTAACTGCTCGACTAAATCTAAAATGCTGGAAAGGCTATCGGCATATTCGGGAGCTTTGCTGTCATCCATTTTGATGCGAGCCAGGTGGGCAATTTTTGCCACTTCGTTGTTATCAAGCGCCATGAAGGGCTCCTGGTTGGTTTTGCTGGGGCTGGAAAAGCCGCTTATGGTAGCAGAAATGCCATGACAAAATCAGTAGCAGCATGCGAAATGCTGATAAGAAACTTGCCCAAAGGTTGCGGCACTGCTAGAGTTGGCCCCAACCGGTAATATATTAATATTTATAGGGTTTGTTCCCTGCCAAAAAGCCCTGAATATTCTAAAACTCTGAACATTTAAAAGTTGACGTCCAGTATCTATGTTTAAACGCCTAAGAGGCATGTTCTCAACGGATCTATCGATCGATCTTGGAACAGCCAATACTCTTATTTATGTAAAAGATCGCGGTATTGTATTAGATGAACCATCAGTGGTGGCTATTCGCCAGCAGAACAGTCAGAAAAGTGTGGCTGCTGTTGGAATGGATGCAAAGCGCATGCTGGGAAGAACGCCTGGTAACATTACCGCCATTCGCCCCTTGAAAGATGGCGTGATTGCGGATTTTCATGTCACTGAAAAAATGTTGCAGCATTTTATTAATAAAGTGCATGAAAACAGTTTTATTACGCCCAGCCCCCGTGTGCTGGTGTGCGTGCCCTGCCAATCCACTCAGGTTGAGAAAAAAGCCATTAAAGAATCTGCGTTGGGCGCAGGTTCCCGTGAAGTGTATTTGATTGAAGAACCGATGGCGGCGGCTATTGGTGCCGGGCTGCCGGTGGAAGAGGCCAGTGGTTCGATGGTGGTGGATATCGGTGGTGGTACCACTGAAATTGCCCTGATATCGCTCAACGGCGTGGTCTATTCCGACTCTGTGCGTGTAGGTGGTGATAAATTCGATGAGGCCATTGTTACCTATGTGCGTCGTAACTACGGTAGCCTGATCGGTGAAGCTACTGCTGAACGTATCAAAGAAGAAATTGGTTGTGCCTATCCAGGCACCGAGCTGCTGGAAATTGACGTTCGGGGCCGTAATCTGGCTGAAGGTGTGCCACGCAGTTTTACCTTGAACAGTAATGAAATTCTGGAATCTTTGCAGGAACCGCTGTCTTCGATAGTCAGTGCGGTTAAAAGTGCGCTGGAACAATCCCCACCCGAACTGGCATCGGATATTGCGGAACGCGGCCTGGTGCTTACCGGTGGTGGCGCGTTATTGCGTGATCTTGATCGCTTGCTGGCGGAAGAAACCGGTTTGCCGGTGATCGTTGCAGAAGATCCATTGACCTGTGTGGCCCGTGGTGGCGGTCGTGCCATGGAAATGATGGATCGCAGCGGTTTTGATATGTTCTCGGTGGATTGATCGGGGTGATACGCCATCAAACCTATCTTTGCACAAAATACAGCGAATCGTTATCGCCTTATTTTCTTTAGTATTATTTCTTTTGCGTTGATCTTTGTTGATCATCGTACAGATATTGTTGATCCAGTGCGTAATGGGCTGTCGGTGTTTGCGCTGCCCATTCATTATGTGGCTAATATACCCAATACCATTGTTTCCTGGTCTTCTCAGAGCGTGCAATCGCGGGAAGAACTGGAAAAAGAAAACAGCCGCCTGAATGCTGAAGTGTTATTGCTACGCCGCCGGGTGCAAAAGCTGGCCTCCATTGTTGCTGAAAACACCCGCCTGAAAGAACTGATGAACTCATCTGATCTGGTTGATGATCAGGTGATTGTTGCGGAAATTATTGGTGTCGACCCCGATCCTTTCCGCCATGAGGTGATTATTAACAAAGGTGCAAATGATAACGCCTATCGTGGCCAGGCGGTGCTGGATGCCGAAGGTTTGATGGGGCAGGTTATTGAAGTGGGGCCAATGAGTTCCAGGGCGCTGCTGATCAGTGATGCTTCCCACGGTATTCCAGTCCATGTGGCCAGAAACGGTGTCCGTGCTGTTGCGGTGGGGTCAGGCAATCTGGATAAAATCAATTTGATTCATGTGCCGGATACAGCCGATATTGTTGAAGGCGATCTACTAGTCACTTCCGGGCTGGGCGGACGATTTCCAACCGGCTATCCGGTAGGTGAAGTCACCGAAGTGCATCACGACCCCGGCCAGCCATTTGCCAAGGTGTTTGCCAGGCCAACGGCGCAACTGGATCGAAGCCGCCATATTTTGTTAGTTTTTTCCGAAACCAAACGTGAAAGCCAATCAGCAGTTGGTCGCCTTGAAACTGCTGGCAACCCTGAATCTGCAAATAATTCAACGCCAGCAGAACTCGATAAACCCGGTGGGGAGGTAGCGCAGTGACACAGGGTATTGGCGCTATATTCTGTAGCTTTCTGCTTGCTTATATTCTTGAGGTGATCGCTGTGCCAGAGTGGGCGGAGCCGGTGCGACCCTGCTGGACTGTGCTGGTACTGCTTTACTGGGTGATCGCCGTACCTCATCGGGTGGGGGTGATCGGAGCCTGGTTTGCCGGGCTGTTTCTGGATGTTGTTCAAGGTAATGTGCTTGGTCAGAATGCCTTTGCTTTGGCTTTGGTGGCTTATGTCACCTACGTACTGCACATGCGAATCCGGGTATTTCCGGTTTGGCAGCAAAGCCTTTCGATTATTGTGTTGGTTGGCGTTTACCAACTGGTAACTCTTTTAATTCAAAGGTCTGTGCATATTACCCCCTGGACAATGAGCTACTGGATGGCGGCTATTATGTCAGGGCTTTGCTGGCCGTGGGTGCTGCGTGCTCTGAGCGGGTTGCGCCGCCGATACCGTGTGGATTAGTCAACAGGAAAGGGTGCCATGTTTGATCAGGTGTATTTGGCTTCTGCATCACCGCGCCGTCGCGAACTGTTGCAGCAGATTGGCGTAAAGCACAAGGTGTATCCGGTAGATCTGGATGAGTCCTGGAATTCAGGCGAATCGCCAGAAGAGTATGTGTGTCGCTTGGCCGCCGCAAAGGCGGCAGCCGGCTGGAATCTTATCAATGCACAACATAAAACAGCCTGCCCTGTAATGGGGGCCGACACTTCTGTGGTATTTGATGGTCATATACTGGGGAAACCGCAAGGCAAACAACACGCGCTTGCAATGCTGCGAACATTGTCTGGTGCTTCTCACCGGGTGATGAGTGCAGTAGCCATGCAATTTGCAGACCGTGTGGAATGCCGGCTATCCTGTACTGATGTCGTTTTCCGATCACTGACTGAAGATTTGCTGGAACGCTACTGGCAATCGGGCGAACCGGCGGACAAGGCAGGTGCCTATGGCATTCAGGGGTTCGGTGCTGCCTTTGTCAAGCGAATTGAAGGCAGTTACAGTGGCGTAGTGGGCTTGCCTTTAGCTGAAACCATTGCATTGCTGGAACACTTTAATGTGAGCTACTGGGCGGCCCGGTGAAATCAATAAAAGCGTTGATTAAATGAGCGAAGAAATACTGATTAATGTTACACCGATGGAAACCCGTGTTGCGGTGATTGATAACGGTGTGGTGCAGGAGATTATTCTTGAACGCACTGCCAAGCGCGGATTGGTGGGTAGTATTTTCAAAGGTAAGGTGGTACGTGTTTTACCGGGCATGCAAGCTGCATTTGTAAATATTGGCCTGGAACGCGCTGCTTTTCTGCATGCCAAAGATATCTGGGTGCCGAAATCCGACGATAGCACTGATACCGATGACGTTGCCAATATTAATGAGCTGGTGCGTGAAGGCCAGTCGGTTGTGGTACAGGTTACCAAGGATATGATTGGTACCAAGGGGGCGCGTTTAACTACACATATTTCGATTCCTTCCCGTTATCTGGTGTATATGCCCTACAGTGATCACATTGGCGTGTCACAAAAAATAGAAGATGAAGCTGAGCGGGAGCGCTTAAAAGAATTGGTTGAAACCATTGTGATTGATCGTGAGGATATTGATCATAAAGGTTTTATTCTGCGTACCGTTGCCGAAGGTTGTGATGAAGAGTCCCTGAGAAGCGATGTGGATTTTTTATGGCGACTGTGGAAATCGGTGCAGGCTAAAGCTAAAAGTGCTGCCCCTGTGAGTAATATTCATCAGGATTTACCGTTATATATGCGCACGCTTCGCGATGAAGTGCGTTATTCGCTGGAAAAAATTCGAGTGGACTCGCGGGAAACCTATGGCAAGGTACTGGAATTTGTGCGTGAGTTTGTGCCCGAGGTGGAAGCTATTGTTGAGCACTATCCGGGTGAGCGCCCCATTTTTGATTTGTATGGCGTTGAACATGAAATTCAAAAAGCTCTTGGCCGTGAAGTACAATTAAAATCCGGTGGTCATATTGTTATTGATCAAACAGAAGCAATGACCACAGTTGATGTGAATACCGGAGCTTTTGTTGGCCACCGTAATGTAGAAGAAACCATTTTTAAAACAAACCTTGAAGCGGCATCGGCTATTGCCCGCCAGTTACGATTGCGTAACCTCGGCGGTATTATCATTATTGATTTTATTGATATGGAAGATGAAGAACATCGTCGGCAAGTGTTGCGCATTTTTGAAAAAGCGTTAGAGAAAGACCGGGTTAAAACTAAAATTACCCAGGTATCTGAACTCGGGTTAGTTGAAATGACCCGTAAACGTACCCGTGAAAGCCTGGAGCGTGAACTGTGTGAAGAGTGTCCTGCCTGTCATGGGCGGGGGGTAGTGAAAACCTCAGAATCCGTTTGTTATGAGATTTTTCGGGAAATACTTCGGCAGCGGCGGGCCTACGAAATGGTTTCGTTTCTGGTGATTGCTTCACAAAGTGTGGTCGATCGGTTGCTTGATGAGGAGTCTACCAATGTTGCAGATTTGGAGGAGTTTATCAATAAAACCATTCGTTTTCAGGTGGAAGCTCTATACAGTCAAGAGCAGTTTGATGTTGTTTTAATGTGAAACAATTTATTTTAACACTTTCCCGTACTTTTCTTGCCTGCCTGATTACATTCATTGTTATAGCGGCAGTGGTGGTTGGGCTTGGGCGTCAGTTGTTGACCCATATCAACGAAGCTAAACCTGAAATAGAAAGCTATTTATCCAGTGTCAGTGATCTGAATATCCAGTTTCAGGCTATTCATGGGCAATGGCATCGGCTTACGCCGCAAATCAATCTGTCTGAATTATATATTGGTGCCAAGGGGAATGATGCGGCGTTTTTGCAGGTTAAGGAAATCAGTGCAGAAATTGATTTAAGCGCCAGCCTGTTAAACCTGCATCCGATTATAAAGTTATGGGTTGATGGCCTGGCGTTAGATCTGGTTTTTAACGAGGGCAGATTTGAGTTAATTAATGGACCGGATCAGGCAGATACACAGCACCAGGCAACACAGCCTGAAGATCAGTCGATCCATCATCAAATCGATTTTTTTCTAAGGCAGCCCCATATTCAGTTGTCGAATAGCAATATCAATATCCAGGGATTTTGGACACACGATGTAACGGTTTCTGATATCAATGTCGGCCTGGCCAGAAACGGTTTAAATAAACGCTTTTGGTTTGATCTGATATTGAACGGTGATTCCCGCATTTCGGTGAATATGAAAGGTGAAATGCAAGGGAGGTTCACTGATCTGGATTCGTTAAGCGGCAACCTGTATGCAAAAGTCACTGCTCCTGATCTGGCCCCGTGGATGCCTGTGCCTTTAAAGGCGCTGACAGCATTGGAAATATATGAGTCTAAAGGCTCGGTGGAGGTTTGGGGTAAGGTATCAGAAGGTCATGTTGAGCGTGTTACCTCTCGCTTTGAGCTGTCTGACGTGTCCGTGGGAAAGGAAGGCAGTGAATTACCTTCGCCGAAATTAAACAAGGTGTCTGGCCTTGCAAAATGGCAAGGCGACTGGTATCGAAACTGGCAAATTGGATTGCAGTCTTTTGAAATAAGTGGAGAAGATTTTCACTGGGCACCCGACAAGCTTGTATTGCACAGTAAACTAATGGCCGATAACAAGCGCCGCTATATGGGAAGTGTCGATAATGCTTCGATTGCACCGTGGGTAAAATATGCGGTGTCGCTACTGAACCCTGAGTCAGGGATATATCAAACCTTAAAAACGGTGCAACCGGAAGCGCTATTAAATAATGTAAAGTTCAGTCTGGATATGCAGAATGACTCCGTTGCCGATTTTCAGGTACTTGCTGATATAAAACACATATCCATGCAGCCACAACGCTGGATTCCAGGGTTGAACAATGTTTCCGCAAAAGCCCTGCTTGCTAAAGAAGTTTCAGTGATTGAGCTGGAAGGGCATGCGGTTGACTTAAATTATCCGGATTTATTCAGAAATCAAATTTCGGTTAATGAGGTAAGCGGAGCCTTGCTTGTTCGTAATACTGATGAGCAATGGGCCATTGAAAGTGGTTTGTTGCAGATTAACGATGAGCACCTTAACGGCGTTACCCAGCTGGCCGTGATAAAGAAAAAGCTCTCAGAAGAATTACCTTACTTGCGATTGCAGGCTAATTTAAGAAATGTCGATGTTGAACAAAGCCTTTACGATCTGTTGCCGGTGGGGGTGATTCCTAATGGGGTGGTTGGCTGGTTGGATTCCGCAGTGAAAAAAGGTTCTTTATTGCGTGGTGATTTACTGTTTCATGGTCCGGTAGATTTGCAGGCGTTTGAGCCCTTTCAATATATTCTCGGTTTTACTGCTGAAGATTTAACATTGCAGTATTTGCCTGAATGGAAAGCGGTGGAAGGTATTACAGCAGACATTTGTATTTATAATGGTAACGTCGATGCCTGGGCAACCAAAGCTGATTATTACGGCGGTAAACTGGATTCAGCATGGGTGGCTACCGGTAAGAATCCCGATGGTGATATTGAGCTAACGGTGGATGCAAGATTGCAGGCCCCCATTGAGGATGCGATTCAGATCCTGGTTGATTCGCCCATTAAAAATAAAACAGCGCCAGTGCTGGATAAAATCGCGGTTAAGGGTGATGGCGATATTCGGGTTGAAGTGGGCTTTCCTTTTCGAGAAGACGCGACCGGTCTTGCCGTGGCTGTTGATGTTCAGGTGGATGGTGGTGAGTTTACATTAATTGAACAGGGTCTGGTGGTTGAAAATCTTGCCGGGCGTGTTCTATATGATCTTGAGCAGGGGTTATCTTCTCCTGGTTTGCAGGGTAAGCTGTTCGGAGGGTCGATAAACGCGGTTATAAAAACCAAAGCAGATGAAGAAATACCTTCCGGGCAGGAAACGATTGTGATTGCCAAAGGGCATGGGCGGTTGGATCAGATAAAGCCCTGGCTTAAATTCGATTTTCTTGACCCGGTGGCAGGCACGATTGATTATCAGGCTAATATATATTTAAAACCTGAACCGGAAAATGCCATTATCCAGCGAAGTCATATAGAAATATTTTCAGATTTGCTCGGGGTATCATCTGCTTATCCGGAGCCTTTATCAAAAGCTGGATTCACTGTTCAACCGTTTTACTATAAATCAACCCTGGGTGGTGAACAGCGGCACCATTCCATTAGCCTGGATTCGGTGTTTGACCTGCAAATGGTGACAGATAAGCAGGGTATTTACAGCGGTGCTATTGCCTTTGGTCAGAAAGCGAATTTGCCTGATGAACCTTATTTCTCGGTGTCTGGTGAAATTGAAGCGCTTAATCTTGCGCAGTGGCAACAGGCTTATCAGGCAATTAGTCAAACCGGGGAAAGTTCTGTTCAGCCCACACCTGCAGACACTCGCCCTATCGATTTTGGTGATAGTCGCCTGTTGATTAAAAAGCTGAATATTCAAGGGCAAAAGTTTCACAATGTCGATTTCGCCCTTTCGCAGCAGTCTGATAATTTACTAGTTATGATGAGATCGCCAGAAGCCAGTGCCGCTGTAGTATTGCCTCGGGCCTATCTTGCAGGGAGTGAATATCGCCTGATTAAAGAGCCTGTTCAGGTAGATGTTAAGCGTTTGGCGCTGAATGTCGATAAGCCTGTTATCTCTGAGACAGGTACTCACCAAGGGCTAGACCCCGAAATACTTCCAGCAATGAATATCAATATTCAGGAGCTGTTGTTGTCGGGAGAGGATTTTGGCAGCTGGCAGTTAGGCTGGACCCCACAGGATCGTGGTGTGCAGATTGACACTGCCAGCTTTAATTTCAAAGGGATTACATTTTCAGGCGATGGTCAATGGTTATGGGAAGGCGATGTCGTAAAAACCTCTCTTAAAGGTAAGGCGGTTACCCAAAATGTGGCCGATGTTATCGCTCAATGGGGTTATGCTAAATCGATAACCAGTGAATCTGCCCATGCGAAGCTTGAAGCAATCTGGCAAGGTGCTCCTTATGATTTTGATTTATCGGCGGCTAATGCCAGTTGGACGCTGGTTATCAAAGATGGCCGCTTTAAACACGTAAGCTCCAGTGCGGCTGATAAAGCTCTGGGCTTTTTGAATTTCGATGACTGGTTGTCGCGGATGCATTTAAAAATCAGGGATCTGGAAAGTAATGAGCTGCCTTATAATGTTATTCGTGGTGATTTTGTTTTAGAAAACCAGGTGCTTTCATCTAAAAAATTAACCATTGATAGCGCTGCCTTGAACATGGTTGTGGATGGTACCCTTAGTTTGGCCAGCCATCAGGTGAATGCCGACCTTGCAGTAGCTATTCCGGTGGCTCGTAACCTGGTATTACCGGCTGCTTTGGTGGGCGGTATACCAATGGCGGCAACGGTGTATGCCATAGAAAAGGTCATCGGTTCGCAACTTGATAAACTAACGACGATTAAATATACCGTGACGGGGCCGTTATCCGATCCTGTATTTGCGCCCAAAGGTTCCCTGGATGCAGTGCCTGCGCAAATTCGGGAATCATCTGGGGAGAATGATGATAAAGGCCTGAATACATTTATCCCTGAAAAATACCCGCTTCCTTTTGAAGAAACCTATGAACCAGCAAATTAATTATCAAGCGTCGCAGATTAAAGTTGCTGCCCTGCAAATGGTTAGCACACACGATGTTGCATCCAATATGCAACAGGCGCAGCGGTTGGTGGCAAAAGCCGCCGCAGAAGGTGCAGTGATTGTGGTGCTGCCGGAAAATTTTGCGGTATTTGATTCACAGGCCTTGTATCAGTGGTCGCAGCCGGAAAAGGCACTGCTTCTGACAACTCAGGTTAGCAGCTGGGCAAAAGCCTGTGGTGTTTGGATTATTGCGGGCACTTTACCGCGATCAGATAGTTATCCAGATCAGGCAGATACTGTTTCCGGAAAAAGGGTAAGGGCCAGCTCAATGGTTTTTACGCCACAGGGCGATATGTGTGCACGATACGACAAGATTCATTTGTTTGATGTGGATGTCGATGATGCCTATGGTTGTTACCGGGAATCGGAAACCATTGAGCCAGGTACCAGTCCGACATTGGTGACAGTGCATATTGATAACGATATTTGCTTAAAAATAGGTTTATCGATTTGCTATGACTTGCGGTTTCCTGAACTGTATCGTGAATTATCCCGGCAAGGAGCTGATATCTTAGTGGTGCCTGCTGCATTTACCTGGGAAACAGGAAAAGCCCATTGGGAGCCGTTACTGCGGGCAAGAGCTATCGAAAACCAGTGTTTTGTTGTTGCTGCCAACCAAGGGGGGCAGCACAGTAAAACGAGGCAAACCTGGGGGCATAGCATGGTGATAGACCCCTGGGGGGAGGTGCTGGCGCAACAAAAGGCCGGTGAAGGTGTTGTTATGGCGGTTATTGATATTGAGCGTCAAACAGCATTGCGAACTCAAATGCCGGTGTTACAGCATCGCAGGCTTTCGATGTAACGATAACAGTGCCGTTTATCCGTTCAGGCTTTCGCTTTCGGCTCTTAAAAAACGAAACAATGCTCTACCTTGCTTGTTGTCGCTGGTGTTTTGCGCTTCGTTAACCCGGCGCTCTTTCTGGGCGTTACGCACCAGTTGGCGCAGCTTCTGCCGATCAATGGCAGGGTATTTTTCAATGGCTTCGCCAATGGTTTTGTTGTCGCCGAGAATTAACCGCTCACGCAAATCTTCAAGGTCGTGAAAAGCCCGGGTATTTATCTGATGAGAGTGTTCCTGTCTGTTAAGAAACTCCTCGATAGGTGCCAGGTCTATATCACGCATCAGCTTACCGATATACTGTTTATGACGGCGTAGCGCCTCATTTTTTTTAATGCGGCTGGCTTCCTCAATGGCCCGCATCAGCTCTTCAGGCAGGTTTAGCTGTTCTTGCTGGCTTGCCCGAAGCGCCAATATTTTTTCCCCAATTTCCTGGCGGTGATGCATTTCCCGTTTGCGCTGAGATTTGCTTACCCACTCTTCTGATTCGTTTACATCGTTTTCGTCTGTCATAATGTGTGCTGATGTTAAAAATGAAACCGTTGTTAGCCGCCGATTCGGGTTTGTATCAGGCGTAAAAGGCGGTGGCCAATCCTAAAAAAGAAAAAAATCCGACAACATCGGTAATGGTGGTTAGTACAACACCGCCTGAGAGCGCAGGGTCTATTCCCAGTTTCTCTAAAATAAGTGGCAGAGATGCCCCCGCCATGGCGGCAACAATTAAATTAATAATCATAGCCGAGGCGATAATGACGCCCAGCATCTGGTCATTAAACCAAAACGAAGCCACAGAGCCAATCACTGTTGACCAGAGTATGCCATTGAGTGCGCCAACGGCAATTTCCCGGGAAAATAACCAGCGAGCGTTGCTGGACCCCACATGGCCAAGTGCCATACCACGAATGACAATGGTTAGAGTCTGATTGCCGGCAATGCCACCCATACTGGCTACAATAGGCATCAGCACCGCCAGCGCTACCACTTTATCCAGGGTTGCTGCAAACAGCCCGATGACTCCCGAGGCCAACAGTGCTGTTAACAGGTTAATGCCTAGCCAGACTGAACGGCGTTTGGTGGTTTTTAATACAGGTGCGAAGGTGTCTTCGTCTTCATCCAGGCCGGCCATACCCATTAATGAGTGGTCGGCTTCATCACGAATAACGTCTACCACGTCGTCAATCGTGATACGGCCCAACAACCGGCCTTCATCATCTACCACCGGAGCGGTCACCAGATCCTGCTGTTCAAACAGATTGGCGACATCTTTTGCCGGTGTGTCCGCAGGAATGGCGGGAATGTCCGTCAGCATGGCCTCACGAACACTCATAGAGGGATCATTGGTGATTAGCTTGGTAAGAGGTATGG
>PDWJ01001371.1_pt1 | contig 30321 bp, 20 predicted proteins | sample 1430881 | NCBI WGS metagenome assembly PDWJ01 (sample SAMN01162460, study PRJNA174530) | Oral metagenome, whole genome shotgun sequencing project. | biome: Marine environment; feature: Marine mammal; material: Swab sample of the gingival sulcus; isolation source: swab sample of gingival sulcus...
CTTTGCACATTGAAATAACCCGTTATTCCTTCTGCTTAAAGGCTCGAACCTCATTATTCTCAGACGATCTGACAAAATTCTTATCCCGAACTCACGTTAATAGCCTAATTTTCTTCAGGCACGCGCAGGTCACATTCAATGCAGAATTTACTGGAATTTCTTATGACCTTACGTCGATTAACTTTTGACGCAATGAAAAAACTAGGTGGCTAATCCCTCAAGGTTAATTTTTGCGTTTTGATGTCGAAGGAACCTCTTTTTCCGTCTTTTACAACTCCGATCAATGTATTTCCTTTGTTGACAACACCTACAGAGTCGAATTCAAATTCTATAAGATCAGTAGATGGCGTGTTTTGTGTGTCCGTTGAATCACTTTGAGAATCGCCAGAACTGCAGCTAGCTATGAGCAAAGAGATTGAGATAAGCGTGAATATCGCTTTTTTTTTTGGTGATCAGTATGAGTGGGGGTAGGTTTGATTTTCTACAAATAGTCGAGAGGATTAATGGGCATCCAAAATCTCTTGAACAGTTGAACGAGTGACGTAGTGATAGTGTTCTTTCGCCTCATCAAAAACAGATCGAGCAAACTCCTGATCACTCGGATCGTCTGACTCCATGAGAGTCTCGTAAATTCCTTCAACCAACCAACGTCGACCAATTTTAACGAGGTGTTCTCTCATGTATGGGCGAGCCGATTTATATCCAGTACGTATGGCTAATTGGAACCATTCAAGTTTAATCACGCGGTTAGCACTTTGACTAAATGCTAATTTCTCGTCAAGTTCTGCCATTGTTTGCGGTGAAATGCTATCCGACAATCCACGGATAAATGCCACCCATTCTTGCGTGATGAAATCGTTGCGTTCTAAATTGGCACCTGATCCAATGAAAATCATTTCACCTTCATTGACTTCTTTTGCCAACTCAGCCATGTATTCCAAACGTTTCGAGTGAACTTCTATGCAGTTATCAGGGATTCCTGGTTGGTAAATCCACTCCTCAACATTGAATTTGATATTATTCGGTTCGAGTAATTCTTTTCTCAAGTATTCGACGAAATCCTCTGTAGTGATTGTTTCAAAGGCATGTTTGGTGAAATACGCTTTCAAAAATGCATCAAACTTCTTTCTTCCAACTTTACTTTCGAGTGTTCTCAAGAAAAATGCTCCTTTTACATAGGCAATATCCGACATTCCTTCGTCTGGATCACGATCATCTAAATGAAGTTTCAGGTGCGTGTCCTCAGGATGATCGCCATTTTCCATGTCTTCAACAGTCGCTGTCAAATCTTGGAACTCGATGAATTTATGAATGTTTGCAATTTCTTCCCCGTAAAGTGCTTCCATGATGCGGTTCTCAAAATACACCGTAAATCCTTCATTCAGCCAGAAATCGTTCCAAGTAGCGTTTGTTACTAAGTTCCCAGACCATGAGTGCGCTAACTCATGCGCCACCACGGAAACCAAACTTTGGTCTCCTGCTAATAATGTTGGATTAGCAAAAGTCAAACGTGGATTCTCCATGCCTCCAAATGGGAACGAGTAGGGGAGAATCACCATGTCAAATTGATCCCATTGATAGTCTCCGTATAATTTTTCAGCGGCATCCACCATTTTTGGAAGGTCTGCAAATTCGTATCCACAGGCTTCGGCCAATTCTGGTTCAGAATAAACACCAGAGCGATCACCCAGTTTGGTGTACGTCAAGTCTCCTACAGCAATGGCGATTAAGTACGCAGGAATTGGTTGCTTCATTTCGAAGTGATATTCTCCTGTTGCACTTTTCTTCGTTGGGTTCGATGCACTCATTACTGCCATCAAGTCTTGAGGAACTTTTACGTCAGCAGAGTAGGTAATTCGATTCGTTGGTGAATCTTGAATCGGAATCCATGATCGAGTCAAAATTGCTTGACCTTGGGTGTACATGAACGGATGCTTTTTTCCTGTTGTGAGAATTGGATCTAACCAATCCAAGGCTTCCGTTTCGTCTGTTGTACTATAATATATGTTGATATACCTTGTGTCCGGCTTAATCTTAACAGTAAGAGGACGACCTAAAATTTCGTCTTCGTCTCCAATTTCGAAGTCGGTACCAATTTCATCGTCCTTTCCAAGCGTTACCTTTTGGATATTCAACGCCTTTACGTCAAAAATGGCGGTAGTTGTTTCGTGGTCCGACATTTCATGTCGCGCCACACCTTCAATTTTTTTTCGTTCGAAGTCGACTTCTAGGTCGAGATGCAGGTGCTCGGTACGAATATCCTCGATGTTTGCATAGGAGTGAACGTCTGCTACGGCCTTGAATCCGTCTTTTTGGTCGTCTTCGCTATCAGAATTAGCACAGCTTCCTATTGCAAATGAAATAATTGAAAAAAGAAAAAAATGTAATTTACCCATACCTCCACGCTCAATTCTAGGGTCGCAAATATAGTTGTTTCTCGTCGAAGATTTTTTGAATGCTAATGAATTTTCGACCAACCGCGGCTGATACTCGATAGAAATGAACAAATGTAAATTCGTTTGCGTTAACTATTTTTACTATTTTCACCCACCAAATATTAGTTTTATGAGTGATAACTTAATCGATAATATTTCTGAACAGGACGGTCAGAGTTTGGCAGCTACCAAGACCGTTTTTGGTCATCCAGTAGGATTATTTGTTCTCTTTTTCACGGAAATGTGGGAGCGATTTTCTTACTACGGAATGAGAGCATTATTGGTGCTTTATTTAACAAGTGAGATAACTTCTGAAAATCCAGGTTTGGGTTGGTCTACAAAGGAAGCCAGTTCACTCTACGGTTGGTACACGATGTTAGTGTATATCACTCCGATTATTGGAGGGATTATCGCCGATAAACTATTTGGATTCCGAAAAGCGATTACAACTGGGGCTATTTTGATGTCCTTAGGACACTTTGCTTTGGCCTTTGAGCCCATGCCTGCTTTCTATCTCGGATTAGGACTGTTGATTATTGGAAATGGTTTCTTTAAACCGAATATTTCATCAATGGTTGGGCAATTGTACCCTGAAGGAAGTACAAAAAAGGACTCTGGATATACAATTTTCTATCAAGGTATTAATGTTGGAGCATTCCTAGGGTCAATTCTCTGTGGATATTTAGGAGAAACAATTGGATGGCACTACGGATTTGGTTTGGCAGGTATCTTTATGGTAATTGGAATGATTCAGTTCCAGTTGTCACAAAAGATGTTTGGTAAGATCGGTTTACCACCAAAAATTTCTGATGATAAGGAATTTGGAAATTTAGAGGAAAACCAAGATTTGATTGATTCAATTGAAGAAACAAAGAATAAAGGTCTTACCAAGAAAGAAAGAGATCGTTTGATTGTTGTTGGTGTATTGGCATTTTTCTCCATTTTCTTTTGGGCAGCGTTTGAACAAGCAGGTACAAGTATGACAATTGCTGCAAACGATTTTACGGATAGAAGTTTAGAAGGAAGTGGAGCCACAATTTTTAAAGTGATTAGTTCGTTGATATCCTTTTTACCTGTGATAATTCTTTTGGTTCTTTTTACCGGAACAGCGAAGGTATTGGGGAAAACATTTGCTGCAGGAATGAGCTTTATGGCATTAAGTATCCTCATTCTAACGGGGATAACAGGGTATATGGTGTACGATCAGTTTAATTCTGCTGGCGCGGAAGTACCAACAACATGGTTTCAGAGTTTAAATGCACTTTTCATCTTTACCCTAGCTCCACTCTTCTCCTTTATTTGGGCTAGTTTGGCGAAAACGAAAATTAATCCAAATGGACCGCAGAAGTTTGCAATTGGATTGTTATTACTTGGTATTGGATTCATTCCGTTGGTTTCAGGGTATGCTGGCTTAACAGATGCTAATGGTCCAAAAGTGAGTATGATCTTCCTAGTGTTAGCGTACCTATTGCACACAATGGGTGAGTTGTCATTGTCTCCAGTAGGATTGTCTTACGTGAGTAAACTTTCTCCTGCAAGACTTGTTGGTGTGATGTTCGGAATTTGGTTCTTCGCATCAGCAATGGGGAATATGGCAGCAGGATCGATCGCAGGATTTATGGAAGAAATTGCGGAGAAATCATCACTTTCAGAATTCTTCTCAATTCTTGTTTATGTTCCAATCGGAGCAGGAATATTGTTATTTGCATTGAGCTTCCCATTGAAGAAACTTATGCACGGAGTTAAATAATATAAATTAATCAATCGTTATGTCAAATCAGACTTCAGACATGTTCAAGTCAACCGTACTTGGGCACCCATCAGGACTATTCGTATTGTTCTTTACGGAAATGTGGGAGCGTTTCTCGTATTACGGAATGCGTGCTCTCTTAGTACTATTCTTAGTTAGTGCCCTCGGTCTAGGCGGATGGGACTGGTCTCCAGAAAATGCACTCGCGCTTTATGGTACGTATACGGCAATGGTATACTTAACACCAATTCTCGGAGGTTATTTGGCAGATAGATATCTCGGTTATCGAACGGCTGTAATCATCGGTGCTGTTGTTATGACTTTAGGTCACGTGTCTATGGCCATCGAAACGCACCATATATTCTTATACATTGGTATTGGATTATTGATTGTTGGAAATGGCTTCTTTAAGCCGAACATGACTTCGATTATCTCTCACATGTATAAAGACACTCCAGAGAAAAAGGATGGAGCCTTTACGATTTTCTACATGGGAGTAAATGCCGGAGCATTCCTAGGAATCATGTTGTGTGGTTATCTTGGTGAAACGCTAGGTTGGAGTTATGGTTTTGGATTGGCAGGTATTTTTATGTTCTTTGGAATGCTTCAGTTTTACTTTGCAAGAAAGATTTTCGGAGATATTGGAGCAAAACCACTTCCTGAGTCAGAAACAAAAGCAGAAGATAAGTTGGAGTTCGAAGGAGATCGTCTGAATCCTTTCACAATGCTTGATAAGATTATGATTTTTGTGGCTGCAGCCATTGGATTGATTTGGATTATCAATGACCCTGTAAGTAAGATTGGAGGATTTAACCTCTTGAAAGTTGGTGAAACAGATATTTCCAACTATTTCATTTTAACGGGAGTTGCAATCTTCCTGATTCTACTCGTTTCAAGGATTATTCGTTACCCGAAAATTACAAGAGATAGAATGGTCGCGATTGTCTTATTCGCGGTCTTTACGGTGATTTTCTGGGCTTCGTTCGAGCAGGCTGGTGGATCGATGACTTTGTTTGCAAAGGATTATACTTCAAGAATTTTGACGGGAGGTGCGGCAACGGCCTTTAACATCGCAGATATTATTATCACGGTTGTGCCAATTGCCATCATCACATGGGTGCTTTACAAGTTGTTTCGACAAACGTTCAGCAAGTATGCACTTTCGAATGTATTCTTGGGAGCAAGTTTTGTGATCATTTGGCTTATCGTAGGTTGGAAGATTAACAGAAACTTGAATTCGAATGCGTATGAAGTGGCTTACAGTCAAATTGTAATGGATAAGCTTGATGATAATGGTAAGCCTGTCTTAAACGATGATGGCGAAAAAGAGGAGGTGAGAACGTTCATTACAAGCGCAACAGAGATTACGGATGATATGAAAATTGTTTCCGATACAGTAACCATTCGTGAGCCGCAAATTTTCAAGGAAGGCGCAGCACTTCTTTTGATTGACGTAGATAAGGAAGGTGACCTCCGATACATTAAAGAGGATCAGGTCAAACGAATTGAAGCAAGTGAGCAAATTAAGGCGAGTGTGATCCGTAAAAAAGGAAAAGAGGTTGAAATTCCAGCATCTTGGTTTGGAATTTTGAACTCACTGTTCATTATTATGTTTGCTCCGATTTTCTCTAAATGGTGGGAGAGCAAATACAACCCTTCCGGCGCGAGTAAGTACGGAATTGGCTTAATCCTTCTAGGAATTGGTTTTGCAGCCTTGGCTTTCGGAGCAATGGGTATTCCAGAAGGAGCTCAAGCAGGAGCTGTAACCGTGAGTATGGTTTGGTTGATCGTAGCGTATTTATTCCATACACTAGGAGAACTCTGCCTATCACCAGTAGCCTTGTCGTACATCTCTAAATTGGTGCCAGGACGAATGATCGCACTGATGTTCGGTATTTGGTATGTTGCCGTGGCAATTGGAAACAAAACTGCAGGTAAAATGGGAGGAATGATTGAAGAAATTCAAGAAGAGCACTCATTGACGTTCTTCTTTATGATTTTTACACTTGTTCCTGTTGGGCTTGGGTTGTTAGCAATTGCTTTGAACCCACTCTTCAAAAAACTCATGCACGGAGTAAAATAACAACTTTATATAACCTTCAAAAAACAGCGCTTCGGTGCTGTTTTTTGTTTCAACTATCATCATGAAATATTTCTTTCTTTCTCTTATCGCTTTGTTGATCGGAAATGTGGCCGTGGCGCAATCAAAGATCAAAGTTGAGCCCATGAATGCCGAAAAAACGGAACAATTGAAGTGGGGTGAGTTCTCGTATGTTGTCTTTGGAATGGAAGACAAGGTGGTAATTGAAGAGGAGAGAGATGTTTATTTCGATTTTAGTGCTGCAGAACTTGCTTCCAATGAAATAGATTCGGCTGAATTGATTTTGGGAACGTCAGAATCCACAGACACCGTTCGTTTTTCGTCGCTAACGCCCTTTCTATTGAAAAAGATAGATGAGAACGTAGAGCTTTCGTTCCGTGCTTTTAGCAAGGGAGATACCTTAAAATTCAATACGGCTGATTCGAAATTACTTTCGGCAAAAATCAAACGTTACGACCGTCCGATGTTTGTTAATGATACCATTGTATTTGGACTATTGGCAATCGTTTTGGCATTGATTTTCTATACCTCAAGTAAGCAGACAAAGTTTTGGAAAACATTCTATATGATCGTTCCATCGCTGTTATTGTGTTACTTAGTTCCGGCAATTTTGGATGCCTTCGGGTTGATTTCGAAAGATTACTCTGGTCTTTACACGATGGCGAAAAACTACATGTTGCCAGGCGCATTGATCTTAATGACACTTGGTATCGATTTCAAAGGAATTTGGAATTTAGGACCGAAAGCACTCATCATGTTTGGTACGGCGACTGTTGGAATTATCATTGGTGGACCTATCGCTATTTTTGTGTATTCATACATTGATCCAGAGGTTGTTGGAGGAGTTGGAAACGATGCCGCATGGCGTGGATTCTCGACCTTGGCGGGAAGTTGGATTGGAGGAGGAGCCAATCAAGCAGCGATGCTCGAAACGTACAGCTACAACCAAAGTTTGTACGGAAAAATGGTGACGGTGGATATCGTAGTGGCCAATCTTTGGATGGCATTTCTGTTGTGGGCTGCGGCTAGAGCGCACAAGTTTGATCGTTGGTTGAAAGCAGACAGTTCTTCCATTGAAGACTTAAAGAAGCGTGTAAGCGATTACCAATCGTCTATTGCGAAGAAAGCTACACTTACAGATTACATGGTCATTATTGGAATTACGTTCGGGGTGGTCGCTATCGGACATTTTGCTGGAAAATACTTAGCTGGATTATTCAGTGAAGATTCACCATTTGGAAGTTCGTTCTTCTGGTTGGTGGTGATCACAACAACAGGTGGACTTATCCTTTCAGCTACGAAACTTCGTAGATATGAAGGAGCTGGAGCTTCAAAAATTGGAAGTGTCTTTATTTATATTCTCGTAGCTACAATTGGTATGAAAATGGAGCTTTCCGAAGCAATCAAAGAGCCTCAGCTAATTCTTGTAGGAATCATTTGGATGCTCGTTCACGTTGGTCTGTTGTTCCTGGTTGGGAAAATTATCAAAGCACCATTCTTCTTTATTGCTGTTGGCTCGAAGGCCAACGTAGGAGGAGCGGCATCAGCACCAATTATTGCAGCGGCATTTCATCCGTCTTTGGCGAGTGTGGGAGCCATTTTGGCTGTTTTGGGATATGCTGTTGGAACGTACGGAGCAATTGCCTGTGCGAAGATGATGGAGGCGGTAGCGCCAGTTGCTGATGTGGTCGTGAAGTAAGGATTTCGCTTCTTTATCGAGATAGATTTCAAGTTCACCTTTCTGAAATAGGTATTTCTACTCATCACTTTTTTGATGCTAAATAGTAGTTTTGAATGGGTTCAACCACTAGAACTCACATTCATTACAAACTGAAAAAAAAGAAGTCATGAAAGAATCAGATTGGTTAAACAAAGCAAAAAGAATTCATAAAGATTGTGCGGACAATCAAAAAATGGGAAATGGCAGCAAGAAGATCTCGATGTCGGAAGCGCATACCTTAAATGATTTACAGCACGCCATTGGATCTCATCATGGAATTCATAGAATAACGTATAATGAAGCGCGAACGAGCCTTGATGAAATGTTTAATATGGTGAAAAGCGGAAGAAAAACACCTCCTCTAACAAAGGGATAGTACGATCCTTTGCATTGCGACAACTACTGAGGGAAAACTCGTACTTGTCGCAGAACTCCCACCTAAAGGAAGTCTATATTACTTGGTGTAATAGGATTACGCTCCTTGCTCAACCGTTTGGAGTTGTACTAACTTCGAATAAACGCCTTCTTTACCAATCAATTCATCGTGCGTTCCAGATTCTGCAATTTCTCCATCCTCCATCACATAAATAGTGTCTGCCGATCGAATTGTCGATAATCGGTGCGCAATTACAATTGAAGTTCGACCTTGCATCAATGTTTGAAGCGCATCTTGAACCAATTTTTCTGATTCTGAATCCAAAGCTGAAGTAGCTTCGTCCAAAATAAGGATCGTTGGGTTTTTCAAAATGGCGCGCGCAATAGCAATTCGCTGTTTCTGTCCACCGGACAATTGAACACCACGATCTCCAACCGCTGTTTCCAAACCTTCTGGGAAAGATTCAATAAATTTCCAGGCATTCGCTTGTTTCGCAGCAGCAATTACTTCTTCCTCGGTAGCGTTTTCTCTTCCGAATAGAATATTTTCACGAATGCTTCCTGCAAATAGAAGAACTTCTTGCGGAACAATTGCCATGTGCTCACGGAGGTGCTTAACATCAATGCTCTCAATCGATGTATCATCAAAAAGAATTGATCCTCCCGTAATCGGGTAGTAGTTCAATAGGAGAGAGGCAATCGTTGATTTTCCAGCTCCTGAAGATCCAACAAGGGCAATCGTTTGATTTTCCTTCACGTCGAGATTGATTCCTTTCAACACCGCTACATCACTTCGCTGCGGGTACGAAAAGCGAACATTCTCAAATCGAATTCTTCCTGTGATCGAAGGTTTCAATTCTCCTATCATTAATTCTTCTTCGCTATCCTCCTGAATAATTGACATCAAGTTTTCCGTAGCTCCAATCGCTTTTTGAATACTCGCATACATGTCTGGAATCGCACTAATGGATGCTCCCATGAAAATGGTATACATAATAAAGGAGAAGAAATCCTTAGAGTTCAAACTTGGATCTGGACCTTGCGTCATCAAAATCCCTTGCCAAATCACCAATACAATGGCTCCGAAAACACAGAAAATAATGAAAGAAACGAAGGCTCCTCGCCAAAGTCCACTTCTTACATTTAACCTGCGGATGCTATCAATCGCCTTAATGAAACGTCCAACAAGCATAGATTCATTGGTAAATGCTTTCACATTCGAAATGCCCATTAATGATTCTTCCAATATTGCATTTGAGTTAGCAGATTCTGTTTGTGCTTCTTTGGATAATTTTCGAATAAATCGACCAAAGAAAACAGCTACGATTGCCACAACGGGAACGGAAGCAAGCATGATTAAGGCCAACTTCCAAGAAATTAGCGCCAAAACAACAATACCAAAGATGATGGTAAATACTTGTCTGAAAAATTCGGCAATCGTTGTTCTTAATGTATCCTGAACTTGTGTAATATCAGAAGAAATACGACTCGTTAATTCACCTACTTTATTTCGGTTGAAGAAATCCATTGGCATGTGAACCAATCGAGAAAAGGCATCCTTTCGAATATCACGAAGGGTATTTTCGGTTACGTTGGTGAAAATCACCACTCGGAAGAAGGAAAAAACAGATTGAGCAGCAAACAAAATAAATAATGCCGTTACCACCGTACTCACATTGTTGAGGTCAATTGCTTTAATACTATCGGCCATGGAGGGAGTAGAAGATGATCCCGTTCCCAACAATTGTCCCATCAAAAAGGGGAAAACCATTCCAGCTGAAGCAGATAATACCAAGAAAATCCAGCCGATTAGGAACTTTCCACGATATGGACGCATGTACCTAAAAATCCCCTTTGCTTTCTGAATCGATTCCTTACTTGGACGTTCAACACGCTCTGAGTTCCGTTTTTTTGCCATTTTCTTTCTTTCTGAGACGACAAAAATAAGCCTATCCCTTGGAAAATCGGATGAAATGATAATTTTTGTGTAAACTTTGTTCGAAACATTTTGGAGAATGGAAAATATACTTATCTTTGCATTCCAATTTTGACTTAGAGCATTAATAAAGATATATCATGAGCAAAAGAACGTTTCAGCCATCGCAAAGAAAGAGAAGAAATAAACACGGATTCCGTAGTCGTATGGCAACTAAAAATGGAAGACGCGTATTAGCAGCACGACGTCGTAAAGGTAGAAAGAGAATTTCTGTTTCTAGCGATAAATTACACAAACGTTAGTTCGTTCGTTAAAAAATATTCGAACCGATATCTTTTTAGGTATCGGTTTTTTTATTTTTCATATCTTTCCTGTACGACTGAATATTTATTATTAACTAAATCAAAATTCATGAAAAGAATTTTACTGTTTGGAGCTGTTTTGTTGTCCTATGGAACAATGGCTCAGAACACTGCTGCCCAGCAGGATTGCATAGCAAAAGAGGTTTCAAAACCTGCTGCTAAACCAATGACGGCGAATAATTCGAATCGAGCAACACCATTTTGGCAAGAAGACTTTGCAGGAGGGTTCCCTTCAACATGGGGAGTAATTGATAGCTCTGGAATTTGTCCGTGGGTTTACTCAACAGATGGATCGTGGGGGAACTTTAGTACGGGAGGAACAAGTGCCGCTGCTCCAGGGATTTCATCAACTACAGGAGGAAATGGATTCCTTATTTGTGATGCAGATTCTGCCAATCACTTTACATACGGTCAGCCGTCTGGATCGAACTACCAATACTTAAGTTCGTACTTCGGAACAGATGCCATCGACTGTTCAACACACTCGTCTGTAATCCTTTCCTTTGAACAATTCTTCCGCTACAACAACGGAATCACATTGAACGTACAGGTAAGTAATGATAGTATCAACTGGACAACGTATGATGTTTCAGGTGGACAAGGAAATAACTTGGCTTCACCAGATCCTCAATTGGTAACTTTGAATATCTCTGGAATTGCGGCATCACAACCAACGGTATACTTACGTTTCGGATGGAGTGCTCGTGTGTACTTTTGGATGATCGATGATATCGCTTTGAGTGAAGCAGATCCTTTCGATATTGCAATGAATGATACATGGTGGGGAATGGGTAACTTCGGATACCAATACTACAAAATTCCACTTTCGCATGCGGCACCTGTAACGTTCTTCTCTCAAATGACAAACAATTCTGGAGCACAATTGGATGGATGTGATGCGTCAATTGACGTTTCTGGATCGGCAGGTTCTGTCTTTTCTGGATCGGCAACACCAATTTCAATTGCGAGTGCTGCAACAGATACAGTAACATCTACAACGAGTTGGACACCTTCAGTAGTTGGTATGTATGATATCACGGCAGATGCTTCTTCAACTTCTGGTACTGACGGAAACATGAGCAATAACTCGTTTGCTGATAGTATCGAAATCACGAACTCTATTTTAGGATTGGATAATTTGACGGATGGAAGTCAATCAACTGGTTCAATTTCAAACTTTTCTTCGAATACAGGACAACCGTTTAAAATTGGTAACATTTACGAAGTAACCAATGATGATGTTGTTGAATGTGTTCAGATTGGAGTAGCCGATCAATCTCAGAATACAGGGAAAGATATTTTCGCAGAAGTGTACGCATATGATCCTGTAGCAGGTGAGTTTATATTGCGAGGAGCAACAGATTCTTATACGGTTCAAGCATCAGACTTGGGTGAAATTGTTTCTGTTGAAATGCTTCTTCCTGCAGATGTTTTCGCAGGTGAAGAGATTTTGGTTGTAGCTGGACACTACGGTGGAGCTACTTCTGGAGCAGATGACGTAGCATTTATGTATGGTCAGTCGGTTCCTGAGCAAACAGTTTATGGATATAATGGAACCGGAGATTTATTCTTCTTGGCTTCTCCAAGAGCAATTGTAGTTCGTCCTGATTTCGATTGTTCATTAGGATTGAATGAAGAAGCAGTATTGGATGCAACAGTATTCCCTAACCCAGCAAACGATAAGTTTACTGTGAGATTGGCAAAAGAAATTACTTCAGGTACAGTTACATTGACAGATTTGAATGGTCGTGTAGTACGTACGCAAGAAGTAACAACAGATGCGTCAGAGCTTTTAGTTGATGTTGCTGGAGTAGCGGAAGGAATGTACACGTTGTACATCCAAAGCGAAAAAGGAACGAATGCAATTCAAGTAGAGGTGATGCACTAGGCATACTTCAACGAACTTTTTAAAGTCACCTCGGCAAATTTGCCGGGGTGATTTTTTTTTGTCCTTTTTTGAGTGATCAGCTGGTGGTCAATCTAAACTTTTTGACTAACTTAATTAGAATATAACCTACAAATACCACTAAAATGCTAGTCAAAACCTATGGCGCAGCCCTATTCGGGGTAGATGCCAAAACCATTACGATTGAAGTAAACATTGCTCAAGGAATTAATTTCTTCCTTGTTGGATTGCCTGATACAGCAGTGAAAGAATCGCAGCAACGGATCAAGGCGGCGCTCACAAATATTGACTTGAAATATCCTTCTGGAAGAGAGTTAACGATCAATATGGCTCCCGCCGATTTAAGGAAAGAGGGTGCTACCTTTGATCTTCCCATTGCATTGGGTATTCTCGCAGTAAGTGATCAAGTTGAGTCAGAAAAATTGGGAAAATACATGGTTGTCGGTGAGCTGTCACTTGATGGAAATGTAAAACCGATGAAAGGAATTTTACCCATTGCAATTCGAGCAAAAGAGGAGGGCTTCGAAGGAATTATCTTACCCAAAGAACATGCTCAAGAGGCGGCAATGGTCGAAGAATTGGATGTAATTCCTGTCGAGACGCTAAGGGAAGCTGTTGATTTTTTCAATGGAACAATCGAAATCGAACCCGTTCAGAAAGTAGAGCGAAATTTGAGTTTAAATACGGCTCTATCTTCAATTGATTTCTGCGATGTGAAGGGACAAGAGAATTGTAAGCGTGCGTTTGAAATTGCTGCAGCTGGTGGACATAATGTTATTCTGATTGGACCTCCAGGAGCGGGCAAGTCGATGTTGGCGAAGCGTTTACCAACAATTTTGCCTCCAATGACCCTCGATGAAGCACTCGAAACAACGAAAATTCACTCTGTAGTTGGGAAACTTGGGAAAAATCAAGGTTTGGTAGAAGAACGTCCGTTTCGTAAACCCCATCACACCATTTCTGATGTAGCGTTAGTTGGCGGAGGAGGCTACCCGCAACCTGGTGAAATTTCACTAGCTCATAATGGCGTGTTGTTCTTGGATGAATTGCCCGAATACAAACGTCAAGTTTTAGAAGTCATGCGCCAACCGATGGAAGACCAAATGGTCACGATTTCCCGTGCGCGCTTCACGATTGATTTCCCCGCAAACTTTGTTTTAATTGCCGCGATGAATCCTTGTCCCTGCGGCTACTACAATCATCCTGATCGAGAATGTACGTGTCCAACAGGAACAGTCGAGCGCTACTTGAATAAAGTCTCTGGACCACTTTTGGATCGTATCGATATCCACATTGAAGTAACGCCTGTTTCGTACACCGAACTTCGGGAAGAACGCTCAGGAGAAACCAGTGAAGTCATTCGAAATCGCGTCAATAGGGCTCGCGAAATCCAACGAAAACGCTTTCAGAGTGAATCTGTTGCTCTCGACTCTACTTCGACAGACTCAGCACGCAGCGCTCGATCAACGGAGGGAACATCAAAAAAATCCGAAACTTGCGGGGTGAGCGGAGTCGAACCCCAAATCCAAAGCACAGCATCCAACGCCGACATGTCCTCCAAACAAATCCGCAACTACTGTCAACTCGATCAAGCCAGCGCCGATATTCTCAAACGTGCGATGGAGAAATTTGGTTTTTCTGCTAGGGCATATGATCGCATTTTGAAGGTTGCACGAACGATTGCAGATTTAGACGGAGCGAAAGATATAGGAACACGTCATATAGCTGAGGCGGTTCAGTATCGCAGTTTGGATCGTTTACGATAAAGATCGAGGACTATTTTTCCGAGGAAACTTCAGGAGTTTTGTTCAACACGCGGTCAATATCACCAAACATACTTGTCAAGTAAGCCTCTAGAGCCTTCTTTCCTTCCTCATCTGGAAGTGATTTTAGTTCTTTCAACGCTGCTTCTCGTTCCTTAATTGCAAGCCAAATAATGAATTCCTTGGTTTCCAGGTCGTTTAAAATGTCAACTATTTCTTGAGCATTCTCCTTGATCAAGCCCTGCTCAATCCATTCGTTCAGTATCTCTTGCTTCGGATGCTCAAATGCACTTCCATATAGCAAGGGCAGTGTAATTTTTCCTTGCTCGAGATCTGACAACACTTCACCTTCGGAATCCCAAATTGATTCTAAATCATTGAAGATTTGTATGACAAGTCCTAGATGATGGCCAAATAAACCACATGCGCGAATAATTTCTTCATCGTGCGTAGCAATTTGGGCTCCATTTGCACAAGCTAAAGAATAGGCGGTTGCCGTTTTCATTTCAATGGTCTCCCAATAAGCAGTTAAGGTTTTCGAATTTCCAATTAAATCCTTATCCTGACCTGCACATGTGTGTAGGGCAGCGCTAAGCATTGAGGTATTAATTTGTTGAAACACTTGAGGTGAATAATTGGCTTGACGGATAATTTCAAAAGACAAAAACTGAGCAGAAGTAGCATAATTAAAGGCTCTTGCCTGACCAACACGTTGCCATAGTTGACCATCTCTATCGCGGTCTTGAATGTCATCAAGAATACGCATGCTAATAGACAAACAGAGTAGAGCAGATGTAAGTGGAACTGCATTATCGGCGGTGCCACCAGCAGCTCGGCAAGCCGCAAGCGGTAAGGCAACCTCAGTCGGAAGTCTTCCATTTAACTCACCTTCCACCGCTAGTGTAAATTCTGGCCAATAAGTGGGAATACTTGAAATTAACAGGTCATTCACTTTGGGATATAGAGATTTAAGCCAATTCATTTGGACCATTTAATTTAGTGCTGCTAGTATTTCTGTATTCAAGCGATCGTCAATGGCATAGGAATTTAATAAATCCTCAACCACTTTTGCTTCGTTGATCGCATAATTCTGTTTAAAGTAACTGATCAGCTGAGGACGGTACATGTTCTCTAAATCAACTAAAGTTTTTTGATAGTTGAAGTTCTCAGTTTTAATTCTGTTTTTTTCGATTGCTAGTTCATACTCTTTTCTGAGTTCAGGGTCTTCAATTTCTTTTGGATCTACACCAGAGATCGAATTAGCCCTTTCTGGAGGAGGGACATTTAATTCAGGAAGATCATTAAAATTAAAATCAACTTCTTTGTCCGTCTCTAGAATCTGCCAGTTTTTGAGCCATTTCTCAGTTAATATCGCTCTTTCTTTTTCGAAGTTTTGATTTTCCGACCAGTTGAGAACAACATTTGCATACGTAAAATGATTGAGAAAAGAGAAACTATGATTGAGCGTGAGGTTATCAATGTCGAACAACCCGATCGAAGAGTATTTTTTTAGTAATTCGTGGCGTTCGTTTCTTGGTTCGAACCCTTTAGAACTTAGGTTATTACAAACTTCTTGTACGATTATCTGAAACTCTTCTTTGCCAGTCCACTTACTTATAAGTGAATCGGAAGTTTTCTGGAACAAACCAAGTTCTGATTTTTCGGAAACTTTTCTTAGAAGATCAATGTCATCATGGATATAACGTTCGCTTTGCATACTAATTTTTTCATGTTCGATACTGCTATTCGCGTCCTGCGAATAACTGCAACTCTGAAATATAAAAAGTGAATAAATAAATATTTTCATCACGATAATTAAGTAAATATTACTGTTGGGTACAACCCGTTATGATTTAAGTTCATTAATAACTCTTACTTGGGTCATTCAATTCTCTTGTGTAAGGACCAGCACCATGCTTTTCAATAGTAGTCTTCCCAGTAGAATCGATTGACATGATATGATTGGCTGTTGTAAAAGTTTCAGCGGCACTTGTACCAACTCTAAACTGACGTTTAATAGGCCATGTAAAGGCACCTGTAGAGTAAGTTTCATCGAAAGGGCCTGTGGAAACAGTATCAACGGTATTAACTAGACTTCCCTTACTAATATCTCCGGAGGCTACGCTAAACCAAGATCCTATTGGATGATTATAACCATCAAATCGTTTAAAGAATCCAGAACCAACTCCTTTTCCATCTCCTTCGCGACGTTCGATTTTATTGAACGATACATCCTTAGGAAGTAGATATGACAATCCTTTAAAACCTATCGACGCCTTCCCTTTTTCATGCCATACATTTGTTCCAGGTTGTTTAATCATATAGCTGCCGCTTGGCTGAACGACATTAAACTTTTTGGTATCTAAAACAGTACCAGCTATTGAACCACCTGTAAGTACTAATTCGAGTTCAACCGCACCTGCTCGATCTCCACACGAAAAAGTCCCCTTTCCATCATTCGCCCCTGAATTCGCAATGGTACCTAATCCGCTTTTTTTCTTCCATTCGAGACCTACTCCGGCTGGAAGCGGGGTTGAAGTTGGTACAGTTGAACTCAAGTTCAAAACTTCACCCACACCGTATCGTTTATTAGATCTTCCAGAGAAATTATCTTGGGGAACTAATATACCAGATGCTTTAGGACTCGCGGCAGCTTTTTTCGCGGCTTCCTTCTTTTCTTTATCATCCCCCGTGTTGATACATGCTCTTTGAATCCTAGATCGATCTGTTGTCTGTTTTACATCACCAACCATAGTTTCGCTTTGAATCATTTCTTGTTTTCTGAGAATGTTAGATTCCGTATTGCTGGATTGAAAATCGTGAATATCCTTCTTAAATAACTTCGAATTACTTGCGGTTGATGCTTTACCTTTTATCAGTGAACGCAGTGCTCTGCTACTTGGAGTTTCTTCTTTTTTCTGAACTGCTGCACCTTGCTGCACCACATGTGTGAGTTCGTGTGCAAGAAGATGCTTTCCATCCTTGGAGTTTGGCTGATACTGTCCTCCGTTAAAATAAATGTCACTTCCATTTGCAAACGCTTTAGAACCCAGTTGTTGATTCATTTGCGCAGCGTTCGAATCGGTGTGCAATTGAACTCCTGAAAAATCAGCTCCAAAATTCTGTTCCATCGATCCTTGAACGTCCGGAGCCATTGGTTTACCGTGTCCACGAGACTGGCTAATTTGATTTTCCAGTTCTTCATCAACATTCTCTATGCCTTTACCCTGTGCATGTTCATCTCCTTCACCTTCTATCTTTTGAACGGTCTCTTCTTCTGGCATCTTCTGAATTGATTCTTCTTCCTCTGTGGATTTTTGAACTTGCTCCTCTTCTATCTTATTTTGAACTGCTTCTTCTTCCAACTTCTGAATGGAAACCGATTCACTCATTTTAGAGTCATTCTTCACCACCTTGTCGGCCATTTTATCAGCCTCCTGTTCATATTTATCACCAGCTTTTCTGATCTTTAACTTAGCTTGTATCGGAATAGAGGGTTGAATAAAAGATGGATTTCCAAAGAAATCCAAACTTCCGCTGTCATTCTTTTTCTGTATTTCGTCAGTTTGATTACTGTGGGTATCTTTCTCATTAGAAAGTACAGCTCTTTTTGATGGAATAAACTGATTACTCTGAGAAGGGTGAAGTGATGGGGTATGACCTTTTTTGAAAAACGGCATAACTCGTAATTATTAGGTTAATTAATGGTCAACTACTAACTTAGTCAATTCTCAATCGTTCGGGAATACTATGTGAAACCTAAAATGATCTCAAATCAGTCACTATGGTTAATTTTAGCAATTTACTAAGTATTTATTTATCAGGCAATTGATTAGTCGTTCTTTTTGATTAAATAGTCAATTTTTACACAATTTTGACAGTCGAAAGTGAAACCTTACAATTAAACTTTTTGCAAATCCTCAACTAACATTTTTTTGTTAGCGAAGTTGGGGTAGAAAATTAAGATCTTACGGTTGACCAGACAAGAAGAATTTAGTTTTAAGGGGTTCTTAGGTCGAATTTTGTAGCTCATTTGTTATTTGGAAAGTACTGTTCTACTATCTTTCTCGTTATCGAAAATGCCTTTTTATTATTTATGAGTTTAGTAAGTGAAGTAGGATCAATTCCTATCTTTTGGGCTAATTGTTTTTGTGATAATCCGCTTACAAACAGATATTACTGAATTCTTTTTGAAAACGATGTTCCAGCCAAATTGTAAAGTGGAGTATATCCTAAGTACTCAATTATTTTCGGATTAAATCTTGCCTGAGGTTGAAAGTGATTCAACTCCCAATTGATCAAAGAATCAGTTCTGGTTAGTCCTAACTTTTGGGCAACGCATGGTTGGGATTCGTTGCGGTAAATCCTAGCTTTTCGCAAATGCTCTCCCAAAGTGTTACATTCCTCAATTGTCCTTTTTTTTAGGCGGTCAAGGGGCTTTTAGGGGTAGCGACAAAAGGGGTATGAATCCTTGTCCCTGCGGCTACTACAATCACCCTGATCGAGAATGCACTTGTCCAACAGGAACCGTTGCGCGAACGATTGCTGATTTAGACGGAGCGAAAGATATAGGAACACGTCATATAGCTGAGGCGGTTCAGTATCGAAGTTTGGATCGACTTCTCTAAAAAAAGACTTAAAAAAACGTGGACAACTCTCCAATCATCGTCAAATCACTCGAAATAATGTGATCGTAATAATTCAGATTACTCCCACTCAACTGACGCGATAAAACGGGTTCATAAGAATCCCAATCTTGGAAAAATCCTTTCTTACCTTCGGTCTTTTTAAGAATCTGGGTATTATGTTTATCGAGAAAAGCCATGAGCTCTGCGCGGAAGTTTCCTTGGGGAAGATCACAAAACTTTCCGTCGATCACCTGTTCGACGTCGGCAATGGATATTTTGTGCGGTAACACAATGCGATTGTAGTTCAAGTGGTCATACTTCGAGGTGTAATTGCATAGAAAATCGTCCAGGTATCCTGGGATTTTATTCAAACTTAAACCTGTTTGAAGATTTGCTCCTATTGAAGACTTTTCATTCTCATCAATAAAGAAGTCTTTTCTTCCGGTAGACTCAAGGAATTCTTCAAATAGCAATTCGGCGTATCCACTTTTACTGTTGTCAATATCGAGGAACACGATGGTTTTGCCCTTGAGTAGTTTGAGGTCATTGAGATACAGGAACATGTCCCAGCATCCCAATATTCCACTATTGTCGATGGCGCCCGCATCGATAAAATGGCCAGAACCTTTGATCTTCGCTACAGGACTAAAAATAGGAAAGCGGTTCGTAGTCGAAACAGCCTGCAGGAAAGAGATGGAGCCATCTTTCCCGTTTTCCATTGTGAGGTCCGATAAGTTTTGCGCGTATGGAAAAATTGAATCGAATGCAGGGGTGTTGATGGAGCAGAAAATTCCCCTTCGCCCATTGGTAGCCGCGGTGTTCATAATCAATGCGGGGAGCGGACGGTTTTCGGTGCTCAGTGTTTCCCAGTATTTTCGATAGGTCAAATCTTGAAGGGATAGTGTGCCTTTAGCCTTCATGTTTTCCTGATACTTCTTCATTCCGAAATAGGATCGATCACTCGAAGAGGAAAGTTGATTGAAGGGATAAAAAATACGAGCCAAGTCTAATCCAAAAAGCAAGGAAATATCCACGGAAGCATAGTTGTCATTACGAACGGTGCTGATTACGTTATTCATTTTTCTGGGGCTGTTCCCGAATTCACCGTAAATAGACCCAAATAGAGCCAGTCCGAGTGACCCTCCCGATGCTCCAGACATGGCCACGGTTTGATTCATCAGCTTGTTATTCGACATCTCCTGTAACTTATTCAAAACCATTAATGTCCACGTATTTGCTTTCAATCCACCTCCATGAGAAGAGATAAAGAAGACGGTATCAGGCATTTCCTGAATGCGTTGTGTGAATTCGGTTAACGAAACGCCGTCATTTTTCATATCATCCACTTCGATCACAGCCAATTCGTTCAAATGCGACTCCGTATTCATTCCAACTATAAAGGAAATGGCTAGAACAACCATAATGGATGTCGTGAGTTTGAAGCTGAATGAATTCAAGTGAGTCATTTCAATCCCTGCTTCTTTTTGCTTTTGCGAGATGGAATACTTTACGAAATAGTACTTAGCCAAGTAGCTAATAATGAAAAAGTAGAAGTAGAGATAAATCATTACGATGACGATACCGTTCGGTAGCAACCAACCGTAAATGCTAGCTAAATTAAAGTAGAGAATACATACTGCACAAAAGCAGAAAGCAATCGCAAATGCTACCAAATAATTAGATGATTTCTCAATGTTTCGAATCAGTTTGAGGAAGAAAATAGAGTTGCGAAGTCCTTCGTTTTTTAAAGTGCGTAGAACGTGTCTCAATCGTGGACGTACCAGACGAAAGAAAGCAAAATTCAACATCATAGTGAAAATGGTCAATAGAAGAAGGATCAGTCCACCAGGGTTGAATAAGTTGTCTTTGAAGATCACCATAATCATTAGTACGAAGGACAGAGAAGAGGAGAAGAAGTAGTAAACTCCAACACGTCTGTATATCATAGATCGGTCAGCGATACTTGAGTGTAATGGACTCAATTTACGCTTGAAGTAGGCGTATGATAAAAGGGCGAATCCAGCGAAAAAAATGGAACTCCAACGAATGACTTCAATCCAAACAGGATCAAGCGAGTATTGCAGGTTGGGGTAATAGGTAGAGAAGATGAAAATCGCCCAAATCATGTAAACCGAAAGTCCGAGGTATTGACGAAGAATATTGGCGTATATATCCTTTACGTACCGCTTATCACTGATTGGTTTGTAGGTGTACACGGTCACCCATCTCAACCATTTTTGCTTAAACGGATGCTCTTTTCTCCACGATACAAACTTACGACTGTTGTTCAGGTTTCCCGCGTAATACGTATAAATGGGGTAGTGGGAAAGGCTGATTGCAAGTAAGTTGATGAGGACAAAACAAAGGAAAAGTGAAATTCTTCCTGTTTCGATCATTCTCAAAAGCATGGTAAAAGCCTGCTCCATTTGTGTAAGAAGTAGCAGAATAACCAGCAAAATAATTATGCTGAGAACAGACGCTTTGGTAAAGTTGGTAATGGAATAAAGTGCACGTAGGACGTAACGAACTCCTCCCTTCGAAGGCAGGAGTACTGGAAGTTGTCTCTTATTAGTGGTCATTTCGGAATAGTTGGCTACATGTGTTTGTGAGGATCAATCGTTCTCCTCTTCGTGTTTCGATACAACAAAAGTAATATGATTATACGGAAGTCGATCCAATGAATCGTCGTAAGGTTGAATGAGAGAGCTATCCATGTCGTAGTACCAATCGGACCAACTTAGCATTTGTCGCGGTGCCTGAGCAGCAACGTATGTTCCATTTTTCAGACTAGCAACTTCTGTATTTCCAGCGAAGTCAAAGCCGAGTCCAATTTCCTGAATGATCTTGCTCTTTTTCTCGTCAATGAGGTATTGCGTAATTCCAGATGCATACCCCGTAACTTGCTTCAACACTGGATTTGCTCCGGGAATGAGTTCCAATCCAGAGGTGAAAATGCCATTTTCTAGAAAGCGTAGAAATTTCTCTTCGTTTTCGTTACTGAGGTAAATTGTATTCAGATAGAAATCAATTCCGTTATTAGGAACGCGTAAGCCTTTCATGATGGATAATCCACTTTTTCCGCCGCCACCTTTGTTTCGAAGGGTGTACTTTTGGGTGTATTGAATCGTTTCGTCTTCGGCACTTCCTTCGGGAGCATGTTTTGCTTTAAATTCAAATAGAATCTCATGTTCTCCACCAAAAAACCCAGGGTAGCGCTCAACGTAGATATTTCCAATTCGAATATTGATTCGCTTACCTTTTAAACTTTTGTCGGCATCCATCGTGAGGGCATTCACAATTGGAATTTTACCGTCTTTTTCGTTTTCGACATCCAAAAAGCCGTAGGCATGCTCTTTGATTTTCCACACTTGATTGAATTGTCTATCCATTGTTTCGGAAACCAACATCTCCGCTTTTTCTGGATCTTCTTTGATGATTTGTTTGATTTCTCGGGCTCCTTCTTTATCGCCAATTTTTTTCAAGAATTTCTTCGCTTCGTTTAGGGTTAGATCTGAAATGTTATTCATTTTTTCGTTTTAAGTGGGTGTTCATGAATACGACGAACAATATAGGTATTCGACGCGGAAAATTCCAGTTGAACCTTTCTCAAAATTACGCGATTCCGTCTTGGAATTAAACGATTATCCTGATGCTCAACTAAGACTAAAAATACAACAACAGACCATAAACTATTTACGATTAACTTGATTTCAGTTTTATTTTCTTGGATGTTCTGAGCTTTAGTGTTTTATAAGGAAAAAGAGATCAGTTACATCGTGTTTTGACCACGTTTTGCGCATTGGAAACGGACTTTGTCTCAGGAAAAGCAGTAGTTAAAACTTAATTCTGGATGTGTTCAGTCAAAAGTTAGCGTTGATCAGTTCCGAAATACTTCGAGTAGATATTTCCTGAGGAAGAGCGTGTATTTTGCTCTAATTTGCTCGGATTTGGCAGTAGCAAGTCTGTCCTTTGCTTTTAAATATTCTGCGTAGGTGCACATTTCAGCTTGGTATTTTACTTGATAATTTTCAAAGTTGTTCATGGAAGCTTCAACGTAGGGGATTGATGCTTGGAATTTGGCCTCAGCATTGGTGATATCAAGCTTTAACCGTTCGATGTATTCTTGATAATTAAGAAGGTTACTTTTAGAATTAATCTCTTCTTCTTCTAATTCGAGTTTTTTTAATGCAATACCATTTTTCGTCGCAAATCGATTGAATATGGGAACAGTTAAATTTACACTAACGGCCTGATACAAGTTTTCAGAAAATTGCGTAGAGAAAGGTTTGGCTTCGAGCTGTCCATCATCATTTAGATATAAGTTATTACCTGAATATCCACTTCCCACAGCACCGGAAAGGTTTAGTTTCGGATACAGATCGGTACGGGCAATTTCAATCTGGATTTCCTTATTTTCTTTTTTTAAGTTCGCTATTTCTGACTCAAGTATATAGTGATGTTTTGAATCTAGCTCATCACTATGAATAAATTCTTCAATTGGCTCCAATCTAACCGTGCTGTCAAAACTTTTTCCCATTGTTTTTTGTAGTTCAAAGAGAGCATTCAGAAAGTTGCTCTTAGCCTCGATTACCCCCATCAGCTCTAAACCTTCCTGAGATTTCATTTCAAGAATATCATTTTTTATCTTTCTACCGCTTTTCTCTAAAAGTGCTAAGCGGTTCAGTTCTGTTCGTGTATATTCTAGATGTTCTTCGGAAGCTTTCCATAGTTCTTCATTTACGAGTGTCTCTAGATAGAGTGAAGTGACATTTAGGTGTAGGTTTCTTAGTGCAATTTCTTGATTAATAGTTTCTTGTGATAGGTTGTTTTTTGATAACTTGATCATTTTAGATCGTCTAAAACCATCAAAAAGTTCATAATTCGCAGAGACATTAAAATTGTTATACTGAATACGAGTTGTAGCAAAAGTGTTGGTAAAAGGGTCGATTATTTGTCCCCAGTTGTATCCATGAGAAAGACTTCCGTTTATGGTAGGGAAGAAGCTATTTTTTGACTGGTTGTAATCGATGCTTGCCTTATCGATATTGACAGATGCTAGTAGGGCCGTTTTATTATTTGTTTGAGCGGAATCGATACACTGTTGCAGATTCCATTTGGTCTGACTGATGCAAATGTATGGGGGTATGAAAAGAATAATAAGTAGGAACCTCATATTACTGTCTGAATGTGTTTAATATCCTATCAATTACGCGTAAGTCTTCTGTGATAATTTCAGCGGTTCCTGTCATTTCTGGTGAGAACGCAAGCTTTTCTCCTCTATTGCTTATTAAACCATTTGTCAATTCAATTGAAACATCATACACATCTTCATTTGGCAAAAGATCGATTGCCGTAACTTTTGCTTCAATTGATCCAAATTGATCGCTTGGATATTTATCTAGTTTAAGTTTAACCGTTTGACCAATTTGAATCTTTCCCATGCCTACTGATGGAATTTTTATCTGTCCGATTATCATTTCATTTTCTGGGATGACGGCGATTAGTTCTTCTTGCGGTTTCACATAACGGTTTTCATCAACATTGTTGATATAAACAATGGTGCCTGAAATTGGAGATGATAGCACGTAATTAGACTTCCATGTATTCAGGGCTTCTTGAATTTGACGGTTTAATATGGTAATCTCTTGAATTAACTGCTGGTGCTCAGTCTCGAATTCTAATTGGATAGAATTAATTTCAGAATTGAGCTCGGCAATTGTTATGTCGTATACTATTAAGGTTTTTCTATGATTTTCAGTAATTGATTTAATAGACAAAAAATTCTTCTCGCTTGTTTCGTAATCCTTTCTTGACAATGCTCCACTGTTGTATAGTTCTAAATCAGTTTTGAGTTGTTCCGATTCAATTTTTTCTTGATTCTCCGCAATAGATAACTGACGTTTCGTCGCCGTAATGAGGTCTTTGTAATGCGATATTTGGTTCGAAATATCAGCCGTTTTTCGCTGAGCGAATTGTACAGAAGTCAGGTTTTTTAACTGCATGAGTTTTCGCCTTAACTCGGTAAAGTCAAGGTAGATTTCTCCAATTTGAAAAGGGCACATATCAGACCGAAGAGAAGTGTACTCTTCCGCTTCTAGTGCTCGCTTGATGTCGCTCGTGTAGCTTACAAGGAAATCCTTTCCCTCCTGACTCAACTGGCTTGAAATGGTCAAAATATTATTTCCACGGTTTATGGTACTATTATCTGGGTAATTAAGTTTTTGGATTATTCCAGATTGTTTGGCTACCAAACGGATAACAGGTTTTTCTGTCGTGAGTATTACTTTTCCATTAATTGTGTCGGGATATTTGATAAACCAACTAAGAAATAAAAGAAGGATTACGAGACTGAACACCACAGTGATTCCCCACCGAATTATCCAATGTGGTATATTCGACAGAATTTCTTGAACTTCGTCACTTCTTATTTCGTCAGTTCGATTATTTCTTGGCATTGAGACTCTCTAATTGTAATTGGTTTTTTACTAAATTGAAATAACTTCCTCTACTTTCTACAAGTTCCTCGTGTGTTCCAATTTCAATGATTTTTCCATGTTCGACTACTACTATTTGGTCAGCATTTTTTACGGTACTTAAACGATGGGCAACGATGATTGCAGTTCTGTTTTTAAAGAAACCGTTTAAATTTTCGATAATAATTCGTTCGTTTTTGGCATCGAGTGCACTTGTTGCCTCATCGAAACAGATAAGCGAAGGGTTTTTGTATACGGCTCGCGCAATGAGTAAACGCTGTTTCTGTCCAGTACTCATTCCAATTCCTTCTTGTCCAACTTTCGTATTGTATCCCAAAGGAAGTTCTTCTATATACTCTTGAATGTTTGCTGTCTTTACTGCTTGGACCAATTTTTTTCGATCAATCGATTCGTGACCAATCGCTATATTTTTTGCAATTGTATCATTAAAGATGTATCCTTCCTGCAGCACCACGCCGCAGTGATTCCTCCAGACTTCTTGAGAGATATTTTCTAGATAACTTGTTCCCAATTTCAAATTACCTTCTGTAGGTTGATAGAATTTCAAGAGGAGTTTCATTAAGGTTGTTTTACCGCTCCCACTTGAGCCAACGATAGCCGTTGTTTTACCATGTGGTATGGTTAAATTGATATTCGACAATACATTCTCAGATGCTCCCGGGTAACGAAAAGAAACACCTTCCAAAATAAGATCGGCGTCTTCGTTAATGAAAACTTCTTTATCCTCCAAATTCGGTTCCTCTTCCTCTTTGCTATGAATTTCAGATAAACGTTCCAGTGCAATTTTGGCATCTTGCAAGGTATAGGTGAAGTTTACAAGCTGTTGTATAGGACTGTTTAATTGTCCCGTGATGTACGAAATTGCAAGCATGCTTCCAAGCGTAATCTGACCATCAATTACAAGCTTGGCTGAAACGACTGTAATTAGAATGTTTGATAATTCATTGATGAAGTTGGACCCAACGGTTTGAGATTGTTGTAGCCTTAAGTTTTTCGTTTCAATTTTAAAAAGTCGCGCTTGCAAAAACTCCCAACTCCAACGCTTCTCCCGTTCAGCATTGTGTAACTTGATTTCCTGCATACCATTTATTAGTTCAATAATTTTGGATTGCTCATTACCGAGAAGAGAAAAACGTTTGTGGTCAAGTTCTCTACGTTTTTTTAGAAAAATAAAAATCCATCCTAAATAGAGTAAAGCTCCCGTCAAGAATATGAAGAAGATTTGTGCACTATACCATGCAAGGACACCTCCAAAAATGAATAGGTTGAATAATGAAAACAAAACATTCAACGAAGTGGTAGTTAGCAGGTTTTCTATTCGCTGATGATCGTTTATTCGCTGAAGAATGTCTCCCGTCATTTTACTATCAAAGAAAGCGATAGGTAAATTCATTAATTTCACAAAAAAATCGGAAATCAGGGAGATGTTAATTCGCGTACTTAGGTGGAGTAAAATCCAACCTCGAATTATATCAATTGAAATTCTTCCAGCAAACAGGAGTAACTGAGCGAAAAGTATCAAGTATACAAAACTGATATCTCTTTGCTGGACCCCAACGTCTACAATACTTTGCGTTAAAAAGGGAAAGATTAGTTGAAGGACACTCCCTGCGATTAAACCTATAATGAGCTGAACAATAAACTTTTTGTAGCGTAGGACGTATCCGAACAGAAAGGAGAAACCAGTAGATTTGGTCGTATCATCCTCTTCAGTCTCGTTCAGACATGGGGTGGGTTCAAGTAGAAGTAAGATTCCTTCTTCTGTCGAGCTATTGGCATTTTTTCCAATCCATCCTTCTAAAAAATCAGCATGACTTAGTTTCACAAGACCATGAGCTGGATCCGCAACCCAAATATGTTTCTTATCAACCTTATATATAACCACGAAGTGTTTCTGTTCCCAAAAAGCGATACAAGGTAAGGGTACTTCAGCAAGAAGCATGTTTAAGTCAACTTTCACACCTAGCGACCTAAAACCAATTGCTTCTGACGCCTTTGATATTTGATCGAGACTACTTCCTTCACGCGTAACTTCAGAAAGCCTTCTTAACTTTTGAAGGCTAATTGACCTGCCATAATATTTTGCTACCATGCGCAGACATGTTGGACCACAGTCCATTGTGTCGGGTTGCTTATAGAATGGGAATCTCATGGGAGATTTGAATAGTTGGGTGAGATGTTATCATACTTTGAGCTACAAGCTATGATCTTTTGTATAAAAAGTTGTCCACTCCTTCGAAGTCGATTGATCTTTTACATAATTTTCGATGTTCTCAGCTGAAAGGAAAGGAGTTACTACTTGATGAAATCTTAATGACTTGTCTTTTTGAGGATAAACCAAAACGACTCGTCCTTTCGATAAATCAAAATATTTTGTATTCACAATTGCGCTGGGAACTCCATTGTAAGGCTGAATAGAAAGCCAATTTATGGGTTGTGTCTCTGTTTGAATTGTTCCCTGAGCAATATAATCTGGGTGGTTTCTTGAGGTAACGAAGCAATCATTTGGAGCACTTGTTGTCGTTGGGACAATAAGTGTGAAAATCATCATGCTTTCATCATCTTGTTTAAAAAGATGATCGTTGAACTCTCCTCTGTAAACAAATGAACTTCTTCCTATGCATTTCAAGCCACCTATATTCGTTTCAAAATAAACTGTTCCGTTACCAGGTGAATCATATATAAAGGTGGGAAAGAACCCTGGGTGAATTGGAAAAGCAGCTTCACCTTGATAATATTCACGATCAAGTTTGAACTGAGCGGTATCAATCTCTGTTGAGTCAATTCCAATTTCGACTTTTTCTTTGTTTACTAATTTTTTTTTGTCCATTGTGTTAGTTAGATCAGGATTAGAGCAACCAACCGCGAGTGATGCAGATATAAAAACTAAAGCGAAAGCATAGAAGTCACGCATTGTTAATCGAATTTATTCGCAGGAACACCTACTTTTTCTTCTTGGGGAGTGCTATTCCAAACACCAGTAAATGGATCGTAACTACATTTCAGTGGTTTGGAAAGTGGATCGTTCGCATCCGCAGTGTATGCGCGACAATCCGTACAAATGTAACGATATTCACATTCTTTGCAAGTATCAATTTGATTTTTTGTAATACTCCATTTTTCTTTGAATTCTTCCTGCTTCAGCGCATCAATCAATGAGACATTTTCATGGTTCCCAAATGATTTTTTCATAGATGGACAATTCCGAATTTCCCCCTCAACGTCGATGGAAATTTTTCGATTTAGACAACCATTGAAATGCTGCATTTCTGCGTAGTCCTTCATATGGGGAATCGTCATACTTCTAAGGTTGATAATACCGCAAGCTTCACACGAATTCACTTCTTGAGTGGTATGAATTACTTTGCTAGTAATCACGGTCGTGTCAACATCAGGATTGGCATACTTATTCTCAAATTTCAACTCCGGACTAGAGGTAAAAGTAAAGAGAGTTAGAATCGGATTTTCATTTAGAATTTTATCCAGTCCTTGAGATACCTCTTGATCGAATTGCGCAATTATTTCTACCGAGTAAAATTCAAAAGTACTAGCCAGTTTTGCAATATTTTCAATTTCTTCCAGTGATGCTATTCGGTAGAATCTGATTTGCAAATGCTCTGTGCCCAGCTCGTCTAATTCAGTAAAAACTTTTGACAGGTTGTGCGACTTATTTGAAATATCAATGATCGCATTTTTAATAGGGGAGTGGTGATCCCATCCGAAAGTTATTTTCGGAAACTTTCCTTTTTCGGAAGTAAAGTGACCAAGTTCATTGGAAATCAGGAAATCAACAAAGGGAACGATTGAATCCTTCATTTCACTTGGTGAGAATCCAGAAAAGACCTCTTGAGCAGGTTTCTTCTCGAGTTCTTCTAATAATTCGACATAATCATTACCAATTTCGTAATAATCCCTTCTCCCTAAATCTATAATGGTACTTTTCCTTGCGCCCTTAACCGGAATACAATTTGCAAATAATACTAGGTAATCCTCAGCTTTTGTCATGTGCGAAAATATTTGATGGAATTTGACTGAAATCAATGATTTTTGAAATTAATTTATCCGATTCTCCGTAAGAGATAAATCCATGCTTCCTTGCAGAGAATTTCACAATCTTTTCCTCATCGGTGCTATCCAAAATGGGATTGGTATAGATGTAGTCATAGAATAGAGGAAGGTTTTCAAGATTTTCCTCACTATTTTCAATGAGCTTAACTGTTGCTTTCATAGGCTAAAACTTTTGCTACTTTCTTTTCGAGTTCATAATTACATGGGTACGAAACCATTCCGAATTGACCTACAGGATTAATTTCCAAGAAGTGGTAGTCTCCATTCTCATCGGCAATTAAATCAATTGATCCCGTGTTTAGCTTGAGTTTTTCAAAAAGTCGCCGCAGCTTATTTTCCGTTTCTTCTGGTAACTCGTATGGAACGGTTCTGTTAGGTTTCTGACTGTCGTACTTGCGGAAATCCACTTCCGTTTGCTTATTTTTCTGTGAGAAAATGGCCATTGAGTAGAAGTTATCGTCAAAATAAAAAGAACGAATCTCGTAGACTTTCTTGATTTGAGATTGTAATAATGAATGGAACCAGCTCCGTCCGGTTTCATCTAAGTGTTCTTTTTCTACTTTTTCTGTGTAAGAGTAATAAGCATGATCTTTCGCAAAATGATAGATTCCATCACTGATAGCTTTTGTGATAAGTCCTTCATTGTTTTCATAGAAGAATTTACGAGCTGTTTCTTTGTCATTGGTAATGAGCGTTGCTGGGATATTTAACCCTACTTCGTTAGCGTAGTGGAGAACTGTCATTTTATTCAAGTCGGAAGTGAAATGACTTCCGATCGAATTT
>PDWJ01003304.1_pt1 | contig 30317 bp, 24 predicted proteins | sample 1430881 | NCBI WGS metagenome assembly PDWJ01 (sample SAMN01162460, study PRJNA174530) | Oral metagenome, whole genome shotgun sequencing project. | biome: Marine environment; feature: Marine mammal; material: Swab sample of the gingival sulcus; isolation source: swab sample of gingival sulcus...
CAAAGTGTTTTTATAGAAAATTTTACCATAGCCTGAAAGCGCGTCAACCGCTTCTTGGATACGTGCGCCACCTGAGTCGTTTAAGCCAACGACAGGTGCACCAACTTTTACAGCGTTATCGAGCACTTTGCAAATTTTTGCAGCGTGCATTTCGCCAAGCGAACCACCGACAACTGTAAAGTCTTGCGCAAATGCGTAAACTAATCTGCCATCTACTTTACCATAACCTGTGACAACACCTTCTGCCGGTGCGTCAGTTTTTTCCATACCGAAATTAGTACAGCGATGTTTAACAAAGGCATCTAATTCAACAAATGAACCTTCGTCAAATAACAATAAAATGCGCTCACGAGCAGTTAATTTACCGCGCTCGTGCTGTTTTACAATTCTTTTTTCACCACCGCCAAGCGCGAGCTTTTCTTTTGCTTCGCGCAGTTGGTTTAACTTTTTCATTGATTCAGACAAGGTTGACCTCCAATTATCTTTCAGTTAATTCAACTAATACGCCACCAGTGCTCTTTGGATGAACAAATGCCATTCTAATGCCACCAGCACCAATTTTTGGAGTTTCGTCGATCATTCTAATACCTTTATCCATTAAGTGCTTAATTACTTCTTCGATATTGTCAACTCTGATAGCTAACTGCTGCATGCCTTCGCCGTTTTTCTCGATAAAGCGACCAATAGCACCATCAGGAGATGTCGTTTCTAAAAGTTCAATTCTTGTTTCGCCGCACATTAACATGCCAACTTTAACTTTTTGCTCTTCGACGATTTCTCTTTCAGCTTCGCCTAATTGTAATACTTCGCCCCAAAACTCAATAGCTTTGTCAAGGTCTTTAACTGCAATACCGACGTGATCTACTTGTGTAACTTTCATTTTAAGTTCCTCCTATCAAAGTAATTTTAAGTTGTTTTATGTTCTAATTGCCAAATCTGACAATAAGACTTACAATACAAAAGTTTACTTCTTCATTGAACCTGTCTTTAAGAATCTTTCATGCCATGAAAGTGCTTCGCCAATAACGTGAGGTTCGTGTTGATATTTGCCTTCTTTAGCACGCTTTAAGTAGTCGCGCAACATTGGCTGATAATCAGGATGCGCACATACTTCAATAATGCGCTCAGCTTTTTCTGTTGGGCTTAAGCCGCGTAAGTCTGCTAAGCCGCGCTCGGTTACAACAACACAGACATCTTGCTCTGTGTGGTCAACGTGTGAAACCATTGGTACTACTGAAGAAATATCGCCGCCTTTAGCGGTTGAAACCGTTGTGAAAATAGAAAGATAGGCATTTCTAGTAAAGTCACCAGAACCACCAACACCATTCATCATACGCGAACCCATGATGTTCGTTGAATTGACATGACCATAAATATCGAATTCAATTGCTGTGTTCATTGCGATAACACCAAGACGTCTTGCTACTTCAGGGTGATTTGAAATTTCCATCGGTCTTAAGATACAGTGTTTAGCATAGAAGTCCATATTCTCTTTAAGGCGTACAAGACCTTCAGCAGATGGTGTAAACGATGTGCCTGAAGCAACCGTTACTTTACCAGCATCGATTAGGTCAAACATTGAATCTTGAATAACTTCTGTATAACAAGTTAAATTTGTGAAATCTGATTCAACCAAACCTGCTAATACAGCATTGGCGACTGAGCCAACGCCTGATTGTAATGGCAATAAGTTTTCTGGTAAGCGACCAGCAGCAACTTCTTCTTTTAAGAACTTGATAATGTGTCTAGAAATCGCTCTTGAATCTTCGTCGATAGCGCCAAGTGGTCTGACATTGTCAATGATGTCACTTTCAACGATGGCAACAATTTTATCAGGATCACATGGAATATAAGTTGTACCAATGCGGTCGCCTGAATGCTCAATTGGAATTGGCTGTCTATGTGGTGGCTTAGCTGTCATATAAATATCATGCACGCCTTCTAGTGCCATCGGTTGTGATGTGTTGACTTCAACGATGACAATGTCAGCATTTTTAACAGCTGTTGGTGCTAAACCAACTGACGTCGTCGGCACAATACCACCATCTTCGTTAATTGCAAGTGCTTCAACGATTGCAACGTCGATATTGCCAAAGAAACCGTACTCAACAAATTGCGGCACATGCGATAAGTGCATGTCCATATACTTAATGCTACCATCATTAATGCCATTGCGTGATGACTTGTTTGTCTGATAAGGAAAACGTCTTTTCATAACGCCTGAACGTGCCAAAGCGCCGTCTAGTTCGTCGCCAACTGATGCACCAGTAATCAATGTAATACCGATGTCTTCGCCATTTTCAGCACGTTTTGCAAGCGCCAATGGCACAGCTTTTGGATAACCAGATGGTGTAAAACCAGAAGTTGCTACTGTCATGCCGTCTTTAATAAATGCTGCAGCTTCTTCAGCTGTTTTAATTTTTGATTTCAATGCTTCACTACGTATGCGATCTTTAAAATTCATATTGTTTTGTATTCTGTACTATCACAAATACAGATACGCTCCTTTCTCGTGGTATAATCACTTTGCCAATAATGAAATGCACACATGTTACTCATCCGATATCGCTTAAAAACTAAGATACGTATTCTCTTATATTATTGTTGCTGTAATAAGAGATTTTTATACTTTTCGTTAATGTTTTTAAATGCCGATAACAACGCTTTTCTGGCTGAACCGTGATAATGATTATTGAATAGATCTGTCAAGGTTTCATAGTCTGAAATATTCTGACCAACACACAGATCTTTGACAAACTGGCGCGCAAGTGATGTCACTAAAGAACAATCGACTTCTTCAATAACGCCCGTTGTTTTGTCGATAACTACACCAACTACAATAACCGAATACATTTCTGTCGCCGTAATGCCTTGTGGTAATTTTGCATACCCCGTGATGAATACTGAATTTTGATTCATAATTTCCTCCGCAAACTATATCATACAACTTCTCATTAGATAGCAAGTGTAAAAACACTGCCATCTAATAAGAACATAAGTTTACATTGGTAATTTGTGTAGGATAATCGTAAAGAGCACCATGCCAAGTAGCGCAAATGGATATGTTGCGCCATAACCTGCTGCTGGATCATCACTGCCAACTGCATCAATTGCAGCACCTAAACCAGGTGTCGATGTCATACCACCACAGATTGCACCGGCTAACATACACCAGTTAATCTTGAAGATATAGCGTCCAATAAAGAAGCCGATCGACATAGCGATAGTGCCGACAACAAGTGATACAATTGCCATGTTAACGCCACCAGTCATGACTGAATCGAATACTTTAAAGCCATATCTCAAACCGACGATTGCCAAGAAGAACGCCAAGGCAACTTGTCTGACGACACCAAGTATTTTAGAATCCATTCTAAATGTGATAAAGCCAATTTTACCAATGTAACCTAAAATCAACGAACCGATTAATACGCCACCTGTTGAGCCTAAGCTGAAGTAACCAAGTGGTCCTAAGAAAACTTTGAACTTACCAATGGTATAACCAAAGAAACAAGCTAGTGCAAAGGCAGTGAGATCAAATGATACTTCTGGAATTTCTTTAACTTTGATATTGCCACGTGCCTGAGCCAATTCTTCGCGTAATAGTCTTTGCTCTTCAGCAACGTCCATACCGAAGATTTTCGGGAAGAAGTTAACTGCTAAAATAACGATCAACACGCCAAATGGATAACCAATTGCGTGGCCAACACCGATACCAGCTTTTGCATTGTTGATATAATCTTCTTTTTGCTCATCTGAAAGTGTTGGTGTGTTTTCTGCTGTTAAGCCTTCTGATTCAGTTAAACGACCTAACATTTCGTTCTTTTCAGCAGCCGGTAATGACTCGTAATTGGCCACCGCGGCTGTGGCGTGCCCTTGCGCTGTTTCAATAGCAGCAGCAAGTCCTGGTGAAGATGTCAAGGCACCTGTGTAAACACCTGATACCTCATAAGGGTTAGAACCACTAAAGACAAATGTCATGCCATATGTTGCAGCGGCACCTAAAAATGTAATAATAAACCCGAGAAGAACAAATTTTGCGCCGTACTTTTTCAGTACAATTGGCATGTCTTTAGCAGCTAATAAACCGACTGCAGCGACGAATAAGATAAGAAAAATATAGAAGAATTCCTTTTGAACAACCCCCACTTTAATCGTCTTTGCGGCGGCTTTGACAGCAGCTTTAGCGCCGTCTTCTGGAACGCCTTTGGCATATCCCATCGCCAACCAACCCAAAATAAGGCCGCTAAACAATGTACCAGATACACCGAAGTTGAATTTACCGAATTTTATTTTACCAAATAATAACCCGGTCACTAATGAAACAAACATTAGAACATATGGATTTAACATCCAACCTACTACATCGAACTTCATAAAAAACCCCTTTCTGTCTTTGGTAATTGAGATATAAAAAAACGCAATAACAGAAAAAACAGTTACCGCGAATTCTTCGAGGATAATAGATGCGGTGATTCACCTACAACTCAAACAATAAGTAAGTTTACCTTTTATCTAATGAATTTTTATCAAACAAGTCGTGTTAGTTCTAAACTTTGCTGTAATTAGCAAACTAAATATGTGCAGTCCGAATTTACCTAAAAAGCTTTGCTAATAACATGGAAAATTCTGACATTTTCTCTCTATATTGTCTATATTTTAACATGTCTGTAATCATAATGCTAGCACTATTTTTAATTTATAGCAATTTTTTTATGCTTATTCAGTTTCGCCATTATTTATAATCTAACTGTTCAGTCGAAAAGCGCAACATGTGTCATCTCGACTGTAGCGTAGCAAAATGGAGATATCTCGCTTTTAAACCCTAGATTTCTCGACTGCGCTCGAAATGACAGTTCGTAACCGAACAGTTATGTTTTCACTATTTTGCATTGATTTTATTTAAGAACTTTTCTTGATCAATAATAAAGCGCTCGTGATAGCCCTCGCCAATTAAACCGCGTTCGTCATAGGCCTTTACTTCAAAGACAAGTCGACGACGGTCGATCTCAATCAGTTCAGCTTCTGCCCATGCCTTCATGCCGAGCGGTGTTGCCGCCAAGTGGTTGATATTAACGAGCGTACCTACAGTGGTTTGACCTTCTTCAAGGTGCGGTTGTACAGCGTGTAACGCTGTGCCTTCCATTAAAGTAATCATCATTGGCGTCGCAAAGACGTCAATGCCACCACTGCCTAAGGTAGACGCAAGGTGTTCTTTGCCAACAGTTATTTCATGCTTATGTAACATACCTACAGTTAATTTAGACATAATTAATCTTCCTCAAAATATTTCGAAATGTGTTCGACTTCTGCCGCTGCCATATCGCGCACCAACAACGGTATGCGATATATTTTTTTGCCTTTAAAGATTGTTTCTATTTCATTTAGATGTACTGCTTCAGAACGTTTTTTTTCTATCCAGAAATCATCTGTCTGGTTTTCGGGTAATATTCGGTTGACGACATAACCTGATATAGGAATGTTATACTTGCTTAAAATAGCAGTCGCTTTCTTGGTTTCATCAATGGCGAGCTTCTCTGCATTTAAAACAAAGATAAAGCCAAGTTTTCCTGAATCAAGCAGTATGTTTGACGCCTTGATCAAATTGCTGCGCCTGTGTTCTAGCAATTTGATTATTTCGTCATTTTTTTCAACATCTAAATTTTTTTCATACATGCGCTTATACATCAGTGTTTTCTTGCGCTTCACTAATAGCGTATTGACCCACGATTCTAACATATCAGGCAAGGTCAACAGCCTTACTGTATGTCCTGTCGGCGCTGTGTCGAAGATGATATAATCGTAGTGATCGCTCATGTTGTTGAGTATTTCAATCATCTTATCAAACAGTGCCGCTTCGTGCGAACCAGGTGACACTTTAGCTGCATCCAACTGCTTATTGATCTCCTCAACGATGACAACTGAATACACTTTATTAATTGAATCGCGAATTTTTTCGATGTACTTGCTGCTTTCTTCTTCTGGATTAATTTCAGTGGCATGCAAGTTTTCTTCTATTTCAACGATACTACTGCCGATTTCAACTTCAAATAAATCAGATGTAGAATGTGCAGGGTCGGTTGACACCAGTAAAACCTTACGCCCTTGGCGTGCTTTGGCTAGTGCAAAAGCACCTGAGCAACTTGTTTTGCCAACACCGCCCTTGCCACCGAAAAACAATATTTTGCCCATTTCCCCTCCTATGGATCAAAGTCTCCACCTTCAGCACGTGATTCCCATACCGACTTTCTGTCGTTTGAATCTCTTTGAAACTTAGCGAGTTCTTCAACAAAATGTGGGTATAGTTCTAACGCATAGTAACTGGTTGGCAGGTCAATACCAATCAGGTCACTGAAACAGAGAATGAAGAATTCTTCCATCTCTTGATCGTATTGATTTTCGAGAATGGCAACCGATTTTCTTTTAAAATCGAACGCGCCAACAAAAAAGAGCCTTAAATTCTCTAAAAATTGCATACTATACCTGCGTTTCTAAAAATAGGTCAGCAAGCGCATTTGCGCCTACTGACCTTACAATATTGTCTATGGTTCTGTTCTTTCAATTGGTGGTTTCTTAGAAAACGCACCATATGCCATATAGGCGAGTACGAATGCCAATACCATTAAGGCAGCTGCAAAAGCCAATAAGACGTAATTGCCAGTTGCCAATTGCGCTCTAATCAAAAATGCAAGCGCTGTGATGGTAACAGCAAACATAAACACCATTGGTACAATGATCATCTTATAAGCGCGACCTTCTTGTTTAAGCGCAACGGCCAATGCAATTAAGGCAATTGCCGCCAACAATTGGTTAGCGGTACCAAATACAGGCCAAATTGTCTTCCAGCCGCTAAAGCCTAACCAACCTGACAAGACAACAGTAATACCTGTTGCAACATAGCGGTTTGTTAAGATATTAGACTTTTCGCCATCTTTATCATTGGCAAATGCCTCTTGGAAGATAAAGCGTGCCAAACGCGTTGCCGTGTCAAGCGATGTCATGGCAAATGCAGAAATGGCAAGCGCCGTAAAGCTGACGCCAATTTCAAGCGGTAAGCCAAACGCTGTCATAAACGTACCTAAACCACTGGCAAATACAGCAACTGGGCCACCTTCAGGTGCCTTTGCGATATAGGCGACTGTAACAACAGCGATAACCGCCAACACACCTTCAATTAACATTGAACCGTAGCCGATTAAACGCAGATCTTTTTCATTGTCAAGCTGCTTAGATGTCGTACCTGAGCCAACCAGTGCATGGAAACCTGAAATCGCACCACAGGCAACTGTTACAAACAGCATTGGGAATATCCACTTAGCGCCTACGCCTTCGCCAATCATCGTGCTAGTAAACATTGGCTTAACCATTGTTGGGTTGTACAGTACAACACCAACAGCGCCACCGATTAACATCGCATATAATAAGAAAGAATTCAAATAGTCACGTGGCTGTAATAAGATCCAAACAGGTGTGACTGACGCAATAAAGATATAACCTAATAAAATAACCATCCAAATTTCGCGGCTGATGTTAAGTGGGAACATCGTACCCAACCAAATTGCTAACATCATGCCAATAACACCAACAACCGTACCAATTGCCAAACTGACACCACGACGATAGACGAAAAAGCCAAATACGACAGCTAGCGCGATAAATAATAGTGAAGCAGTCGCCGCTGAACCATTTGCTGCAAATGTATTGGCAACAATATTGGTAAAGGCTGCAACAACCAACAACAATGTCAACCATGAGAAGACGGCAAACAGTATTTTACCACCTCGACCTAAAGTTACCCCAATCGATTCGCCTAATGAACGGCCCTTGTTTCTAACTGACAAGTACAGCGCGCCCATATCGTGGATGCCGCCAAAGAAAATTGAACCGATCACGATCCAAAGAAATACTGGTAACCAACCGAAAATTGTAGCAGCAATCGGTCCAACAATTGGGCCTGCACCTGCGATTGATGAAAAATGGTGACCCAACAAAACTGGCGCTTTTGCTGGCATGTAATCAACGCCGTCATTCATCGTATGTGCTGGTGTTTTTCTGCTAGGGTCAAAACCCCATTTTTTTGCAAGCCATGCACCGTAAGTAACATAAGCTACAAGGAACACGGCTATCGCAATGAAAATCAATAGAATAGCACTCATTTTACTCCTCCCTTATTTTGATTGCTATACCCTTAGTGTGATTACTAAGGTGCTTAAACTAAAATGCGCATCAAAATATTACAGCAGCAGTACCTATGTATAAATCCCTGTAATCCATTTTTTCTGCCGTGATTTTGAGCATTTTAGTATTAAACCATCATAAAATAAACTAACAACTCTCATTAATCAATACACTCTAATAGTTTTAAACGCTCGGCATCACCACGCGCCGCTTTATTTTCAATTGCGTATTTTTCAGCTTTTACGACTACCATAATCTTTAACTGTACCCAACCATAAAACCCAAATTTAAAGCTTTTTCTATATTTGTATTTACTAATTCGCCTTGATAGTTCTGTCGTTATCGTATCACACTCGATAATCAGAGTTAGCATAGAAGACATGTGTTCATCGTTTGGCTTTACCAACGTGTCGACATGATCAAGCAGCGTCGCGCAGAGCGAATCAAAAACTGTTTCACTCAATTGACCTGCCACCAAATAATAAAAAAGGTGTTCAAAATTACTATAGGCAAATAATTCAGCTTTTTTAACGGCAAAATAACGCGCACTTCGCGCATAATATTTGCCATACAATGGAAAGACGGTTTCACCGACACGATAGTCGTCGTAAAAATCAAACATATGACTAAGTGAACTTTGTAATTTGTCTGGTAAACCCACGCACCTTTCCTCCTGCCTACATTATAATACGATTAGAAAGTAAATTCAATAGCGGCATTTTTTATAATATCTTAAAAAAATCACGCGTGATTAAACGCGTGATTTTCAAAATAATTGGTATTATTCTTCTGCTTGATCTGAAGAGTGTTGTTCGTCTGATTCTTTTGTCGCCACAGCATCATTTTTATCAGCCTGTGACGCTTCTGAAGTTGGCAGCTGTTCAGCTTTTTCAGCAGTTGGCACTGGCTTTGTTTTTTTTACCGCCTTCACCACTGTTGGTGCTGGAATATTTGGCGCTTGTCGATCGGCGATATCTTCTTCAGATTCTTTAAAGATCGTCGTGTCCATTTCGCCTTCGTTAGCCGCACGTATCTCTTGTACCGCACTACTGCCCCTCTCAAAGACAGCGTCAAATTCTTCGCCATTGATCGTTTCGAATTCTAATAGTGTTTCAGCAACGCTCTCTAGTTTATCGATATTGTCTTTAATTAAAGTAGACGCCTTCTCGTAAAGGCCGTCGACAATGCGACTAATTTCGCGGTCGATTTCAGCTTGCACTTGCTCAGAAAACTCTTTGGTATGGCCCATGTCGCGACCGATAAACACTTCGCGACCAGTGTCATAAGACATTTGTGACAAGTTTTCGCTCATCGCATACTTTGTCACCATGGCGCGCGCTACTTTTGTAACATGATCTAAATCACTTGATGCACCCGCTGAAACATCTTGAAAGATAACTTTTTCAGCAATTCTGCCACCCAATGCGACCATAATTCTATTTTCCATCTGACTCTTTGTCATATGTTGATCGTCGTTATCAGGTAGGCGCAAGACAAAGCCAGCTGCACGCCCACGCTTAACAATGGTTATCTGATGCACGGGCTCAGTATTCGGCAATAGCTTTGCCATAATCGCATGCCCCGCTTCGTGATAAGCAGTAATTCGTCTATCGCGCTCAGTCGCAATATGGCTTTTTTTCTCGACGCCCATCATCAAACGTGTCAACGCTTCGTCAATGCGCTTCATATTGATGTGATGCTCATTGTTACGCGCTGCCAAAATAGCTGACTCGTTTAATAAGTTCTCTAAATCAGCTGGTGTAAAGCCAGTTGTGCCGCGCGCGACAGTCTTAAAGTTAACCCGTTTTGAAATCGGTTTGTTTTTAGCGTGTACTTCTAAAATTGCCTTACGCGCTTGAATATCAGGTAGGCCAACCGTAATTTCTCTGTCAAAACGACCTGGTCTAAGAAGCGCGGGGTCTAAGATATCGGGACGGTTGGTTGCAGCAATAATGATAATGCTCTCGTTTTCTGAAAAACCGTCCATTTCAACCAATAATTGGTTGAGTGTTTGTTCTCTTTCATCGTGACCGCCGCCTAAACCTGCGCCACGCTTTCTGCCAACGGCATCAATTTCATCTATAAAGATAATACAAGGTGAATTCTTTTTGGCGTTTTCAAATAGATCACGTACCCTTGAAGCACCGACACCGACAAACATTTCGACAAAATCAGAACCAGATATCGAGAAAAATGGCACACCTGCCTCACCTGCAACAGCGCGCGTCAAGTAGGTTTTACCTGTGCCTGGGGGGCCCACCATCAGTATGCCCTTTGGTATACGCGCGCCTAATTCTAGGTATTTTTTCGGCGCGCGTAAAAAGTCAACCACTTCTTGCAGTTCTTCTTTTTCTTCATCTAAGCCAGCCACGTCTGCAAAAGTGATCTTTTTAGCATCGTCTTCTTTATGTAGTTTAGCACGCGACTTACCAAATGACATCACGCGGTTGCCGCCGCCCTGCGAATTTTGCATAAACAAAAACCAAAAGACAACAAACAGGCCGATCATGATAATTGGTGCCAATATATTAAAGATTGCCAGCGTTTCTTGGGGGCGTTTTCCATCTAGACTTTTAACTTCACCCGCTTGTACTTTTTGCAATAGTTCAATGCCAATTGGGTTGCTGATTAAATGCGGAATGTACGTTTCAAAACTACGACCATCTTTTAGAACACCATTAACTTCGTCTTCCTGGATATCAATTGAATCGATTTGATCTTCTTTTAAGTAATTAATAAACTCTGAAGTTTGCAGCGTCACCACGCCAGACGGTTTATTATTTAGAAATCCTATTATCAAAACAATGACGAGGAACAATAATATATAAAATGTCGCCCCTCTAAAAAACTTCTTCATTCACGCCTCCTACTCACTCATCTATCGTCATTTTTTTGTTTTCGATTACAACCATTCTATTTTATCATACATCAACTGTGATAACAACGCTTATACACAATTATTCATAGCTAATTTACAAATTGATATTTTAAATTAAAAAATATTACAGCGATTGAAACGAAGCGCTTTAGCCTTTATCGTGCTCCTTCGTATGCAAAACACAACAGTCGCACGGGCTACAAGCACTTCTGACAATCGCCTTTATTATCTTCTGATTATGTATCTTACATATAACGTAACCGAATTATTACATCTCATCAATGTAGACATAATAGATGTCATCGCTTTCAGCGGCGCGCGTGTCTTGATAAATCGTCTTGCGCAGGCCCTTGCCCCACAGTATTTCGCTATCGCAAGCCAGCAGTGGCAAATTAGCGCGCTCAGCAATGGCAATTGCCTGTTCGTTCAACAGTTTTTTTAAGCGCTTTTTTTTGCCCTTTAAGCCCTTTAAACGCAAATAGTCGCCGGCTTGACGGTTGCGCACGACAAGATGCCCTTTGTACTGACTAGGTATGGCTAATACAGCAAGTGATCTTTTATTTTGTAGCGTTTTTTCGCTTATGATTACATTTAAGCGATAGTCTTGCAGTGTATTGACGCCATCTTGTAGTTGAAATTTATCAGTTTGAACTTTCTTATCAGTTTCTAAAGTTATCTGTACGCCATTGCGATCGATAAAAAAATTTAAGCCCGCTAAACTTTGACACGAATTGATTGCGCCTTCATTTAGCCAAGCATCAAGCATGACGACGTGTTTATAAGCCAAATTATAATTAGTGCCTGTACAATGCGCAAAGAGATGGCGTATTAAGCGACGCCGTCTTGCAATAGGTGCCTTTCGATAAAGTGCAATATCTAAAATTAACGTTTTTTCAAGCTTGATAACCTCGTCAAAAAAAGCTAATGTATCCGCTGCTAAATAATCGGTTTCAAAGCGTACAATATCTGATAGTTGCGCCAAATGGCCAATAATTGCAGTATTGTAATGTTGTTCTAATTGTGGTATCAAGTGATGTCTAATTTTATTTCTTAAAAAATCTGTATCGTCATTTGATACGTCTTCGTTAAAAGGTATTTCATTTTGCTTAGCATAGTTGACAATATCAACCTTAGCCAGTTTTAGCAGTGGTCTAAACAAGTCGCCATCAAGTGGCTTAATACCAACTAAACCATTAATGCCACTGCCCCGTAGCAAATGAAGCAATACACTTTCGCTTAAGTCATCCAAGTGATGCGCCGTTACAATATAATTGGCTTTTAAGGTGCATTTAAGTGTTCTAAACAAACGATAACGCACAATGCGCGCCATTTCTTCAAAGCTCTTATTGGCATTTTTAGCTAAGCGTTCAATTGGCCGGCGATAGTTATGGCAAATAACACCCAACGACTGACAGTAACGACGTACTAGTTTGGCATCGGCAATGGCGGCGTCAGCGCGATACATATGGTCTAAATGCACTGCCGTTAACTTTATGTTACAACGGTCGGCGATCTGTTTAAGTGCAGCCAGCAACACCATTGAATCAACCCCACCACTGACCGCGACCAAAAAATGGTCTGCCTTAGACAGCCCATTTCGTTCAATACTCTGCTCTATCATTGTGTGGACATCTTTATGATTACTCATTTGTCAATACCTATTCAGCTTGCATAAACACAGCGCCCTCTAAATTATCATAGTCGCTAAATGCCAGACGATCTTTACCTAAATAGTGCATAATACTGCTGATAATCATCGCGCCAGCACTAATAATGTCAGCTCGCCCGACTTGCAAGCCAGTTATATTTAGCTTTTCAGTACGCGACGCCGCAATTAACTGCTTGGTTAACGCTTGTAAACGATCACTTGACATTTGATGCGCTTGAACAGCAGCGCCATCATAACTGACTAAGCCTAAATCAATTGCTGCTAAATTTGTCGCCGTGCCGCCAATTGCAATACAGGTCATATCTTCTGAAAGATACGACGCAATTTTTTCAGCGTCAAAACGTTTAAACAAAAGCTGTTCAATTGGCAAATAGTCGTCAACTGTCGCGCTGTGCTTTAGCTTAAAGCGATCGGTCATGCGCACCGCACCAATGTCAAAACTGTGCGCAAAGTCAATTTTACCTTTTCTATCACCGATGATTATTTCTGTCGAACCACCGCCAACGTCGATCACAAGCATTTTTTTAGCCTGAACGGCACTGCCCTTAACAACGCCTAAAAACCCATAGTGCGCTTCATCGTCACCCGATAAAACTGTTACATTAAAAGGTGTTTCACTTTTTACGCGTTCAATAAAGTCAGCTTTATTACGCGCATCGCGCACTGCGCTGGTCGCAAAGACAGGACAGCTAGTAATGCCATATTCACTTAGTATTGTCACATACTGGCAAAGTGCTTTAACTGTGGCAGCCATACGGTCTTTGTTTAAAACTTTCGTTTGATCAACGTCTTTACCAATGCGTGTCATCTCACTGTATTTAACGCGATTTGTTAACTCGTTTTTAGTTTTTTGGCAAATTAAAAGGCGCACCGAATTGCTACCAATATCGATGGCGGCATAGTATTTATTCTTCATCTTGTCTTTGTTTATTACTTTTATCATAGGTAATGACGTATATCATTTCATCGGGCATAATCATATTTAGTTTTTCGCGTGCCAACGATTCTTTTGTTTCGGCATTGTCTAACTGGTCAACTTCTTCACGCAACACGCGCATTGCCGCTAAAAGATCTTCTTGTTGCTCTATTTTAGCTTCTAGTTCAAGGCGCTTTTGTGTCAATTGTTGTTCTTGCTTGACATAAACACTGCCACCGTATAGTAAGGCGACTAACGCGATAATGATCCATATCAGATTACGTCTAATAAATTTCATAGTTTTTCCTTAGTTTAACATGGCTTGTACATACTGGCCGCATCATCTTTTTTTACGGTCTCCGCAATTTTAAGCACTTGATAACGACTAACCCGTTCGCCAAATGTAATGGTTATGACATCGCCAACTGATACCGTTGTACCAGCTTTGGCAACTTTGTCATTGATCATAATTTTACCGTGATCGCATGCGTCTTTTGCAACTGTACGGCGCTTAATCAAACGCGAAACTTTTAAGTATTTATCTAGTCTCATTTATACCTCGTCTATCAAAAAATAACTCGCCAAACTGAAAATTTACAATTATAATTATAACATAAATAGAGCACAATTTCAGGGGGGAGATATGAATAAATCAAATATTATTGTCAATTTGCGTCATCAACTACACAGATATGCTGAACCATCAAATTGCGAATTTAAAACCAAAGTAATCCTAATCGATTTTTTAAAGACACATACCAATTTGACAATTGTCGACCAAGGCGCTTGGTTTTACGCCTATTATCACTATGACAAACATGCCCCAAACATTGCCTTTAGGGCAGATTTTGACGCCCTTAAAATGGATGAAACACTCAACATTGAACACGCATCTTTGACAGCGGGGGTGTCGCATAAATGTGGTCATGACGGTCACGCTGCAACACTAGCTAACTTAGCTTTAAAAGTTGAAAAAACGCGCCCCACTAAAAATGTTTACTTTATTTTTCAACATGCCGAAGAGACAGGCGATGGTGCTAAACTGTGTGCATCACTACTGAAAGAAAAAAACATTTCAGAAATATATGCCTATCATAATATGAGCGGTATCCCATTAAATGCGGTTCAATTAATCGACGGCACCACACACTTTGCTTCTACTGGTCTTGAACTCAACTTAACAGGCAAACCAACGCATGCCAGTCAGCCTGAGTTTGGCATTAACCCCGCCAATGCAATTAGTCAGATTTTAGCAAAAATCGACCAACTAAATAGCGCAGAATACGACGGCATTACATTTGCAACCGTTGTACAGATCAACGCTGGCGAAGCCGCTTATGGCATTGCTGCTTCAAGTGGTAATATCAAACTAACCGTTCGCGCTCAATACGATGCCGACTACAATAGTTATATCGACAATATTATTGCCTTTGCTAGTGCAATTTGCACAAAACAAGGTCTGACTTTTGACTATCGGTTTAGCGATACTTTTCCGGCGACGGTGAATCATAAAGCACAGGTTGACAAGGTCAGACAGACCGCCAAAGAGTTAGGACTAGCGATCATCGAAATGGATACTGCCTACCGTACGTCAGAAGACTTTGGTCATTATACGCAACTGACAGCAGGGGCAATTTTTTACGTTGGAAACGGCGAAAACTATCCGCAGATTCACACTTCGCAATATGATTTTAATGATAATATTATCGAAACTGCAACTGAGATATTTTACAATTTAATTAATGCTTAATGAACTGTAAATCAACTGTTCAGTCAATTGTCGTCTCGAATAGAGCCCCCAAGATGTCATTTCAAGCGAAGTCGAGAAATCTCGATTTTTTTGCGATTGAAACACAGCTTGTGCTGAAATCGTTCCGCTTTATCGTTTCGCTAGGACAACCCGCTTCGCGGAACGTTACGCGAAAGACAAAGCTCCACCGCGCACTGGCGCTGTTGACAGTTTTTCCCTTCCACTTTCAGCTTTTAACTTTCCACTTAAAGCATTAAAACAATTGACGAGTAAAGGCAAAATAAGTATAATAACTTCAGGTGGCAAAACTTTTGCCACAGGTTTATCGTCATCCCTTGGAAGTAGACCTCTCGTGATAGGAGATGCGCCGAAACCTTGGGATTTTTACCATGAAAGGACTATATATGAGTACTGCTATATTAATTGATGGTGGTTTTTTCCACCAAAAGTATCGCATGGCATTTGGTCAACAGTCAGCCGAACAAGTTGCTAAGTATTTAAACAGCTACTGTTATCGCCACCTCAACGAAAAAGTGCCAAGTGACAAAGATAACAATTATAAAAATTATCACTATGAACAAATTAAAGATTTATACCGCATTTTTTACTACGACTGCGCACCACTTGACAAGATTGTCAATCACCCCTTAAAAGGCAATGTTGACCTCAGTAAACAAGCCACTTACAAATGGATGAACGACTTTTTAGACGAATTAAAAAAGAAGCGGAAATTCGCCTTAAGATTAGGCGAACTATCTGTTAATCGAACGGGGTATATTTTAAGCCCGAAAGCTCAAAAGTCGATTTTGGCAGGTCGTAAAAAAGTTAAAAACTTAACTGATAAAGACTTTATCTTAGACGTCGAACAAAAAGGCGTCGACATGCGCATTGGGCTCGACATTGCATCATTAGCCTATAAAAAACAAGTTGACCAAATTATTTTAATCGCTGGTGACAGTGATTTTGTATCAGCTGCAAAGCTGGCTAGGCGTGAAGGCATCGACTTTGTACTCGATGCACTTTACAATAATGTCAAACCAAATTTGCTAGAACATATCGACGGGCTTAATTCGTGTGATCCCGCTTTTAAAACATCATAAAAAGTACTTACAAAAAAAGCAACGCCAGCAGACGTTGCTTTTTGCTTTTTACAATTTAAATGAGGCCACTTCATCCCTTAATTTATTTGATATACTAGAAAGATCTCGACTAGAATCTGATATTTCAGCAATCGATGTTATTTGAGTCTCAACTGACGCCAAGGCCTCTTCGGTACTAGCGGCATTTTCTTCGGCTATTGCCGACAAGTTTTCGATAACTTTTACAATACTCTGGTTGTGACTTTCTAAATTCTTAGAATAAGCATTTACCTTTTCTAAAACGATTTTGCTCTTTTCAACCGCTGCTTCAATATCATTGAAGCGATCGTGCGTCAGTTTAGCTTTAACGCCCTCTTCTTTCATTTTTTTATCGACATTGTTCATTACACTAACCGCATTTTCGGTATTGTTTTTCAATTCGTTGATAACCTCAATAATTTCTGAAGTAAACCGCGCAGTATCTTCTGCCAGTTTTCTAATCTCTTCAGCAACTACTGCAAAACCTTTGCCCGCTTCGCCAGCACGGGCGGCTTCAATAGCTGCATTAAGTGCCAATAAATTGGTTTGATCAGCAATAGACTGAATCATTTCTGATGCCTTAGAAATCGCTTCAGCGCTTTGGTTAGTATCTGAAATAATATTTTTCACCGACTCTGTTTCCACTTGATTTTGATCAGCAATAGACATCAATTCATCAAGTGCAGCTTTACCCTCTAGTTTTTTAGCATCAATATTATTAATATCATCTGACAAATCATTTAACACTTTGAGCATCGTCGATATTAAATCGACGCTCTTTTCGATATTTTTGGCGGAGGTCTGCGTATATTCTGATTGATTTTGGGCGCCTTCAGCGATCGACTTGATGACATTACCTACTTCATTGGCATAATCATTCGATTTATTTGCCCCTTTACTAAGACTTTGTGCCATCTCTGATGTGCTTTTTGCTTGCGAAATAATGCTGGTTACAATATTTGCCAAATTGTGTTTTAATGTGCTAATTGCCCTATGAATATCACCCACTTCATCTTGCCTAGCTGAATAGTCTTTAACCGTCTCAAAATTCAAATTGTAATCGGCGAGTTCTTCAATATCAATTTTAAGGTTTTCAAACGCCCTTGCAACCCTAGCGGCACTGAAATAATAGAATAACACAATCACAATAGTGAGTACGATTACTGCAACAATAATTTGAAGCACAATTAATTCGTGAATTGAGCTATAGACAGCGCGCACTGGCTTGCTGATAAAGATAAAGAAGTCTCTCGTATCGTCTTTTAAAAAACTGGTTACGTATTCTTCGTTTTTAAGCTGATATTTACCGTATCCCTTGTTTGACTTTTCAGCTTTGTTTTCAAAGAATTGTTTTAAACCAGTAAATTTCCCCTTTTCTTCATGTAAATTTAAACCAATGCTGTCTTTATTATCACTGCTGCCAACAATATCACCATTTTGGTTGACGACAACGATACTCATTGTCTTATCTTGCTTATAATTAACACAAATATCGCTAATAAAATCAGCGTTTTTGATGCCAGCAAGCGAACCGACGATTTTGCCATTTTTATAATGCGGCGTTGCAACAATGACAATTGGCTTACCATCAAGTTGGTCTTTTATTACAGCTGAAGTATAAGTGTTGCCACTGATTGATTCTTTGTAAAAATCCATATCTGAAACATCAAAAGTTTCAGCCGTTGGCGTTAAATTAGTGCATATGCCGTCTAATTCTGAATAAAAGAACACCTTAAAGCCAAGTTCAGCTTGTTTTTTTGTAAAAAAATCAACGCGATCGCTTTGGCTATAATGGTCTTCGTCAAAAACTTGATTACCGGCGAGTTCTTTAATGATTTTTTCAGTATTTGCGATGTCGTAATTAATGCTGATTTGCGCCTCTTTGCTTAAGTTTCGCATACTTTCTTCAATTTTTGTGTCAAACGCTTTGGTAATAAAGTAATTATTGATCGTCAAAATCAATAAATTCGACAATAATATCGATAGTACCACTGCAATACCTATACCAAATTTTATACTCTTTTTCATACAAACCCCTTGTAACCTTTTTTCAGTCAAACGGCAATTTATGTTATTACAATTCTTTTATAACAAAAAACTAAACCCAGAATATTCACACCACTACCCCAAAAAACGCGTCAATTTTTGGAATATCTACGCTTAAGAGGAACAGTCTCTCGTTGTTTTTTTATTTCTTTGAAATAAATCAAGGTAATAAAAAGAACAACTGGCGACGCCGCGCAATAGAAAGCAATTATCTTATAGCGCTTTTCACGCACTGGCGTGAATAATCTGGGCTAAATAATTTATCACATTAAATGTATCGGAAAATGCAATAATATTATTTAGTGTTATCGATTTTTTTGTTGCTATTTTTATGATGTCACAATTGAAATTAAAGTCTGAAAATCGCTTATAAAATCACATTTTAAAAGGCGCCTAGGCGCCTTTTAAATAGTGTTATAATATTTCTATTAAGTAAGTGAAGCTTCAAAGATATCTTTGATAGAATTTGCCATCATGTCATCGAATTCTGCTTCTGATTGATCAGCTGATAGGCCTTCTGCCAAAGCTCTTGAGAAACTGGCAATTAAGCCGTTGTTTTCAGCGAGTAACTGATTGGCTTTTTCTCTTGAATAGCCACCAGAAAGTGCGACAACACGCACGACTTTAGGATGGTCAATTAGTGGCTTATAAAGATTTGCCTCTGTTGGAATTGTCAGTTTAAGCATAATTTTTTGGTCATCGTTTAAGAAATCAAGTTGTGCTAATATTTCATTTAATAGCACTTTTTCAATCGCTGCTTTATCAGCTGCATTAATGTCGACTTCTGGTTCGATAATTGGTACTAAGCCCTTGCCGATAATTTGTACAGCGACATCAAATTGTTGTTGAACAATGCGCGCGATGCCTGCAACGTTGTTCTCTTTAATGACAGAGCGCATTTTGGTGCCAAATATGCCCTTTTCTACAGCGCGGTCAAGCAATTCGTTCAAAGTTGGATTAGGCTTCATCACTTGAACACCATCACGAAGTTCCGCTAACCCTTTATCAATTTTTAAAAATGGTACAATGTTCTTTTGTTCCCATAAAAATTGCGGTGTTGGCATACCGTCAATTGTGTTGTCCATTGTCTTTTCAAATAAAATAGCTGCCAAAATATGCTCTGGCTTAAATGCAGGGCTCTTAATGATACGTGTACGCATTTCGTGAACGCGGTCAAACATTTCATCTTCATTTGAATAAGCGCTTTCATCGACACCATATGCTTTTAAAGCTTTTGGTGTGCTGCCACCACTTTGATCAAGTGCCGCAATAAAGCCTTCTGCGTCCGCCATGCGTTTTAATTGTTTTTCGTTCATATCATCATCCTTTCTAATAACTAATATTCTTTTAATTAAGCATTCAATAGTTACCCAGTTTTAATTTAATAAAACCATTAACCCAAATTTTTCAGGCTTACGCGTGAATAATTTGGAATTAATTTAATAATATTGTGACGATGAAAATTTGTCAACGAATTATTTAAAAAAATCATTGACTTAGGCGTTGTTTTTTACTATAATAGAGTTCGTCAGTTGGAAAACGAAGTAAATTAAATATTGTAATCACTATTATATCGGGGTGTAGCGCAGTTGCATAAATCTCTACAACTTTTCCTCTTAAGATTTGGAGAGATTTTGCTGGAGGAGGATTTCGTAGAAATCATCCGAATAATCACTATATATCGGGGTGTAGCGCAGTTTGGTAGCGCATCTGGTTTGGGACCAGAGGGTCGCGGGTTCAAATCCTGCCACCCCGACCATTTTTTTGAAAAACTTTTACGAGCTAACGAATTGAGTAATGTATGCGGGTGTAGCTTATATGCGGGTGTAGCTCATTGGCAAAATTTCTACTGCCTTCTGTTTTCAGACTTTTAGAAATTTTGCTAAAGGCGGGTTTACTTGTAATCCGCCGCACTTGTCAGGCTTATGTAATAACTCAATAGCAAGATAACGAATTGAGTAATGTATGCGGGTGTAGCTCAATGGTAGAGCCCTGGCCTTCCAAGCCAGTCGTGAGGGTTCGATTCCCTTCACCCGCTCCAGAAAAAAATTGCACTAGAGTTTGGGGCGAAGCCCCAATAAAAAGCCAACGAGTATTGCTTTGTAACACAAGGATTGATTTTTTACATTATGTGCCAGTAGCTCACCTCTGTGGGACTGCGTAGCAGGCGCACATTAGAGGCAGGTTTACTTGTAATCTGCCGAAGGATAGAGTTTGGGGCGGAGCCCCAATAGAAAGCCATCTAAAATTGCTTTGTTTTACAAGGATTGATTTTTTACATTATGTGCCAGTAGCTCAGCTGGATAGAGCAACGGCCTTCTAAGCCGTAGGTCCGGGGTTCGAATCCCTGCTGGCACGCCAACTTTTAAGCGTGAGCGCTGTTCAAAACAAGATTTTTTATGCTCCCGGACCTAGGGGGTATGGGGGAATATCCCCCATGATTTTGAAGGAGGGTGCTCAGACAGCGTAGCTGTCGCCGAAGGGAACCTTGGTTCCCTAGCGGGGAGGCTTAGCCGACGGTTCGGCGGTTCGAATCCCTGCTGGCACGCCAACTTTCAAGCGTGAGCGCTGTTCAAAACAAGATTTTTTATGCTCCCGGACCTAGGGGGTAAGCATGGCGGCTGTCGTCAAGTGGTTAAGACACAGGATTGTGGCTCCTGTATGCGTGGGTTCGAATCCCATCAGCCGCCCCACTTTTATAATTTTACCAATGGGGATTCGCCAAGCGGTAAGGCACCGGACTTTGACTCCGTTATGCACAGGTTCGAATCCTGTATCCCCAGCCATTTTTTTCTTTACAAAGTAGCCATTTTAGGTTATGATGTATAAGTGTTTATCAACAGATGTTATATGTGACCCATTAGCTCAGTCGGTAGAGCACCTGACTTTTAATCAGGGTGTCCCGCGTTCGAGTCGCGGATGGGTCACCATTTAAGGCCGTGGCTTATCTTTAGTCTTGGTCTTTTTTCTAGGAGCGGTATTAGCTCAGCGGATAGAGTAGCTGGCTTCGAACCAGTTGGTCGGGGGTTCGAATCCCTCATACCGTGCCAAGCAAAACCCCAGACAAGATGTCTGGGGTTTTGCAATGAAATTTGCTTTGCAAATAAATACCTCTTATTAGCGTGAAACGTTTTTTACAGCGCTTGCATATATCGACTACAAAAAGAGACATTTTAATGCAACCTGTCACCTTTAGGTTACACGTGTGCACGAAATAGCAAAATGTTTTTTTGGGTTTTTGCACAAAATAGCAAAATGTTTTTGTGATATTTTGCACGAAATAGCAAAATGTTTTTGTTTCAAGCGCTTTTAAACCCGAGATCTCTCCACTCCCTATGGTCGGTCGAGATGACAACGTTTGCGATTGTCAAAAGTGCGTCCATTTACAGTAGTCGAGATTGTCAGCGACGCCAGCACGCGGTGGAGCTTTATCTTTCGCGTAACGTTCCGCGAAGCGGGTTGTCCTAGCGAAACGGTAAAGCGAAACGATTTCAGGCCAGTCGCGTTTCAATCGCAGTAATTACTGCAAAACCCGAGATTTCTCCACTTCGGTCGAAATGACAGTACGGGCTAAACAACTACCCCATTTCTATAATTCAAAGTCAAATTTAAAGACATCATCAAAGTTATTCAAATCTTTTTCAATATCATACTTTTCAATAGTCTGATATGTCTGATAAGACACTGTATAAATGTTATAGCCGTAATAGCCAATTGCGACGACCAAAGCAGTTGCTATTATCACGCGCAGCGCTCTTAATCTTGATTTATTCTGTCTGTCTCTCTTGTCTTTAGGTTTACCAAATCGCAATTTCACCACAAACAGGACAACAGTTAAAATCGCAAGTGCAATACTGACATAGTTAACATGACTAATCAATAAATTGCTCATGTAATCATAATAATCTTGCAAAAGTCCATCTTGTGCCGTTTGTTCAAGTATCATAACACCTCTGGCTAATCGCAGAATTTGATAAAGAAGCAACGTGCCGATAGACGTGAACAACAAACTATTGATTATACCGCGCTTGCTCATAAACACAACCATAATCAATAATAACAACAGCCCCATTTCGATTAAGACCAACTGACCAACTACATATTCTAATTGAGATGTTGCTAGTCTTGGCACACGTAACACTCTTTCTACTATCCTTTCAGGATAAAAGTCAATCACTATTTTTTTGCCAATAAATTTGGTCAATTCAGCTTTTAGTTTGTCTTTTGACGGCGAACCATCATAGAGACTGTCAATGATTGCGTCGACTTCACCATTTGTATAAGAAATACCTTTATTCTTAAATACTTCAATTAGCGCCCTTTTGGCAACATCGGGGTCAACTTGATCTAAGTTTTCGGTTAATGAACCAAAAATACCAATATTCAACAATGGTTCGATTATTGCTGAAATGGTATTGTTTTTATATTCTGTTACAAAGCGCTTATCAAACGGCTCTAACTGATCGCTTTTTAAAAACAAATAAGCCAGACTATTTTCAATTGATGTATTGATAAAATAGTTAATTGATCCCAAATTTAAATCTTCTATTGAGGTGTTTTCGATTAGTTCTTCGATCCCCTCAATATCACCTAATTGATTTTTGGCGATCTGTTCAATAACATATGACTTGTAATCGATTGCATTTAAGGCGTTGATGTTTTCGTCATATGATAAAAATGAATAGTTGAGTGTTTGATATGCCAAAAATAGCGTTGTTGTGGCAATTAGTAAAACGACCGCTAATATGCCAATGATTACTTTTAAAATTTTCATGTCGACTCCTTAGTGATATTCTGATTTTAAATAATTATGTCGATGTTCTAGCTGCTATTTCGTCAAATTTTCATTACAGACTTTGTTGAAATATTTTGAATTGTATTGCGATTGAAATACAGTGTTTTTACAGCGATTGAAACGAAGTCCTTTCGCCTTTATCGTGCTCCTTCGTATATTTTTAGGTGGGAGCTGCGCACAAATTCGTAATAGAAAACGTGCTTCTTTCAGATAAGATGGTTTAACAGCAGCTCTTACCACTACAAAACACACTTCAGTCGCACGGGCTTCAAGCACTTCTGACAATCGCCTAAATTTTACTTCTTTTTTTATGCTTTCATGTGCTTGCACATTTCATATTGCGCAGCAATATTTCACGGCACATTAGTGCCATTTCACTCAGCGAAGCTGAATTTCATTGAGAAACGCGTGCGTTTTTCTTAGTGCCCGCATCCATTAAAGTGCCTTATATGCTTATCGCGTTTTTACAATCTACGACAATAGCGAATACTGTAAATAGTAACTTCTTAAACCTAAACGCTGGCTTTAATATCGGTAATAATCTGATTGGCTATTTTGTAGACGTTTTCTGCTGTTTCACCAATATAGTAGTTGCCGTCTTCGTAGCGAATGATGCCGTCAATCATTGTCATTTTCACATTGCTCTTTGAACCGCTATAGACGACGTTTTTCACAATATTATTGAGCGGTTGCATATTGGGTTGGTTGAGGTCAATCATAATTAAATCGGCTTTTTTGCCAACCGCTAGCACGTCACAATCGGTTAACCCCATCGCCTTTGCACTGCCAATGGTCGCCATTTTTATGACATCGTAAGCGTCGACGACGGCGGCATCTTCGCAGTAAACTTTGGCAAGTCCACTGACTAAAAACATTTCTCTAAACATATCTAGTGCATTATTACCAGCTGGGCCATCCGTGCCAATGCCGATGTTGATACCCATTTTTAGCGCGGTGTTAATGTCGGCAATACCGCTCGCCAGTTTTAAATTGGCTGCTGGGTTGGTGATAATCGATAAGTCCTTTTCTAAAAATATTTGTCTGTCTTGTTCAGTTAGATGCACACAGTGATAGCCGCCACCACCGTAGTCAAATAGACCGTGTCTGTCCATATAGACGGTTGGCGTCACACCATGCCGTTTAATACAACCCGCCACTTCGGCTTTACTTTCAGAATTATGGGCAAAGACGGGTTGTTTTAATTGGTGTGCCAGTGCTGACAGTTCGCGCATGACAGCGTCATTGGTAGTGTATTCGGCGTGAAAGCCCAATTTAAATGTCACGTTATCGGCGTAATTTAGATATTTATTGAATAACGCTTCTTCTTCTTGAACTTGTTTAACATCAGCAAAAGCCGTACCGACCATTACTGTGCGAAAACCAGTGTCAACCGCTGCTTTAGCAATGCTCTCATTAAAGAAATACATGTCAAAATTTGCGGTTATGCCACTGCTTAAATACTCCATAATCGCCAACTTTGTCAAGTGATAGACGCGTTCGGCATTTAAATTGGCTTCCATTGGAAAAATTTTTTGCTGCAACCAGTCCATTAGCGGCAAGTCATCAGCGTAAGATCTTAAAAATGTCATGCCTGAATGGGTATGGCCATTTTTAAAGCCAGGCATTATCAAATTGCCCTTGGCATCAATTTGTCTGTCCCACTTAATGTCCTTGTCATCTTTAGCAGCACCAATGTAACGAATGCGATCAGCTTCGACCCAGAGTTCACCTTCAACTAAATTAAACTGATCGGTTAGCGTTAAAATGCGCGCATTATAAAATTTTATGTTCATCATATACTCCTTTACATGTAACTGTTCGGTTAAGTTGTCATTTCGAGTGAAGGCGAAGCCGTAATCGAGAAATCTCGGGTTTTAAATGCGAGATCTCTCCACTTCACTAGCGTTTCGGTCGAGATGACACAAAGTACTATTTTTCGACTGAAAAGCTAGCTTACATTAACGTTTTGCTTTATCATAGATATCGCCCAACGCCTTTGGTGGACGATTGTGTTTACTAAAGAATATCAACAGTACCAGCGTTAAAACATAGGGTAAAATCATGATTAAATCGCCGTAGGCATTAGGCAGTTTAAATGCCTTGATCAGTTCATAACCACCCGACTTGGCAAAGCCGAACAGCAGGCAGGTTGCCAATGTTGGCACAATTTTCCAGTTGCCAAAGATTAAAGCGGCTATCGCCAAAAAACCGTAGCCGGCGTAAATTGATGTCGAAAAATTGGCTGAAATTGAATAGGCAAAACTGATACCCGCTAAGCCAGACAATGCACCTGATACTAAAATTGCAATTGTGCGCACACCCGTAACGCTGATACCTGCTGCATCTAACGCCTGCGGATTTTCACCCGCTGCTCTTAAATGTAAGCCAAAGCGCGTGCGGTAAAGTGCATACCAAGCGACGATTGCCAAAATGACGATGTATAACTGAAAACTATAAAAATCATCAAAGATAAAACCGATGACTGGCAGGTCTGCCAACAGTGGTATGCGCATGCGCGATGAAATATTGAGTATTATTTTATTAGATGGTTTACCAAAGTAAAGCGCACTAATTTGGCGCGTTAAAAAACTGGTTAGTGCAACTGCCAATATATTGATAACAACGCCACTAATCACTTGATTGGCCTTAAATTTTATACATAATAGCGCGTGCAAAAGCGAAAATAAAGCACCGCCAAACATGGCAAAGATCAGCGACAAAATATAGACCATTTCGCCACCAATACCACTGTTTAACGCCAGTAATGCCGCCGCCAAAGCGCCAACAAAGGCACCAAAACCCTGCAAGCCTTCTAGAGCTAAGTTGATCACACCACTTTTTTCACTATATATACCACCAATCGTCATGATAAACAGTGGTAAGGCAAATGCCAATCCATCTAAAATCAATGTCTCCATAAAAACCTCTACATTTTATTGCGCAGCAATTTTTGTCTAATATAGACTGCACAGGCACTAAACAACAGAATAATGCCAATGATGACAGCGGCAATTTCTGCCTCGACACCCGTCACTGAACGCATATAGGTACTACCACTACTAAATATTGAAATTAAGAACGATGCGGCAATAATGCCAAGCGGGTGCGTATTACCCAACAGGGCGACGGCAATTGCGTCAAAACCCAGTGGCGCTAGCGTACGCGGCATAATTGAACCGAAATAGCCCAAATAATAGGTGACGCCAGCAAGCCCTGCTAAACCGCCTGATAGTGCCATTGTTTGCATCATCGTCTTATAAATGTTAATACCGGTGTGTCGCGCGGCGCGTCTACCCAAGCCAACCGCCTTTATTTCGTAGCCAATGGTCGTCTTCGAAATCAATATATAAAGCCCTACCGCCACCAAAAGCGCAATGATAATACCAAGCGGAATATCGACTTTTAAGTCACCAATCGGGTATTTGGTCAGCGTCCATCGGGCACTGGCCTTAACTGGATTTGATTGGCGCGATATTGGGTTGAGATAACGCGTGTTGATAAAAAAGCCAACTACGTACTGTATAATGTAGTTCAACATAATTGAAGACACTACTTCATTAATATTAAAGCGATATTTTAAATAGCCGATTAAACTGCCTACAGCTGCACCCGCCGATAAGCCAATAATCAAAACAAGTGGTTTGGCAATTAGCCAGTGTAGTTCAAGATAACCCACCGTAATGGTGGCAATAAAACCCGCAAAAAGCATTTGACCTGCCACGCCAATGTTAAACAGCCCTGCTTTAAGCGCAACAGCCACTGCTAGCGATGCCAATAGTAACGGTGTCCAGACATTGACAAAACTGGCAAAATCTGTCAGCATGCCCTGACTGCCACCATAGCTCGCCTTTGCCAAAAAACCACTGCCTTGTAGTAGACTATAATAAGCGGTGATTGGGTTTTTACCCAATAATATAAATATTAGACTGCCAAATAGCAAACTTGCCACAACGGATATAACAGGCACTGCAATATCATAGAGATTAAACTGTTTATTTTTCATTTGTAACCCCCATCATGTATTCGCCTATTTGGTCAGTGCTAAGCGAATCTGCAGCCGCTGTCTTCAGTATTTGACCATTGTATATAACCGCAATGGTGTCAGCTAATTGCATGACTTCATCAAGTTCTAACGAAATCAATAAAATCGCTTTACCCATGTCACGCTGTTTTAAAATTTGTCTATGAATATTTTCAATTGCACCGATGTCAAGCCCACGCGTCGGTTGTACAAATATCATCAGCGGTGCATTTAAATCGATTTCGCGCGCGATAATTGCCTTTTGTTGATTACCGCCGCTCATCGAACGCACCAGTGTACTGCTGCCATTTGCCGAGCGAATATCATAATCGGCAATCGCCTGATCAGTATAATGGCTAAAAGCGTCAATATTGAGCCATTTGTTCGTTTGATAAGTCGGTTTATCATAGCTTTTTAAGACCATATTATCTTGTAAGGGCAAGTCGAGTATCAGTGCATCATTTTGCCTATCCTCTGGAATATAAGAAATTTTATGTCTGACCCGCTGGGCAATTGTCCAGTCGTTGATCACTTCATTATTTAACTTTATTTGACCACTTTTGATTGGCACCAAGCCACAGATGGCATCAGCCAGTGCAATTTGACCATTGCCTGACACCCCTGCGACAGCCAGTATTTCACCCGCGCGTACCGTTAGGTTGATATCGCTAAGCAAATTAAAGCCAGCTTGGTTTTCGACGTTTAGCTGCTTGATATCGAGCACCACTTCACCATATTTAGGGCTGTTTTTGTCAATGTTAAAGTCTATTTCACGGCCAACCATTAAATTTGCCATTTCGGCGGTGCTGGTACTGGCAACATCTAAGACATCAATCAGCTTACCCTTGCGCAAAACGGCACAGCGGTCAGCTACTTTTTTGATTTCTGCTAGTTTATGTGTAATTAATATAATCGTCTTACCCGCTGCTTTTAAGGCCTTTATAATGTCGAGTAAAGCTGTTATTTCTTGCGGTGTTAAAACGGCAGTTGGCTCATCAAATATCAAGATTTCAGCTTGACGATAGAGCATTTTTATAATTTCGACGCGCTGCATCATCGACACGTTAATCTCTTCAATGCGCTTTGACGGGTCAATCGCTAGCCCATATTTTTGCGATAATTCAGCAATTTTTGCCTCAGTATTTTTGGTATTTAAATAGGGAATGAAACCTAATTTTTTAGCTTTTGGTTCAATCCCTAAAATGACATTTTCGGCGACTGTATAATTGTCGACCAACTTAAAGTGTTGATGTACCATGCCGATGTTTAAACGCGTCGCATAACTGGGTGATACGATATTTTCTACTTTGCCACGCACTAAAATTTGCCCTTTGTCTGGTTGATACATGCCAAACAAAATGCTCATTAAGGTCGACTTACCGGCGCCATTTTCACCTAATAAGGCAAAGATTTCGCCTTCATTAATCGTTAAAGAAATGTTGTCGTTGGCGACAATACCAGGAAATGTCTTTGTTATATTTTTTAGTTCGATAATCGGTGTGGGCATACGATGTCCTCAGTTATAGTTTGGCGCGAGATAGTCAGCATTTACCATCTCGCGCCAAGTTATTTACTAATCGTTTAGACCAGGAAAATCTTCTGGTGAAATTTCGTTAAAGTTAGCCGCTGGCACAATTTTACCTTCTTTTAACAGTGCGTAAGCAGCATTCAATTTTTCGATTGTATCAGCTGTTAGCTGCTGACGACCATCTTTAGAGACAAAGCCAGTAGAATCTGACTGAGCTGTCAATACTTCGTTTTTGCCGACAAAGCTATCATTGACAACATTTTCTAGTTGTTTGGTGACGTTCATGCGCATCACTTTAAGCGCTGAAGTTAACATAATATTAGACCCGCCATTGACACCATCGTCATATTGGTCAACATCACAACCGATGACATAACCATTGTTGGCTTCTTTAACCGCTGTGAAAACACCGTTACCTGATGCACCTGCGGCGACAAAGATAATGTCACAACCCTCGTCTAATAAGGCCTTACCGACTACTTTTCCAGTTGCTTCATCACTGAAATTACCGACGTAGTTACCGCCGACATTGGCACCTGTCACATCAGTACCAGCGTATGATTCTAATTCGACAAGCTCAACAGCCGTGTCGTATTTTTTGTTGGCATAATTAACACCCGATTCAAAGCCCCATTGATAGTTGACATTTGATGGGAACGCAATACCATTGACGACGGCGACTTTTTTTGTTGTCGATTGCAGCGCAGCTGCCATACCGGCAAAGAAACCACTCTCTTGCTCGGCAAATAACATGGCATAGACATTTGGTAGTTCTACTTGGTTGCCATCAGCGTCAACTGGGAATACGTCTACTAAGATAAATTTAGTATCAGGGTTGTCCATTGCAACTGCGCCGATGCCAGCAAATTGAAAACCACAGGCGACGATAACGTCGTAGTCGGCAACGATGGCGGCTACTGTGTCAACTGCGGCAGCAGGGTCACCAGTTGGCTCGTTGATGGCATTGACTGTTGCTGTATTGTTCTTTTCAATAAAATCGAGAATACCATTGTAGTTGTCTTCGTTGAACGAGCCGTCGTCAACGCCAGATGGGCTAGTGACGATGGCAACTTTTAAGCCTTCGGCAGCTGGTTCTGTCTGTGCTGCTGCGGTTGTTTCAGCCGCCTTTGTCGTTTCGGCCGCTTTTGTCGTTTCGGCTGCTGTTGTTTCAGTTGTCGTTGTCGTACAGCCGACCATAGCGAAGACTAAGACGACGATTAATGCGAGTGATAAAATCTTTTTCATGCTCTCCTCCTAAATAGATAGAAACCTAACCTTTTACTTAGATTATTAATCTAAGGTGCTGCTCTTATAATAAGGTAACTATTCAGCCAAGTTGTCATTTCGAGTTAAAGTGTAGCCATAATCGAGAAATCTCCCTAAGTTGTCATTTCGAGCGTAGTCGAGAAATCTCGGGT
>PDWJ01001372.1_pt1 | contig 30307 bp, 30 predicted proteins | sample 1430881 | NCBI WGS metagenome assembly PDWJ01 (sample SAMN01162460, study PRJNA174530) | Oral metagenome, whole genome shotgun sequencing project. | biome: Marine environment; feature: Marine mammal; material: Swab sample of the gingival sulcus; isolation source: swab sample of gingival sulcus...
TGTATCTAAAGATTTTTTAATCTCACCGGCTTAGCCGGTGGTTTCTTGTTCAATTTCGCTTCGCTCATTGAACCGATACTAAAGTAATCACCAAAAAAAGAGTCCGCATTTGCGGACTCACAACTTAGCTTATAGCTTATTCTACTTCAATTACTTCTTTACCTTTGTAGTAACCACATGACGCACAGACCCTATGCGGTACATTGGGCTCGTGACACTGCGGACACTCGATCAAGTTTGGCGCCTTCATTTTAATGTTTGAAGCGCGGCGCTTATCTCTTCTCGCCTTTGAAGTTTTACGCTTTGGTACAGCCATTTTAACACCTCCTCAAGACTAGTTAAATAAATTTTTTAGACTTGCTAGTCTAGGATCAATCGATTCACTTTCACATTGACAGCTCTGTTCGTTGCGATTTACACCACACTGCGGACAAAGTCCCTTGCAGTCTTCAGAACAAATGAGCTGAATGGGTAATTCCACAACTAAATCGTCTGCAATTACTTGCGCCAAATCGACTTTACCGCCTCTTATGATAAACCATTCCACATCGAACTCATCCCTGTTTGAAAGCTGTCGCTTGAGCTCGCCGCTGACGGCGTACTCAGAAGGCTTTAAACAGCGGTCGCATACGAATTGTACCATGCCTTCGTATGTCATATGAATCCACAGCATATCTCCTGAACGATAAACTCTGCCCTTGACGTCAATTGCTGACGATCGATCGGTATTATGATTAAACGGCGCCGTCTCTTCGTCGATAACGACCACGCCGTCGAATCGCATTTCACGCTTTCGCCCGTCTACTACATCGGCAATATTCAATATCATCTGCCACCTCTTTACAATGAGATAACTACGCGCACTTGCGCACACTAAACAATTGCCTGACTCGGGCAAAACATCTTTTTCAGTATACTCGCAGTTAACGCATTTGTCAATAATTAATCCGCGATTAGCCGACTAATTGTTGCGTATCGCGCGCAATCATCAATTCTTCATTCGTCGGGATGACCATTACCGGAACACTTGCACCGTCTTTTGAAATAAAGGCGTCTTTACCGCGAACGTTGTTCTTTTCGTCGTCGATTTCAATGCCCATAAAGCCCAATCCGGAACAGATTTCTTTTCTGTTAGCAGCCGAGTTCTCACCGAGACCGGCAGTAAAGATTACGCCGTCGACGCCGCCCATAACGGCAGCGTATGCACCGATGCGCTTTTTAACGCGACGGTTGAATACGTCGATTGCCAATTTGGCGCGCACGTTGCCCTCTTCGGCAGCAGTTTCGATATCTCTAAAATCCGAGCTGACGCCAGAAATGCCGAGTACGCCAGATTCTTTATTCATTACATTATTTAACTCATCGATGCTGAGCGTTTCGTTTTCCATCAAGAACGTCGCAACAGCCGGGTCCATATCGCCGCAGCGCGTACCCATGACGAGTCCCTCAAGCGGCGTGAAGCCCATTGTGGTATCGACTGATTTACCGCCGGCTACAGCTGCTACCGATGCGCCGTTACCCAAGTGACACGAGACCAGTTTGAGGTCTTTGACGTCTTTGCCGAGCATTTCTGCCGCGCGCTGCACGACATAGCGATGCGATGTGCCGTGGAAGCCGTAACGGCGTACGCCGTGCTTCTCGTAGTATTCATATGGCAATGCGTAAATATAGGCATCCGGCGACATCGATTGGTGGAACGCCGTGTCAAATACTGCGACCATCGGCAAGTTCGGCAATAACTCTTTCATCGCCTTGATACCCGTTAAGTTCGGAGGGTTGTGCAGTGGTGCCAACGGAATACATTCCTCTAAGGCGGCGATGACGGCATCGTCAATCACGACTGATTCAGAATACTTTTCACCGGCGTGAACAACTCTGTGACCGACGGCGTTAATGGCGTCGAGCGAGTCGATTGCGCCGTGCGCTTTATTGGTCAAAGCATCGAGCACTTGTAAAAGCGCTTCTTTGTGGTCTTTCATCGGCACTTCGATAGTGACTTTATCGTTTTCGTAAGCCTGATGCTTTAAACGAGAGCCGTCGATGCCAATGCGCTCGACCAAGCCGTTCGCCATGACCGTTTCGTCTTTCATGTCGATCAATTGATACTTCAACGAAGAACTACCACAGTTGATAACTAAAATATTCATTTTTACCCTCCATATATATAACTTCTGAGGATGGCTTGTCGTAAACCGTCCTTAAACATAACTGTTCTGTCAATGTCATTTCGAGCGCAGTCGAGAAATCTCGGATTTAAAAGTGAGATAACAACACCAACTGAACAATTAACTCTAAACTATATTATAAAAATTTCAATCAAAAAATACAAGTGAAAATAGCATTTTATTTAAAGATTGCGCAATTAAACTTCGATTGGGTGCATCGCGTAGTCCGAGCGAATGTGCACGGCGTGATTAACTTGCGAATAGATGCCGGTCGCGGCGACGTCTAAATCGATTAGCGGATTTGCCTTGCGATATTTTTTTAAATCGCGCGCCAGATTGCTAAACAGCGTCAAATCGCCATTTCGCTTGACGTGTTTAATAATCTTGCGACCGTTTTCATTAAATGCCAAAATGCGCGCATAATCTAAGTGTTGTTCGGCTGTTTGGACGCGCTCGCGCTCTATTCCCAGTAAAATGTTAATCAGCAAGCGCCTGATGCGCGTCTTCGGGTAGCGCTTTGACACCACCGCCTCGACCAAATCTTCCAGCGACATGACATTGGAGATGTTGTCGATCAGCCTGTTTTCCAGCCCCTCCGAAACGCCTCTAATCTGCTCTAAGCCACTGCGCCCGGCGCGAATGATTGCGCTGTTGACGAGTGTTTTAAAGTCGTTTAAATAGGCGTAATGCGAACTGTCATAAAGCGTCTTAAATGCCGGCTTGGGCATAACTGCGGCGATGCGCTGCCAATCGATAGGTCGCCTGTCGAGCTGCCCTCTAATCGCCGTAGCAGATGCAATATCGCCGCTGATAGCAGTATCGTGATAGTCGGCGGATCGCCTTTTTATCGTCGCTAGATTGGCGCTAATATTGTATTTTTTAGCCGCCCTAAGGTATGAAATAGCCAGTATGTTATTGGCTGAAAAATCAAATGCTATGCCGTACTGTTCGCGCAATACCCGCTGCCGCGCGGCGTGATAAGGCGTGCCGCCCTGTAGCGCCCGCGCCAGTTCAGCGCCGTACTTTTGATCGATGTCTTGCAGTGCGCACGCTACCGTTTGCAGCAGTTCAATATCGCCGCTCTCCGAGCCAAAACAAACGGCGTCAACCGCCATGCGGTCGAGCAGAGCTATAGCGCCCTCGGCAAAATACTGCGCGCTTGCCGTCGCATAATAAACCGGCAGTTCGACGACCAAGTCGACGCCGCAACGCACCGCCATAGCAGCGCGCGTCCACTTGTCTAACAGCGCCGGTTCGCCGCGCTGCAAAAAATGTCCACTCATGACCGCTACCGTATAATCGGCAGCGGTCTGTTGCTTGGACATTTCTAGGTGATAGAGGTGCCCGTTGTGAAAGGGATTATACTCTGCAATCAAACCACATATTTTCAAATAATACCCCCGTTGCAACTAGCCCTTGTAGAGCAGCTCGGCATCTCTCATAATCTTCGTTATAATATCGCGACAAGACATTATGCTGACAATCGGCGTTAGCGACTGACCGGCCTGTACAAAGCCCCAGTCGACATCGCCATCTTGCGGTGCCATTTTACTGGTGCCGGTAATCAATTTTTCAATTTCTTCAAACGGTGCGCCCGCGCTGACCAACTGGTGGTATTTTTCAGTCATTTTATTGCGCAAGCCGCGCACTTCGTGCCCTCTGCCACCGGTCACTTCGGTGTCGACGTCGATTGCGTCGACGATTGCCTGCTTGGCATTTTGATGTGCCGTACACTCCAAAGAGGCGTAAAAGCGCGTGCCCATTTGAACGCCTGACGCTCCCATTAAGAGCGCTGCGGCGACGCCTCTGCCGTCGACGATGCCGCCCGCCACGACGACCGGTATGTCAATTTCCGGTACGACTTGGGTCAATAGCGCCATCGTCGTCAATTTGCCGATGTGACCACCGGCTTCCATACCCTCAACTACGATTGCGTCGGCACCAGCCGCAGCAACGCGCTTGGCGAGCTTTAAATTGGGCACGACCGGCATCACTTTAATGCCGACGTCGTGAAAATCCTTAATATGTGGTACCGGGTTGCCTGCGCCGGTCGCCACGTAGGCGACGCCCTCTTGAATGACGACTTCTTTTTTTTGCTCAAAATCCTTGTCGAGCAGCACCAGGTTTACGCCAAATGGCTTGTCCGTTAGTTGCCTTGCCTTTCTTATCTGTTCGCGCACCCACTCCGGCGAACGGCGTGCGCTGCCAATGCTGCCGATGCCCCCGGCTTCGGCGACTGCCGCAACCAATTCGGCATCGCTCACCCACGCCATACCGCCTTGTACGATCGGATGCTCAATTCCAAACAATCTCGTTAATTTCGTCTTCATGTCTACTCCTTTGGCCATGCCATTTCAATGTACTGAGGTTCTATTTTATTGTCTTCTTCAGATATAAACTTTTTAGTGTAGGGCATCATCGTCAATAAATCGATACTGCGCTTGCTCTCGTCGTAATCCATAAATTCGTATTCACCTTTTATGAGCCCGAGCATAGCCTGCCATTTTTCGTCGGTTAAGCGTTCTTCGTTATAAAAACTATATGCCGAATAGACGACGCCCTTGGTGATGACGGGGTGTCCATTGACTTCGACCAGCGCATAGATATCATGCGGCAACCCGATGCCCAACTCGAGGTAACCGAGCTGCAGTATTGTGGCGATGTCACTAATCAATGCCGAAGTCTTTTCGGCTTCGTATTCGCCGTTTAACAAATCGCGAATATAGTAATTATAGCTCACCCGCAAGTTGTCGACCATGCCGCCAAAATAGGCGATCTCGCGCAGTTCGTCCTGCGTAACAATCCCGCCGGTTAGCTCTTTGTGTGAGACTGCGATAAATAAGTTCAAATACGACATCATGTCGTCTAACGGACCACTGATCATTTTATCTTGATAGGCGTCGCTGTGACCCTTTGCCAGCGCTATGATTTCGCGCAGCGTCTGATACATTTTGACATTTGGCTCGACGTAGTGCAGCGGCAAGCCCGCCTCGTCGTCGCCACCGCCGAATTCCGCCATCATCTGCTTGGCATAGAGCACGTTGTCGTGCTTTAGTTCGGCAAAACTGCCCAAAGCCGTGTTGACGCGCTTATAGGCGTAGGCGTCAGTCGACATAAAATACGGTATCTCGCCGTCAAACGACTCGTTTAATGCCAAGTCAATCGCCTTAAACCAACCCTTGTAGATATCCTTAATCGGCGTATTTTTATACTCGGCGTATTCGCCCTTAACGCTTTCTAACGCCTGCGGATACTGCTGCCAGTACTCGGCGGGTTTATATACGCGATTGAGTATTTCCTCAGCTTTTTGATTGCCGGTCATCGCCAAGACGTCAAAGGCAGAAATATTGAGCCGTTCCGGCGACTTCGTCAGTTTTGTCATCGCATAACTGTCAAATGTAAAGCGTTGACCCATCAGGCGATACTGGCGCTTGTAATCCATGTCTTGATAGTCGCCTTTTTCATTTAAAACCGGTACAATTTTCGGCTTTGGCAAAGCGTCAATTGCCATTTTAAGCGCTTCGTCGTAACTGTCGTCGATCAGTACCAGCGGATTGTAATCGGCGCCGTAAACGCTTTCTGTCAGCTGCACAATATCTTTATAGTTTAAGTCGTCGCTCTCACCGGAATAAAATGCCGTCAACTGATAGACGTCGTTCCACATTTGTGAAACCTTAGAATCGCTTGCGATCAGCTGCGCTAACAATTGACTGACGACGACGTTGTCGCGCTTTTCAATATCGATGTCAAAACCGGACTGCGAATACCACATCATGCCCCTAAAGTAATTGGACAACAACTTGCTCTGCGTATAGTGTCCTCTGACGAGATACTGGGTGGCGTCGATGCGCTTATCCAAAATCTGCGATGCCACAATGCCGTCGTTATCCACGCTGACCTTAGAATCAAAACTTGTAACGACTGCATAGTCGGCATCCGCTAACTGCGCGACCTCGTCCGGCACGCGACTGTAGAGGTTTAGCCATTCAGCCCGATTGTCGAGCATCTCGCGCTTGACCTCAACGAGTTTTTGCGGCGCGTATTGGAGGTCTTCGGCGAGGTCAAAATCTTCGCTGTGCAGCAGCTTGCCGGCGACCACTAAGTAGGCGTATAGTCGCTTATAATGCGCTTTTAACTGTTCGTCAGACTGATTGTAAGCGCGCTCGGCAGACGCACATAAACCATTGGTCAAAGCCACGATGTCGTTGTAGTAGTAAATGGTCTCGAGCGCTTTCATGCTGCCGCTATAGTACATGTGAAACATGTTGAGCACGGCATCCGTCGTAATAAAGACGGATTCGTCGCCGTACTCCGCCCCCTCATATTGGTGGTGCATAAAAATATTCGGATATTCAGACTGCGGCTTTAGTACGACAAAGCCATTTCCGTTTAACATAGCGAGCTGCGCGTCACTAAAGCCAATATACATATCTTTGTTAATGACCTGCTCGTAAGAAAGCGGTTCAGCCACGTCGACGTCAGCCAATTCAACAGTTGTCGTCTCTGCTTCACTGCTCGTCGGCTGCGTCGTGACCGATTCGCTCGTCGGCGCTGCCGTCTCGCTCGTCTGTGTCGTCGTTTCACTCACTTGCGCGGTCGTCGCTTCGGTCGATTCGGCGATTTGCTGACCGGAATCTCCGCAAGCACTAGTCAAAACGACAACTGCGAGTAACATTACAAATAATTTTTTAGCCATCTTGCCCTCCTTAATCATTTAATAAAAAACGATGTGGCGTAAAGCCGTACAATCGATAATAAGCGACCGATTCGATCACATTGCCATTTTTGCGATTGCATTCGACGAGGCGCAGTTCGTCTCTGCCATCGCCATCTGCATCGACGTATTGGGCGGCGGAAAACGCCTCGCAATTCAGTCTGGTACCGGTCCACCTGCGCACTAAAACGCCATCGCGGTACTCTAAAAAATAAGGGCGCGTCTCCGCTGCGCGATACTTTGTCGCCCGAAAGGCACCGACGAATAGCTCGACGTGCCGATCGTCATCGCTCTGACCGGCCGTAATCATCCAAGGGTGTGCACTGGACATATCGTTTTGATAAATACGCTGCACTTTTAGTTCTTTTATACGTCGCTCATCCATGGCGTTTAGCGCTTTGGCACTTATGCGCTCAGATACTTTATAAATGCGAATAAACGCACCGCTTTGCAGTGTTTTGTCGAGTACCGGTGAAAAGACGGCATCGTTTTCTCCCTCTATTGTAAAGAGCAACCAATCGCCGTCAACTGCAATAAAATCCCAATCGATTAGCGCAACGTCCAGAGCGTCGCGCGACCTAGTAAACTGCGTAAAAACAAATAGCAAGGCAACCGTCGCGGCGACTAAAATCAATATTTTTTTCACTTTTTAGCCAAATAAAAAAGCCCTATTGAGGACTTTTTGTCTTTGCTTGGTAGGCGGCGAGTTCAGCGCGGTTTTTTTCAATTGACTTGCTCAATTTTTCAATATTACCCTGTATTTTTTGCATGACTTCATCGGCGTAGCGATAGGCGCCATTTCTAATCTGATCCGCCTGGTTATTTGCCTTGTCGACAATCTCCCTCGCACGCTCTTCTGCCAATCTGGTAATTTCGTCTTTTTGAACCATTTTTTCGACGCGCTGCTGCGCTTCCGCCATCATTTGATCGACGTCTTTTTCAGCTGATTTATTAATGCGAGAAGATTCCAATTCAGCATCTTCTAAAATTTTAGTGCGCTCTTCTGTAATCCACTGCGCTTGTTTAATTTCATCGGGAATTGTCAAGCGAATATCATTTAATATGGCCAAAACTTCTTCGCGGCTGACCACCGCCTTGCCGGTTAACGGTACCGACGAAGCGTTTTCAACTAAATCCTCTAATTGATCCATCAATTGCATAACTTTCATTAGTGACCTCTCTTTTTCAACATTTCCTGATTGACGACATCCGGTACATATTTTGAAATATCGCTGCTGTAGCGATCCAGTTCTTTAACGATAGAAGAACTCAAGAACGAATAATCTACGCACGTCATCAAAAACATCGTCTCTACTTTTTTATCGATACTGCGATTCATCAAAGCCATTTGAAATTCCATTTCAAAGTCCGATAACGCCCTTAACCCCTTTACGATTACAGCGTCCTCACGTTCGCTGACGTAATCGGCGAGCAATCCGTCGAGCGCCTCGACGCTGACGTTTTCAAAGGGCTCGACAACGCGTCTAATCATGTCGCAGCGTTCTTCAATCGTAAACAGCGGCGACTTGCTGCTATTTACCGAAACCAAAACGACGAGTTTGTCAAAGATTCCGGACGCCCGTCTAATAATGTCTAAATGTCCGTTGGTCAGCGGGTCAAAACTGCCCGGATAGATTGCCGTTTTCACATTTCTCTCCTATAAATTGTTATAAATATTGCGCCATAGCGCTTGTCTTTAGCGCGCGCTAAAGTACCATAGCGCTCTGCTAGTTGAATCGAATTATTGTGCTCTACCACTATTATAGCGTTTTTGCTAAGATTGTCACCCTCAATTAACCAATTTATTGATTTTTCTACGTATTTTTTTTGATAAGGTGGGTCGAGCAAGACGATGTCGTATGTCTTGGCGCGACCGCTCTTTAAAAAATCGTCTAAGGCGGACTGAAAAACCGCGCCGCCAATCAGTTTGGTCTTTGCCAAGTTGTCTTTGATTACTTTAATACAGGGCTTTGCCAAGTCGACAAAGTCCACCTGCGCGGCGCCGCGGCTGAGCGCTTCGATGCCGAGCGCCCCACTGCCGGCATAGGCGTCGAGTACGACGGCATCCTGCAAATCGAACTGTATCATGCTGAAAATCGCCTCTTTTACGCGATCTGTCGTCGGTCTCGTCTTTAAACTGTCGATTGTATTTAATTTTATACCCCGTGCCCTGCCGGAAACAACGCGCATATTTCACCTTGGTTATCTTTAAACACTTTACTCTTTTTACTATAAAACCATTTGACTTTCTAGCCAACTCAAGTAATCGGCTATATCTTCAGACGACTCGAACAGCGCTTTGCAGTCTTCGTAAACGGATTTCACTAAATCGATATCGCTTTTTAAGTCGACCAATTTCAGCTCTGGCAAACCGTGTTGTCTTACGCCCAACAATTCACCCGGTCCGCGAATTTGTAGGTCTTTTTCGGCAATGGCAAAGCCGTCGTTGCTCTTCGTCATCATGGCAATGCGCTCTAGTGCGACCTTGCCGGGCGCCTTGGCAGTTAAAAAGCAATAAGATTGTCCGCTGCCGCGCCCGACCCGTCCGCGCATTTGATGTAGCTGCGACAGACCGAAGCGCTCGGCGTGAGTAATGACCATAATGGTCGCCTGCGGTACGTCGACGCCGACCTCAATGACGGTTGTCGAAACCAGTACTTGCGCCTTTCCATTTTTAAATTGATTCATAATTTCATTTTTTTGTTCAGCTGACATTTTGCCGTGCACCAAGGCGACTTGATAAGTCGGATAGCGCGCCGCTATTGTGCAGTATAGCTGCTCTGCAGCCACCAAATCGATTTTATCGGATTCTTCTATTAACGGCGCCACAAAGTAGACTTGTTCGCCCTGTGCCAAATGCTCTGCGATAAAATCTAACATCGCCTCGTATTTAGCGGGTCTTATGTAGTGCGTTTTAATCGGTAGCCGACCGACCGGCAATTGTTTAATTGTCGATATCGCCATGTCGCCGTAGACGATGAGCGATAGCGTGCGCGGTATTGGCGTGGCGGACATGACCAGCACGTCGACGCCGTGCGCCTTTTCGCTGAGCGCCTTGCGCTGATTGACGCCAAAGCGGTGTTGCTCGTCGGTGATGACGAGCCCGAGATTGGCGAAACTGAGCGCATTTTGAATGATGGCGTGCGTGCCGATAACTATGCTTACTGCACCCGTGGCGACTGCGTCGTAGAGCGCTTGCTTGTCCTTTGTCGAAGCCGTCAAAAGCTTTAGTTGATCGCTTGAAAAACACTTTGAAAAGGTCTCGTAATGTTGCTGCGCCAATATTTCGGTTGGCGCCATCAAAGCGACTTGTAGACCGTTTTGCACGACGCAATAAGCCGCCGCAATTGCAACGGCGGTCTTGCCCGACCCGACGTCGCCCTGCAACAGGCGATTCATCGGCATCGCTGAAGCCATATCTAATTTAATTTCAGAGATTGCGCGCATTTGATCGCCCGTCAATTGAAAACTAAAGAGCTGAGCGATTTCGGCGTCGCTCGGCAAATTGTCAAGCTGCGCCCGAGCCATTTTAGAAACGCGCAGCTTGCGGTGGCGCAGCGCCATCTGCAAGTGAAATAACTCCTCGTATTTGAGGCGCCATTTGGCATCTTTTAAAACTTCTTCATCGCTTGGAAAGTGAATCGCCAAAACAGCTTTACTGCGCGCCATCAAATGGCGCTTGGCGACAATTGACGGCGGCAACACTTCAGTTAAGTTTTCAATCCGCTCCCTACACTGTGCTACGGCATTGCGGATGTCCTTATTTGACAAGCCGTCGGTCAGACCATATTTGGGCTCAATGCCAAATGCGCCCTCGTCATAAGGGCGTATTTCGGGGTGAAATATCGTCAATTTTCCGGCGTCGATAGACACTTGACCATAAATATAGTAGTGTCCATCGACGTGAAAGTAATTTGTTATAAAGGGCGTATTGATAAACAGCACTTGTGCCGACGCGGTATCGTCTTCGACAATGAATTTATGCATCGTCCTACCGCCTTTAATACGCGATTTTTCGAACTGCCTTACCGTCACCTCAAGCGCGTACTTGTCGGCAATGTCAATATCCGCCAAGGCAGTAATGCGCCCCTTGTTGAGATGCGCCTTGGGATAATAAAAAACGAGCTGATCTATCGTCTGCAATGACAACTTTTGAAACGCTTGATATTTTCTTTTACCTATGCCGCGTAGACTTAATAAAGTGTCATCCATAATAATCGCATCCGCAAACTTTACTCGACAGATATTAAATAGCGATAGACCGGTTGCTGTCCGGAAAAGACTTCGACTTCGACTTCCGGATAGGCTTCGGCAATCTTTCTCGTCATCGCAGCGGCTTCAATCTCACTGATATCTTCTCCATAATAGAGCGAAATGAACTCACTCATCGGATCGACCGCCTTGGCAATGGCGTGCATCACAACGGATTCAATATCGCTTTCGCTACTGACGATTTCGCCATTTAGAATCGCCAAGTAGTCGCCCTCTTTAATCTCGACGTCGCCAATTTCGGTGTCGCGCACCGCATAGGTGATATCGATTGACTTTACGTTGCCCATCGACTCTTCCATCATGGCAAAATTTTCTTCTGCCGATTGTTCTGGATCGTAGTCGATCATTGCACTAATGCACTGCAAGACGGATTTTGTCGGCAAGACGTATACTTTTATATCGCTCAGTTCTGCCGATTGATTGGCAGCCATAATGATATTGGAATTGTTCGGCATGACGATGACTTCTTCGGCGTTGACACTTTCGATTGCCGCCTGAATATCGGCAGTTGAAGGATTCATCGTCTGACCGCCGCGAATGATGTACTCGACGCCCAAATCTTTTAGTATATCCGCCATACCGGCGCCCATCGCCACGGCGACGACTGCCACTTTTGCCTTTTCAGCGCTCTTTGCCGGCATTTCGCCCTGCATCTGGTCGTGATAGTGATCACCTAGAATTGTACCGTGCTGTTCTTTCATGTTTTCTATTTTAATTTTGATTAACTCGCCGTATTTGAGCGCCTTTTGCATGACGATGCCGGGATCGTTGGTGTGAATATGAACTTTTATTAAGTCGTCATCCGGCACGTATACCATGCTGTCGCCCATCTCGATAATATCTTCTTTTAGAGGGGCATTTGCCAGATTTTCGCCGCGTACGATAAATTCCGTGCAATACGTAAAGTTGATGTCTTCGGTCGCGACGTGCGCCTGCGCCGGAAGTGGCTTGTACTCGTGCTGTTCAGCGATTGACAAATCGGAAACTGGTCGACCGCAGAGCACTTCATAAAAGCCGTAGAGAATATAGAGTAAACCCTTGCCGCCGGCGTCGACGACGCCCGCCTGTTTGAGCTGTGGCAATTGGTTTGGCGTATTGGCAAGTGCCTTTTCACCACTAGAAAGCACTTCTTCAAAAAACGTATTAAAAGACAAGCGTTCACCGGACAGCTCAACGGCGCGCTCGCCAATTATTCTAATCACGGTCAAAATTGTTCCCTCGACCGGTTTCAGTACCGCTTTGTAGGCAGTTTGTGCACTCGCTTCAAGCGCTTCTGCCAGCTGGTCGACCGTCATCGATTCGAGGTCTTCAACGGACTGCGCAAAGCCTCGAAATATTTGCGACAAGATGACGCCGGAGTTACCGCGCGCACCCATTAAAGAGCCCTTGGAAATCGCCTTGCTGACTTCGGCAACTGTTTGATAGCCCTTGCCGCTCATTTCGGAAACGGCGTTTTTCATCGTCAAAGACATATTTGTACCGGTGTCACCATCTGGCACTGGAAAGACATTTAGGGCGTCCACTGTCGCCTTGTTCGCCTCTAGCAAACTGGTTCCATGTATGAACATCTTTTCTAATAGAGATGCGTCAATTACTTTAACTTCCACTATATCCTCCTATTATTAAGATTGAACGCGAACGCCTTCAATGTTTAAATTCACTTTTTCTACTACCAAGCCGGTCTGATTTTCGACATTGTATTTTACCTTTTTAATGATGTTTTCGGCGACGACTGAAATCTTTGTACCAAATTGAACGATGACGTAGAGGTCAATGGTTAAAACGTCGTCTTTTGCCGTAATTTTAATGCCTTTACTGAGCTGCTCGCGCTTTAATAAATTTACGATGCCGCTGCCGGCTGACTTTGACGCCATACCGACCAAGCCGTAGCATTCAACGGCTGCCGCACCGGCGATTGTGGCGATGACTTCAGTGCTAATATTTATTGTGCCATACTGATTTTGAATATGTGTAATCATGATTCCTCCTCACATGATGCGCCTAAGCAATCCGATACAGTTTATCGGACGATTTAAGACCACATTTTACTTATATGTCAACAAACTGTTCTAACACTTTTGATTTGCCTGTAATGATACAACTTTATCATATTGCGCAAAGCTTTGCAATCTTCACAACTAATTTTGATAAAATCATTGCTTTTTTTTAGAAAAGTGATTATAATAGTGTTTGTTGACTATTTACAAATGTTTGTAGGGTTTATCCCCAACGAGTAGAATAATGCGAGCGATCGTAAAATATATCTTTCAAAGGAGGTGTTTTTTATGCCTAGAACATGTCATGTCTGTGGTAAGGGAAGAATTTCTGGCAACAAAGTTTCTCACGCTATGAACCACTCGAGAAGAACTTGGAAGCCGAACTTGAGAAGAGTTAAGGCCGTTGTCGACGGTTCTCCAAAGCGCGTAATGGTTTGCGCAAGATGTTTGAAATCTAACAAAATCGAAAGAGCTATCTAATGAGCATTACCTTCCCACTCCGAAAGAGTGGGAAATTTCGTTTTTGACATTGTCAATCTACGCGCAGTCTGTTATTATATTTAAGGTAACCTTTAATCTGAACCGAGAGCTCAGAAAGGCATCTTCTTTCTGTGCGCAAACAATTCGTAATGACGAAAGGAGATTTCATGTCACAAAAACGCATCTATCAAGTCGATGAGAAAGTCCCATCGGCACTTTTTTTGCCGCTCAGCCTACAACACACTTTCGCCATGTTTGGCGCATCGGTACTGGTGCCAATCATCTTTGGCATCGACCCCGGCATCGTCCTCTTGATGAACGGTATCGGAACGCTGTTATTCATTTTAATTACCAAGGGTAAAGCTCCCGCCTACTTGGGTTCAAGTTTTGCTTTCTTGGGACCCGCAGGAATTATTATTAAGGAAATGGGCGGCTTTGAATACGCCCAAGGCGGTTTTATCGTAGTCGGCATACTGGGCTGTCTACTCGCCTATATTATATACAAATTTGGAGTGGGCTGGATCGACATCGTATTGCCGCCCGCGGCGATGGGATCGGTCGTCGCCTTAATCGGCTTTGAACTGACCGGTTTAACCGTCGCCGGCGGCGCTACCGGCGCAAATATCATGGTCGAAAATGCCACAGCACAAGATTTTATCGTCTTTATCGTCACCTTGGGTGTCGCCGTAATTGGCTCGGTTGCCTTCCGCGGCTTTTTCTCTACCGTACCCATTCTAATCGCCATCGTCGCCGGCTATACATTGTCGGTGTTCTTCAACATGGTGGACTTCACGCCGGTAATGACTGCAAAACTATTCAGCATTCCGCATTTCCAATCGCCTAAATTTGACCTCAACGCCATTATTATCATGTTGCCGGTGCTGCTGGTCATCACCAGCGAACACATTTCGCATCAGGTCGTCACCTCCAATATTATCGGTCGCGACCTCTTAAAAGACCCCGGCTTACACCGTTCAATCCTCGCCGACGACTTATCGACTGCGCTATCCGGCTTTATCGGCGGCGTGCCGACGACGACTTACGGCGAAAACATCGGCGTCATGGCAGTTACCGGCGTATACAGCGTCTACGTCATCGCCGGCGCAGCGGTATTGTCGATTATCATGGCGTTCATCGGACCGCTCGCGGCATTGATCAGAACGATTCCGGGCAATGTCATCGGCGGCGTCACATTCCTACTTTACGGTATGATTGGCGCATCCGGCATTCGCCTATTGGTCGATAAGCGCATTAACTATTCAAAGGCAAAAAACCTAATCCTGACATCTGTCGTCTTTACGACCGGTCTGAGCGGCGTCGCCGTAAAGCTCGGTCAAGTACAGTTTAGGGGCATGGTCTTGGCGTCAGTCGTTGCGATTGTCGTAAGCTTACTCTTCTATCTGATGGAAAAAGCGGGCTTAATGGTCGATACGCAAGACGACGTCATAAAGTCTGAAGATCATTTATAGTGCAAGCGCTAAAAAGAGAGTCCGCTAACCGCGACTCTCTTTTTGTATTTCTGTTTTTATTGTAACTGTTTAGTCAAGCTGTCAATTCTAGGTTCAACAACTCGACTGAACAGTTACTTTTTATTATGCTATTTGCCAGCCGCCTTTTTGCCGAGATAGGCTTCGCGAATAGTGGGGTCTTCAATCAAAACTTTGGCTGAACCCGACTTGCTAATCACCCCTTGTTCCAAAACGTAACCAGTATCGGCAATCGACAATGCCTTGTAGGCGTTTTGTTCAACTAGTAGTATGGTCTTATTGAGCTTTTTTATATCGACGATTATTTCAAAAATTGTATTCACCAAAAGCGGCGCCAAGCCGAGTGACGGTTCATCTAGTAGAATTAAATCGGGATCTGACATCAGTCCTCTACCCATCGCCAGCATCTGCTGTTCACCGCCACTTAAAGTGCCCGCCATTTGCTGTTTGCGCTCGTGCAAGCGCGGAAAGAGTTCGTATACCTTTTCGATATCGCGCGCTATTTTTGACTTATCGTTGCGCAAATAGGCACCCATCATTAAATTGTCAATGACCGATAAATTGGCAAATACTAACCGACCTTCCGGCACCTGTGAAATGCCCAGTTTAACAATTGAATTCATCTTCTTCGGCAATAGTTTACCCTTGTATTCAATTTCTCCGCCACTGCTCTTAACGACCGCCGAAATGGCATTGAGTAAGGTGCTCTTACCGGCGCCATTTGACCCGATAATCGAGACAATTTGACCCTCGGCTACATCGATATCGACACCTCTTAGTGCGTGAATACCGCCATAGTGGACATTGAGATCTCTAATTTTTAACATTATTCCTCAACCTCCTCTCCCAAGTAAGCTTCGACCACTTTTGGATTCGACTGAATTTGCTGTGGCGTTCCGGTTGCCAATTCACTGCCAAAGTTGAGAACGGTAATACGATTGCAAAGATTCATAATCAAGTCCATGTGATGTTCGATAACCAAAATCGTCAAGTCGAATTTATCGCGCACTTCTTTAATTAAGTTGAGCAATTGAATAGTCTCTTCCGGATTCATCCCCGCTGCCGGCTCGTCTAACAATAACAGTTTGGGGCGCAGTGCAAGTGCGCGCGCAATTTCCAAACGCCTTTGCAAACCGTATGGCAAATTCTTTGCAACGATGTCGCGACGCGACTCTAAACCGAGTATCCCCAGTAGTTCTTCAGCCTGCTCAAATAGTATCTTTTCGCCGTTGCGATGCGCTTTGCTGCGCACAATGCTGTCAAATAAACTGTAGTTAGTATTATAGTGACAGGCGGTGAGAATATTGTCAAAAGTACTCAAATTTTTAAAAAGTCTTATATTCTGAAATGTTCTGGTAATGCCCGAATCGGCAATTTTAAAAGTTTCAAGTTGATCGATGCGCTTGCCAGCAAAGTGTATTTCACCTTCGGTCAATTCGTAAATGCCGGTAATTAAATTGAAGATTGTCGTCTTGCCGGCGCCGTTTGGTCCGATCAGACCATATATTTCTTTGTCTGCCACGCTTATATTGACATTGCCTACAGCGGTGAGGCCGCCAAATTGCTTTGTAATATTTCTCAATTCAAGTAATCCCATTTAGGCCTCCTCATCTACGACAGAGCGCTTTTTAAAAAGTCTTCTAATGCCCGGCAGTTGATTAAATTCCATGCCACCCATTAAACCTTTCGGACGCGTAATCATAATCAAGACGACGGCGGCGCCGTAGAACACTAAACGCCACTCATTGACACTGCGCAACAGTTCGGGTAATGCCGTCAAGACCAGAGCGCCGATTACCGAACCGGTAACACTGCCCAAGCCGCCAAATATGACGATAATCGTCAGCTCCGTAGATTTGATTAACTGGAACATCTTAGGTTGTAAAAAACCAATATAATGTGCCAGTAGCCCGCCTGAAATACCCGCATAGACCGCACTAATCCAAAGCGAATGCAACTTGTATTTAAAGACGTCAATGCCAATGATACTAGATGCCATTTCCTCTTCGCGCACCGCCTTCATGTTCCTGCCGTGTTTTGACTTAATAATATTGAGTAGTACGATAATTGCAATAATGTTAATTACAGTTACGTTTAACAAATTTGTATAAGGCGGAATTTCCGGCAGTCCTCTAGCGCCACCGACCGCTTGTACATTGTCGAATATTAAACGAATCGCTTCACCAAAGCCAAGTGTAGCTATTATAAAATAGTCGCCTTTTAAATTAAGTGTCAATTTACCGATAATAAGACTGCTGATCGCCGCAGCGAACGCACCGCACAATAATGCCAAGTAAAAATTCATGCCCAACTTCATTGTACAAAGCGCTGCCGTATAGGCGCCAATCGCCATAAAGCCGGCGTGTCCAAATGAAAACAATCCAGTAAAACCAGTCAACAGCGATAACCCGAGCACGGTGAGCAAATTTATACCGGCCAATATCAATATGCCTTCAATATAGTACCAATCCATATGCCCCTCCTATGCCTTGTCTTCACTCTTTTTGCCCATTATCCCCATCGGTCTAATGACCAAGACGAGAATGAGTATGGCAAATGCAAATAAATCGCGGTATTGCGAAAGTCCAAAGACGCCTGCTACAATCGTCTCGATAACGCCCAATAAAATCGCTCCTATAACGGCACCCGCCAGGCTACCCAAGCCACCAAACACGGCGGCGATAAACGCCTTGGTCGTAATAAATCCAATTTGTGGGTAAACCGTATACTTCATGCCAAACAAGACCCCTGCTATGCCCGCCATCGCACCGCCAAGACCAAATACGATAAAGATGATGTTGTCAGTATTTACACCCATCAAAGCACTGGCGCGCAAATTATAAGCCGTCGCTCTAATCGCTAATCCAATTTTTGTGCGCTCGATGATAAACAACAAAATCAGTAGGGTAACTGTCGAAATAATGAGCATGGTAATATCGAGTCGTCCCAAGGCGATGTCGCCAAATTCAATTGGCTTAGTTTCAAATACCTTTGGATACGTTTTAAAATTTGGTCCTATGGTTGCAATGACGAGGTTTTCTAAAAATATCGACATGCCCATCGCCGAAATGATAAAGTATAGATAGGGCGCATTGCGTTGTCTAAGTGGATTATATGCGATTCTCTCCACCATTATGGCTACAATCGTTGCAATGATCGTCGCTGCCAGCAAAGCCAATGGAAAAGGCAGATTAAACATCGTCAAGGCAAAAAATCCAAAGTATGCACCCAACATTATTACGCCGCCATGGGCAAAATTACTAAAATTCATGATGCTGTAAACTAACGAGTAACCGACCGCCATCAACGCGTAAACGCTGCCAATCGATATGCCGTTTATAAGTTGTTGTAGTAAAGTACTAAACGTTGGTATTGTCATGAGAATCCCCTTGTAAATAATTTTAAAAAACCGCCCAATCACATTTTTAGAAAACTGGGCGGCTTTTGTCTGGTTATTAACTATTTAACGTCGACTGAATATTTCATAACAAAATTATACTTGTTATTTTCAATCTTTAACATCGCCGCATCCTTACCGACCGGATTATGCGTTTTTTCATCGATTACAATTTTACCCGTTATACCTTGCACTTCGATATTTTCCATCGCCTCTTTAATTTTAACCGAGTCAGTTGTACCGGCTTTTTCGATGGAGGCTTGTAACATTTCAAACGCGTCATATGCCATATAGCCATTTAATTCGACGGGCTTGTTATATTTTTCGGTATAAGCAGTTTTGAACCCTTGCACATCGGGATCGTCAAAGTCCAAGTGATTGACGACGTAACTACCTTCAATTGCATCGCCCGCCATTTCGAGTAGTTGCTCAGATGTCCAACCGTCGCCGCCCATTAAAACGGCGTCGATTCCCAGTTCTCTTGCCTGTTGTGAACTGAGCGCCACTTCTTTAAAGAAATACGGCATAAAGATGACGTCTGGATTCTTTTCTTTAATCGCTGAAAGCTGAGGTCTAAAGTCGACATCGCCAAATTTAAAAGCTTCTTTCGCGACGATTTCGCCACCTTTTTCGACGAATGTCTTTTCAAAGAATTCCGTTAACCCCTGCGAATATTCATCGGCGACGTCATATAAGATGGCGGCTTTTTTAAGATTTAACTCTTCAAACGCAAATCCGGCTGCAACGGCACCTTGATAGGGATCGATAAAGCAAACCCTAAAATTGTATTCTTTGGTGTTGCCATCTTCATCGACTGTAACTTTTGGGTTCGTGGCAACTGTAGCGATATCCGCCACCTTTGCATCTGCCAAAACCTGACTGATTGCAATCGCCTGACCGGAGGCGTTTGGACCAATAATTGCCACGACTTTATCCTGTCCGACCAATCGCTTAACCGCATTGACTGCTTCGAGTGAATCGCCCTTTGTATCGTAGCCGATGACTTCAATTTTTTTACCGAGCCAGCCACCCTTTTCATTTGCTTGCTCAACTAACATTTTAACAGTGTCGAATTCACATGTTCCCCAAACAGCTTGGTCACCAGTCAGCGAACCAATCCAGCCGATTTTAATGACGTCGCCCGCCTCGTCTCCGCCATTGCTTTCACTCGGCGCAGCACAGCCTGCCATTACCAATACTAAAACTAATAAAAACGCTAATAATTTCTTCATTTTTTCCTCCCCTTAGTAATATTGATAAACCCGTCAACCTAAACCCATACCATTGTCGTAGAACACTTCAATCAATACGAGCTTGTAATATTATATGTAGCTATATTCAAATAGATTCAAAAATACTCAAAAATTACTCAAAAAAAAAATCGCCGATGGCGACCTCGTGCAATATTCCTACTATACTCGCAGTCAATTTTCGCAGCGCCTGCGCACTTCGATAATTGAACTGTCAATAAAGTGCACTAAATTTACCTTGGCAACTGACTTTTCCTCATTCTTAATCGCTTTCATTGTATCGTGGATACTCTTCGGATCGAACAAGACGAATGCATAGCGCCTAAATACTTCGTTATTGTAATCATCGAGCCCCAACAATGCCAAGTGATGACAAGCTTTTGACAGTGCCCGGCGCATGCGTTGTGTCACTGTCTTGGCGCTATCCGGCATGCCGTTCAACAATTCATTATACCACGCTTTCTTATATTGTCCGCGCTTATACAATTCGCTACAAATATACAATAAGTCTCTTGTTCCCTTTTCGCTATTAATGCCGAGCTCGACAAATAAAGCTTGAAACTGTCTCTCTACAGCGGACTGCTTATTGCCAATTGTTGCACTCTCATCGCCCAAAAAATTCTTAATGCTCAAAATCTTTTGTTTTAGTTCGCGACTGTTTATGACGTTGCCAACGATTTTTTTGAATTCTATGGTATTTAACGGCTTGTGTAAAAAAAATTCGACACCACTGTGATAAGCGGCACTGATCATCGATTTTTCATCGACTTGAGAAACCATAATAAAATCGATATTGGGTTGCTTTTGCTTAACTGCCTTGACAAAGGAGGCGCCGTCCAGTGTGGGCATTAAATAGTCGACAATACAAATATCGACAGCTTTAAAGAACAATTCTTGGAGCGCAGTCGTCGGATCAATAGATTTGCCAACGACTTCACCTAGCGAAAAGTCTTCAATTAAGTTTTCTATCATATGTACCGTATTCACATCGTCGTCAAGCAAATAAAATCGCATATCATTCCCCTATTAAACGGTCAACTGGAAACTCCAATCTAAAAGTCGTTCCCACAGCGCACTCCGATTGTACGCTGATAATACCCGAAAATTCATTTTCCACTATATTTTTGACAATATTTAAACCCAAGCCGCGCTTGGCGTCACCAGATTTTTCCGAGTACTTACTACTGTAGCCGGGATTAAAAATATAATCAATATCGCGTTCTTTAATTCCCACGCCATTATCTTTAACGATGATAATTAATGATTTATCTTCATTGTAAACCGTCAAGTTTATGACGCCGTCATTTTGCAATTCAACCGCTTCTATCGCATTGCTCACTAAATTTTGAATCACCGAGGTCATATAAAAATGATAATAGACCTTGGTTTTACTCTTAATATCGGCATAAATTTTTGTGGCTTTTTCTTCGTTACTGAGCATCTTTTTAGAATTTTCGACTATCAAGCGCACGATTTGATCTATCGACATATATAAATTACTCAGTTTTTTCTCAGTAATCGCCTCAAGCCCCTTGATTACGCGCAAGTAGTCCTTTTTAACTTCGTGTACTTCTCTTGCCAAATCGAGAGATTTTTCGACGATTAATTGATTATCAGAATGCTTTTCCGCATACTTATATAGGTTAAAAGCCTTTGCCATTAACGCTTCAATATAAGTCGTGTTCTTCTGCATAAAGTATATTTCACTCCAAAAATTTGAAGTCAAAATCAATAGTTCAGCGTAGTTTTTTTCAGTTTCTGCGTGCACTAGCATTCGCTTGACTCTGATGAAGCCGTAAGACGTTGCAATTACAATAATCGTTCTAGTTAAGGCGACTAGAACCAGCCCCTTAAAAATACTAATCGGTATAATAGGCGACATCAGACGCAAGGACATTTCAACGGAATTCGACAATAAATCGCTGACAAACACCGCGGCGATAAAATGGCGAATCGTTCGCGTAGACAAACTAAACAGTCGATAAAAAACCAATCCGTATACGATGTAAAAAAATAACTCCGGCCAAGTCATTTGAAATCCCTTTTCCGGCGCTACACCACCTAAAATCAAGGTGAAAAATCGAAAGGACGGAGACACCACCGCAACTGCAAGACAAGTCTGAAAAGCGTTAATATCATCGTTATAATACAATAAAAGCGGCAATACAATTACTGCTAAAGTTATGATAAAACCCTCTACAAAAAAGTTGAGATAAAAAAGTGCGCAAAACGCCACAATAAAACTAACTGTCAACATTTTTTTAAATTGATTAGCAATCGGTAAGTTAGAATTATAGTCAATCATATTTACCCCTCATCCTTATTCTATCGATAAATAGACGAGTATACAAGTATTGATTACAATATTGCAATCAAAAAAAATTGTATTTATACCAAAATATACAATTTTCTTATAAAAAAAATCTCAATTTTTCCGATAATTATAATGATTCCATATTCTATCTAAGAGATAACGGTGACTAGCATATGAAAAAAAACTTTGATCGCGTTTTTAAAACCGGTGATAAACTGCAAATTAAAATTGACAATACGACCAATAAAGAATTTCACGCCATGGTTGAAGACGTTTTAAATGAAGACGAATTGTTAATATGCATTGACAACTTTTCAAACCCGATTAGAAGAAGCTTTGACGGCATCGTCTACATCACCGCGTTTCACGCCGAGATGGGTATATTTAAAATGAAGGGACTCAAAACGTCCTACATGTCGGAAGACAATTATACGTATATTGGCGTCAAAATCGATCACGATTACAACATTATTCAAAGACGCCAGTACTTTCGCTTAAAGGTTTTGCACGAAATTGAAATTATTTCGCAAAGCGGGCATTCGATTAGCGCCATGAGTAGAGATATCAGCGCCGGCGGGATTAGTTTTATCGCGGGGCTAGAACTATTTTCAGGCGTACACTTTTTTATAGATATAAGACTGGGCGACACCGTTCACCACATTGAAGCCGTATGCCTAAGTTCCAGTCCAGCGCGCGACGATCGCAATTCTATGACAAGAGCTAAATTTGTAAATGTCGACGACAAATCGCGCCAAAAGATTTTATCGAGTATGTTTAACTTACAGCGCAATCGCCGTTCCGATTAATAAAAAAGTGGAGAGCTTTTAGACTTTCCACTTCTATCCCAGCTTATTCTATTACTTTTTAAATAATCCAATGATTTTCTGCAACAACGACTGTCGCTTTTTACCTTTTTTACCCTTGTAATCGGCGACAATTTGTTTGATTTGCGCTTCGCTATATGCCTTTCCTTTAGTCGTTTTCGCTCCGCTTTCAAGCTTGCTTTTAGCATCCTCGTTGCCGTGAATTACCGTTCTGTGGACTTTACCGCTATAGACTTTGCGCGATATCTGACGCACCTCTTTTGCACCCTGCTTGCGCTTGTGCTTGTGTTCGTGTTTATGCGTCTTGCCATAGCGCGGCTCTCGTTTACCTGATTTAGGCAGCGGCAATTCTTCGATTAAAGCGCCGATGTGCTCTTCGATTTCATACAAGGTCATTAAATCGTCCGGTGTGACTAGCGAATAAGCGACGCCGCCGTTACCCGCCCTACCGGTACGACCGATGCGGTGAATGTAGGCGTCCTTTTCAACTGGCAAATCGTAGTTGATGACCATGTCGAGATCGTCGACGTGTATGCCGCGCGCCGCGACATCGGTGGCGACGAGCACCTTAAACTTCGAATCTTTAAACTTGTTGATCGTCTTTAGTCTGCGCGCTTGCGTCAAAGCGCCATGCAGCGGTTCTGCCGCAAAGCCGCGTTGCGTTAAAAACTCGCTGACGCGGTCGACCATCCGTCTGGTATTGCAAAAGACAATACAAGACGCCGGTTTTTTACTGCGAATAATCTGGTTGAGGCGCTTGCGTTTTTCATTGTGCGCCACCCTAAAATAGCCCTGTGCGATTAAGTCGACCGTCTTTGTCTCGGACTCGATTTCTATCGTCTTGGGATCTTTCATATGCTGCCAAGCGAGCGTCTGAATTTCGAAGGGCATCGTCGCCGAAAAGAGCAAGGTCTGCCTGTCCTTGGGAATTTGTTCGACAATTGCCATTACTTGATCGATAAAGCCCATGTCGAGCATGCGATCGGCTTCGTCTAGTACCAAGTACTGAATTTCATTGGGATAGAGCGTGCGCCGTTCTAAGTGATCTAGCACCCTGCCCGGCGTGCCTGTCACAATGTCGACGCCCTTGGTCAAATACTTAATCTCCGTTTCGATATTGTGTTGTCCGTAAACTGCCTCTGCAGTCAGCTTTTTATATTTTGCAAAACTCTTAATATCGCTGTTAACTTGTATCGCCAGCTCCCGCGTCGGCGTCAAAATCAGCGCCTTGGGCGCCGCAGAAGACGTAATGCTGTCGACGATTGGCACGCCAAACGCCGCCGTTTTACCGCTGCCAGTCTTAGCGCGTACAATTAAATCGACGCCATTTTTAACGTCCGCTATACTCTCCAATTGCACTGGTGTCGGCGTCTCAAAGCCAATTTCAGCCAGTGCCCGATTTACTTCCTTTGATAACTCAAATTGTTCAAATGTATTGTTCATATTTCACCTCAATAAAAGTATTGTATCATTTATGCGTTTACTTTTCCATATCTAGAAACCATAAATTTAAATTATATCGCTATTGAGTCCCCCCCACTTTCCTGTTATACTAATTATAACTGTGAAAAATCTATTGGAGTAACGATGAATATTCAAATTTTTGGCATAAAAAAATGCTTTGACACCAAAAAAGCACAACGCTTTTTTAAAGAGCGCCGCATTAAATTCCAATTTATCGACCTAATCGATAAGGGATTTAGCGGCGGCGAATTAAAATCGATTATGCAACGCGTCGGCAAAGACGCGCTGATCGATAAGACGCATCAACTATACGAAGAATCGGGAGCGGCAACTTGCGACGACCCCAAAGTACTGGCGGATATATTATACGACTACTACGAAATCATCAACACGCCGGTTGTGCGCAACGGTAAAGAAGCGACTGTCGGCAACGCCCCCGACGTTTGGAAGGAATGGCTCGATGTTTAAACAAAACCCATTAAACAATATACAATCAAACGGCATAAAACTGACGCAGTATTCGCACGGCGCCGGTTGAGGCTGCAAATTATCCCCAGAGGTTCTGGGAAAAATACTAAGCGGTAAAAAAGACAATAGCACGTATCCCAACTTGCTAATCGGCAATCAAAAAAATGACGATGCCGCCGCCTATCAAATTGACGAGGATACGATAATACTCTCGACGACGGACTTTTTCATGCCCATTGTCGACGACCCCTACGAATTCGGTAGGATCGCGGCAACTAACGCGATTAGCGACATTTACGCGATGGGCGGCGAACCGCTGATGGCAATTGCCATACTGGGCTGGCCGATTGACAAGCTGCCCGCCGCAGTGGCAGCTAAAGTTATGGAAGGTGGTCAGGCGACCTGTCGAGCAGCCAATATTCCCTTAGCCGGCGGGCACTCGATCGATTCACCGGAACCGATTTTTGGCTTAGCGGTAACCGGTCGCGTCAGCAAAGCGCATTTAAAAGGCAACGACGGTGCAACCGAAGACTGTCTGCTCTACCTGACCAAACCGCTCGGCATTGGCATTTTAACGACCGCTGAAAAGCGTGCCTTACTGGAAGACGGCGCGATTGAACCGGCAGTCGACGCGATGACGACACTCAATAAAATTGGCGGATTGGCTTCGCACCTCAAAGGCGTTAAGGCGATGACCGACATCACCGGTTTTGGCTTAATTGGTCATTTGTCGGAAATCTGTCTTGCCAGTGACGTGTCGTCGGTTATCGACTTTGCCGCTGTACCGCAACTGCCCGGCGCCAAAAAGTACTATGACATGGGCAGCGTTCCGGGCGGTACGCGAAAAAACGTCAAAATGTACAGCCAATACTACAACGCAGATGTCGACCCCTACGCCATTCACCTGCTGTGTGATGCGCAGACGTCGGGCGGTCTGTTAATAGCCGTCGAACGCGCTGAAGCCGCCCAATTTGAGGCGTTTTGCAGCGAAAGCGGTTACGACTTAAAGCCCATCGGCCACACGACGAAGCGCAGTGAAACGCTGATAACAGTTAAAGCGGAATAACAAAACCATTACTGTCATTTCGACTGAAGTGCAAAGCGCGCAATGGAGATCTCGCTTTTGTCATCTTGAGCGCAGTCGAAAGATCTTGGTTTTAATGAACACAATCGTGAAATCTCGGGATTAAAAAACAGATATGATTAAATTAGATAAGCATTTACCACTTGTAGACAATTTCAAAGCGATCGTCTTAGACGAACTCCCCATTGTCGACGTGCGCGCGCCAATTGAATTCGCCAAAGGGCACGCCCCCAATGCGGTCAACCTGCCGTTAATCGACGACGAGGAACGCGACCGCATCGGCAAGACCTATAAAAAATGCGGTCAAGACGAGGCCGTTGCACTCGGTCTTAAACTGGTCGCCGACGAAAAAAAAACGCTGCGCATCGCCGCTTGGCGGGATTATATCGAAAAAAATCCCACGGCGATACTGAGTTGTTTTCGCGGTGGCATGCGCTCGGCAATCGCGCAGCAGTGGCTTTACGAAACTGCCAATGTGAAGGTGCCGCGCATCGCCGGCGGCTATAAGGCAATGCGCCAATTTTTACTCGATCAGCTAACTGAAGCGGCATTTGACATGCCGCTGATTTTGGTGGCGGGACATACCGGCGCCGGCAAGACCAAAGTGATTAAAGCGCTGAACAACGCCATCGATTTAGAGGGCTTAGCGGTGCACCGCGGGTCGTCATTTGGCAACTACGCCACACCTCAGCCGACGCAAGTCAACTTTGAAAACCAACTCGCCAAAGCCCTACTTCAATTAAAACAAAGCGGTCAAAGCGCCCTAGTCATCGAAAAAGAAGGTCGCAACATCGGCAGAAATCGCCTACCGGAAGGACTTTACAATAAAATGGCAAGTGCCCAAATCGTCGTCGTCGAATCGACACTCGACGAACGCATTGAAAACACTTGGCAGGACTACGTGATAGACGACCTCGAAAAGTACGCCGCCGTCTACGGCGACGCCGGCAGAGACGCCTGGGCAGAGCACTTGCGCGACAGCATGCTGAGACTAAAAAAGAGACTCGGCGCCGAACGCATGTCAATCGCGCTCAAACATCTGGACGACGCGCTCGCCACTGACGATTTAGCGGCGCACAAAGCTTGGATTGGCTACTTACTGGAAAACTACTACGATCCAATGTATAGCTATCAAAGGGACAACTGGCAGCAAAAAATCGTCTTTAGCGGTAGGCGCGATAAGGTTATTGAGTACTTAAAAAAGAGCTGATTCCAGCTCTTTTTATGTTTTGTAGCCCTATTCGTAAGTGCGCCCTAAAGTCATAATAACGGCGTACTTTTCTAAAGCTTTTCCATCTTTTTCGTTTATAAAAGACTCATCTAATTCGTTTACAAAATGATTATAGCACATTACGCCCTTCATTTTCATGTACGCTTAAATCCACTAATAGAATCTGTTGAAACCTAATAGTTATAGGCCGTAAAGCGTCCTAATCTCATCGCCAAACACACCTATCTCGACGCGATAGTCGCCAGTTTCATCACTATTATGGATAGCATCAATTTTTATTTCGACGATAGCACTATGATATATTTGTGGACATTGAAAAGCTATCGCAAAGCTCATTTCAAATTCGTCTAAACCTATCATATTGAGGTCTACTTCTTGTAGCATATATTTGCTATCGAGCTTTTTAACTAACTCTAAAATATCACTAGAAGACATTTTTTGAGGATTTTCTCCATCGAGGATAGCTTTAATTTCAGGAATTACTATATCGCCGTCGGCAAAAGTCCTTTGATCCTCCGCACTAATAGAACTAACAATTTCGTATATAAAATCTATCACTTGTTGAGGTATTTCATCATATAGACCGCGACCTTCATTATCGGCAATCGACGTAAGCTGCATAACGTAGTTACTTACACGATATAATATGCCGTCTTTAAAATCATATATAGTAAAATCGTCGATCCTCGGATCACCTGTAGCTACTAAAGTGTTTTTATCTTCCTTTGTGGCTTTAACAAATCTAAAAAGATCTAATTCAACAAATTTTGTATCACTATTACCCTTAATATTCTCCAGATAAGCGTCTATATACTCTTTCATGCTAACAGGTGCTTCTCTTTTGTCAAAAACTACACGCGGTCTAATTAAATTGTCTACACCTATTTTATCATTCAGATACTCGTCAATGGGCTGTCCATTAAACTTCTTTATTAGCGACTCTTTTTCTCGAAAACCATCGACTATACTATATAAATCAAGACCAGGATTAAAAAAACCATTATTCAGCGGTCCCTCGACCTTGCCTGCGCGCACATCGGCAATGTATCCATTCAAATCAAAATCATCACCATTGATGTAGGGAATTGCATATGCCGGCTCGAAGTCTATTCCTTGATCATTAGACTCATCTTCCTTATCGCCAGATTCCATATCAGTTTGATTATCGCTCTCGGCGACAGTTTCCTTGTCAGTTTGGTTATCATTCGCAACGACAGTTTTTTTGTTATTATCTGAATCCTCTTGATCTTGCTGATTGTTTCCAGCACAGCCAGTAAACGAAAATGCCGTTACTGCAACTAGTAAAATTAATAATAGTCTTTTCATTTTTTTAATTCCTTTCTAAAATGTAATTGTTACTAAAATGCCCTGAACGAATCTAATTTTACCCTATAAGCATACTTGATTCAAGATATTTATTTATATATTTTAGAGCAAATTTAAGATGGTCTAATTTGTCTCAAAAAAGCACTAGACGAATGATTTCATAGCTGAAAACATTTGCCTTTTTTGATAAAATTTACGCATCATTCAAGTATCGATTTCCCACCCGTTAGAATCTTTAATCTAAATAAAATGATGTGTAAATGCGTTCAAGCATAATTACTGCCTGTTCTCTAGTGACATTATTTCGAGGCATAAGGCGGTCGCCATCTCCGTTCATAATGTTATAACCATTCATGATGCGAACACTCTGGTATGCCCAATCGGCAATCTGATCGAGGTCAGCATATTCCTTTTGAAACGCAACATTAGTATCGTAACTAGCCCCAACCTTATCCAGTATTCTAAGAACTATTGTACAGAATTGCTGCCTCGACAATAAATCGTCCGGCGCAAAGCGATTTTCCGATATACCATTTATAATGCCCGCGTTATACGCTTTTACTATACTTTCGTTAGTAGTATCTATAAAGGGATTTTCATTGCCGTTAATTGTTCCCCCCATCTTTTCAAACAATAGCAACGCCATTTCGGTAAATTCTTCTCTCGTCGCATATTCTTTAAAATCTTGCTCCATCATACCAACAGTATACACCCCCTTGTCTTTCGCAGAATTTATGCCATCAACCGCCCAGCTATCTGCGCTATCAATCGCAAAATTAGGATACTGATCCTCTAGGTTATTGTTGTTATTATTGGCATTATTATTGTTCTCTTCTTTATTGGCATTTTGTTTAGCTTTTTTATCCTTATCTCTAAAAGCTTTAAAATCAAGCGTATAAGTAACGATTATTTTGTTCGTAGTATCCTCTTTTTCTTTGTCTTTATCCTTACCCTCTCCGTCTGGCTCTAGCTTTCTGGAAGTTATTTCAATATCATTAATTACCATGTAGGAATTTGCACCGCCTTCATTGTTGTTTAGATAAAAAACCATGTTACCATAATCACGGTTATTAAAATACTCCTTTATACAAACGTCATAGGGAAACTCGGGAAACATAAAAAGAATATTTGACCCTTCCTCATCAAAAAAGCCGCCAGTTGAGACTGCTTCCAATACCGAATTGCCCTTTTTGTCAAAGATAAAGGATACGTATATCGTTGTTCCACTTGCCACCAAATTACTACCGTCTTCACTTCTTCCAGTACTTACTACTGCCGTATTATAACCCTTATCGCGATTATTAAACTCTTCCCACGTTGCGTCCTTGGGCATGAGACCACAGCCAAACTCACAGTAGTCATCGCCATACACCGTGTAGATCATATCAAAACGCGCGTTTTTGAATAAATGAACAAAGTCTGCCATAACTGCATTGCCGTCTTTCCTACCATTTACCAGTTTACCATTTGTCCACTCGCCACCATATAAATACAAATCATCGCCATCTTGAAAGATTTGTCCATCCGTGTTCCATATCTGCGTACAAGTTTCTTTTCCAGAATGATTAGCGCTCACCGTCTTACCTATTTTGAAAGAATCCTCCCAGTTTTTACCAGCAAATGATAGTGACGATGTCAACGTTAAGACTAACGCTAATAATAATAATTTTTTGGCTTTCATACCTTCTCCTTTCTAAAATTAATTTGATTGAAAAAATATAATAAAAAAACTAATTTAACCTGAATTATTCATACACCTAAAAAACAGTACAACTATTTCGTTTCGCATTTTATTGAATGCATATTATAAACTTTCAGCCGATAAGTCCCAAAA
>PDWJ01001744.1_pt1 | contig 30305 bp, 26 predicted proteins | sample 1430881 | NCBI WGS metagenome assembly PDWJ01 (sample SAMN01162460, study PRJNA174530) | Oral metagenome, whole genome shotgun sequencing project. | biome: Marine environment; feature: Marine mammal; material: Swab sample of the gingival sulcus; isolation source: swab sample of gingival sulcus...
ATTGCTGAGCATCTGCCCCCAACTGGGATTGGGTGGCTGAATACCTAAGCCCAAATAACTGAGGCCGGCCTCTGCCATAATGGCACTGGAAAAGCCCAAAGTTGCCGTTACCAATAAATCAGTCAGCAAATTGGGTAATATGTGAATATACATAATTCTCAGGTGACCGGCACCGCGCGAACGCGACGCCTTGACAAAGTCGTACTGCTTGTATTTCATATAGCCGGCACGCGTGATGCGCGCAAATTTGGGAATACCCATTATGCCAATCGCCAGTATTAAATTAAAGATGCCCGTGCCGAAGATGGCAATTAACATCAAGGCCAATAAAATGCCGGGAAAAGCCATTTTGGTATCGATGATTTTCATCAGTATTTCGTCGGTCCAACCGCCAAAATAGCCGGCAACTGAACCAATCAAGACACCGACGACCATGCCGACGGCAACGGCACAAAAACCTATTAGATAAATCACGCGCGACCCGTCGAGAATGCGACTAAATAAATCCCTGCCAAATTCATCTGTGCCAAGAATATTTGCCATGTCTGGTGCGGCAAATATTTTATCCAGATTCATAGCATTGGGGTCGTATGGCATGTAAATAAAGCTCATCAAAAATAATGCCAAAAGAAAAATGACGATGGCAAGGCCAAAATTAAAATAGGGATTTTTAAGGTATGCTTTCATAGTTACCTCAAACGAATGCGCGGATCAATCACCGTATAGACAATGTCTACGACAAAATTAATCATGACGACGACAATCGCCAAATAGATGACCAAAGCCTGTATCAACGGCAAATCTCGGCTGCCGATTGAAATGGCGATTAAATTGCCAATGCCGGGTAAGGCAAAGACATTTTCGACCACGATGGAACCGCCCAGAATTTCGGCGGTAATCATGCCGAGAATCGTCAGCATCGGTAGCAGTGAATTTTGCAAGACGTGACGATAGAGTATTTCGTGACTGTTAAGCCCCTTGCTCATCGCCGTGCGCACGTATTCGCTCTCCATTTGATCGAGTAAATTATTGCGCAAGTACCGCACCAAAATGGCAGTGATGCCGATTGCCAGAGCAATTGTTGGCAAAATCAATGATTGTAAGGCCTTAATGGGATCGTCTGCCAGCCGTTCATATTGTCCTGCCGGCAACCAGTGCAAGGCAATTGAAAAAATATAAATCAAAATAATTGCCAGCCAAAACGACGGCACGGCTAAACCAACTTGGCTAAGCGCCGTCACCCACTTTGACCACGATTTTTCGCTGTTTAAAGCCAGCCAAATCGCCAGTGGAATGCTGATGATAATACTCAAAAAAAGTGACAGCACGGTAAGAAGCAGGGTCACTTCGACTCTGCTCCCTATCATTTCTGCCACCGGGCGCTGAAAGCGAATCGATTCGCCTAAATCGCCGCGCAGTAGATCGCCGACCCAGATAAGGTAGCGCTCAATTAATGGTTTGTCAAGGTTTAACTTGGCCTCTAACGCCTCAATTTGTAAGGGGTCAGCCTCGACGCCTAAGATAATATAGGCGGGGTTGCCCGGTAAAACCTGAAAGACCAAAAACGTAATCAGCGATACCAAGATGATGGTCGTAATTAATGAAATTATCTTTTTACTATAAAAGGCAATCATTGATCCAATCTTATCGCTGCCATATCCAAAAATCTAACCGGGTAAAACTTAAAGCCCGCTACACCCGGGCGCATTGCCACCACCAAATTGGGGTCCATAATATAGACTGCAGTAGCTTGTTCTGCTAAAATCTGTTGGCATTGTTTATACAATTCAACCCGCTTGGTCATGTCGTTTTCAACGCTCGCCTGAGCAATTAAGCGATCGTATTCGTCGTCGTTAAAGCCCATAAAATTGCGCTTGTAGTCACTTTGATAACGCACTAATACTTGATGCGGATCGAGCTTACCGGCTAAGCCGATAATGGTCGTATCATAGTTAAATTGCTTATAGACTTCGTCTAGCCAAACGCCCCACTCGACTTGTTTAATTTCGGCCTTTACGCCAATTTGCAGCAATTGATTAGCTACCACTTGCGCCGTATCGACATGAAACTGATAGTTGGCCGGTACGGTAATAGTGGTATTAAACCCATCCGGATAACCGGCTTCTGCCAGTAGCGTTTTAGCCTTGTCAATATCGTTGGCATATAAGTTGATTTCACCATTGTAGTAGACATCCATAATCGGACTCATATTGCTGGTTAAGGCACTACCGTAACTGTTAGCAACCGCCTTAATTATCTGCTCTTTATTAATGACATAGTTAAAAGCCTGTCTAACTCTAACATCGTCATACGGGGCGCGCTGATTGTTCATCGCCAATAACTGTATCATGTTTTGCGGTGCTGCCACAATTTCAAATTCATTTTCAAGTAATGCGATATTTTTAGGGTCGATATCGGCAAAGTCCAGCTGTCCACTCTTTAGCCCGTTGACAACGGCGGTTGGGTCGCTGATAATATAGAATTCAACTTTGTCGAGCTGTGGTAGACGCGCTTCGTCCCAATAATTATCATTTTTTACTAAAACGACTTTCTGACCGGGTTCGTAAGATTCAAACTTAAAAGGCCCCGTGCCGATTGGTTGAGTTGTTTGACGATCGTAACCAACCGGTAAAATTGCTTCAGTACAAGCTACCAAAAAGGCTGTATCGGGCTCTTTTAGGGTTATTTTAAGCGTCATTTGATCGACCGCTTCTACTGAACTGACGCCACTAAAACGAGATGACAATGCCTCTTCACCATTGAGACCTGCTAAAGCCTCAATCGAATAAACAACATCGGCCGCATCAAATTGATCACCATTGTGAAATGTAACGTTTTCACGCAAGGCAAAGCTATAGGTCAAACCATCATCTGATATCTGCCATGATTTGGCCAGCGCCGGCACAATATTGCCGCTTGTGTCATACCACAGCAAACCTTCAAAGACATTGCTCATTACAGCCTTAGTGTCGGCCGCAGCCGATAACCACGGATCGATATTGTCGAGTTCTGAACTGATTGCCGTACTGGCTGTTAAAGGCTCTTGATCAGTTGCTTGGTCAGCTGTTTGCTGATCGGCGACTGCGGTCGTCTGTTCACTTGGCAAAGCAGTCGTGCTATTATTTTCAACTTGATTTGTCGTACAGCCAACTAGCAATAACATAATGACAAGCATAAAAATTGCTATTTTTTTCATCTAACTATTAACCCTCCGTTTATCATCTATTACAATTGTTTTATACTACTAACTTGGTTAGTATATCACAATTTTACAATAATTGCATTGTATAAGTTAATTTATTCCCAATCATTTTAATCCTGATAAAAGGCAGTAAGGCGATTAATCATCGCAGCAAATTCGCTTAGTTTAACCGACTGTTCACCATCGCTTAAGGCATTGTCAGGATCGTGATGTACTTCAATTATTAAGCCGTCAGCACCAACTGCTATCGCCGCTCGACTGACCGGTTCGATTAAATCGCGCCGGCCGGTCGCATGACTGGGGTCAACGATAACCGGCAAGCCTGTTTCCCTTTGCATAATTGGCACGGCGGCAATATCCAAAGTGTTTCTGGTCGTATTATCAAAACTGCGGATACCGCGCTCACACAAGACGATTTGGTCGTTGCCCATCGACTGTATATAGGCAGCTGCCATCACCCATTCTCTGATTGTCGCCGAAAAAGCGCGCTTTAACAAGATCGGTTTATCTAGTTGACCGGCGGCGCGCAGTAGCGGATAATTGTACATATTACGCGAGCCGATTTGAATCATATCACAGTATTTAGCTACTTCCTCTAAATCGGCCACTGCCATCACCTCGGTGACAAAGGGCAAATGATGACGTTTAGCTGCGGTGTGTAAGTAGCTTAAACCCTGATAGCCAAGCCCTTGAAAATCAAACGGACTGGTACGCGGCTTAAAGACACCGGCACGCAGCATATCAACATTCATTTTACTTAAGCTGTCAACAATTGTATCAATTTGCGCTTCGGACTCGACTGCGCAAGGTCCGGCTATAATGACCGGATGATCTCCACCAAAGACGACATCGCCGACGCGTACTATTTTCTTTTCAAATGCAGTGTTCAATTTAAAACTCCTAAGCCTCCATTTTCATATTCTGTCTTTCTAAAGTGGTCAGCTTTCCGCCATAGGGCTTTAAGACATAATCGACAATGTCGCTAATTATCTCATAATGCTCTGCGGTATTATGCACCTTAAAACTGGCTTTAATCAGCTCAAATAACAGCATATCGCGTCTAAAGACAACCGACATCATCGACTTATCGCGTGGCACCCAAGTGTTTTGTAATCTAAAATAGGCCTCAGTCAAATATTTTAGACAAACACCGGCTAAATATTGAAATGTGACAGGCTTGTCCATACGGTAAGACAAGTCTTCTAATTTTTTTGTTAAAGTCAATCGTATATAGTCAATGCGCGCTTGCGAAATTGGCTGTGGGCCATCCATATAAATGCGATTGGCTTTTTGTAAAAGCGCTTCAACTGCTTTATCGCGTTTGTAAACATGCTTGGCGTGCGATAACAAATTAAGCCAAATATGACTATTTTCGGCAAGCGCCGTGCGCAATAATTCAGTCGATAAATATGTAAAGTCGTATTCTTTGCCCTCGATAAATTTAACCTCGCGCGATTCGTGAGCGGGCTGATTTAAAAGGACCAGTAAATCGACATCGATAACCTTATCTAACCTTTTATAATTTTCGGCGCCGCTACCAATTAATGAAACAGCATCGACTGAGTCATCTTTAATCAATTCGGTAATTACCTTTTCAAAGACCAAATTATCCTTATTCATTTCCCCCTCCTCTGGGTCTAACTAACCTCATCTTATCATGCCAAGTATTTTATAGCAAATAAAATCTAGCCGGTATCGGCCATCAATAACTTATTTGGTCAATCTCCGGTTCGCCGCTGCCGAGCAGTTCAACGCTAACGCGATGCGGTAAGCAAATGATACTCTGTCCAGCCGCCGAAATTGGTTTGCTGTGTACGCAAATTTGATTGCGACAATCAGCCAGCGCCATGCTAACGACGCCATCTTGATTGACAATTTGATTTGAGCCATACTGATTCTCTACTTGATAGCTTTCGCTAAAACCGACGCGACAAGGCATTGTCTTGATAATCTGACCCTCTGATTTGATAACTAATTGTAGTTGATTTGTTTGTTGTTGTTGCGTCGTATAGCCAAGGTAGATGGCAAACGCCAATAGAATGCCTAATACGACGATGACAATATCACCTTTTTTCATATGCTTCCTTTTAGCGCGTTACATTAGGGTTTACATTTTTGAGCTGTTTTCCTATAATGATTGTAACGCGACTATTTAGTTGTTTGTTACTACTCATTATATTAATCTTTTTTGGAGACGACAATATGAAATTAAAAGTTTTGACTTTTTTTATAATTTTTATGCTGCTGATTAGCGGCTTAACCGCTTGTCAATCGACAGCACAAAGCGCGTCGCTCAACGCCAATAGCAATCAGACAAGCACTAGTACTGAACTATACCGTACAGATGCCTTTTACCTTTATACTCAGGTCGAAATTGCGACCTATGGTCAATTGCCGCCGCAAATCTATCGCGAAATATGGGATAAATTAGCCGAAATCGACCGCCTCTTTAGCATGAATGGCAGTCAATCAGAAATTGCCCAAATTAACGCGGCGGCCGGTGAACGCGCTGTAGCGGTTAGCCCTGCCGTTTATCAGTTGATCAAACAAGGGATTTTCTACAGCGAGATGAGCACAAATTTTGATATTTCAATTGGCCAATTAGTTCAGTTGTGGGGCATTGGCACTGAACAGGCACACCTGCCCGCTCAACATGAAATCGACGACGCGCTAAAGACGGTTGACCATCAAAATATCATATTAGATGACAGCGCCCAAACCGTCTATTTGAGCCAAAAAAATATGGCAATTGACTTGGGGGCAATTGCCAAAGGCTATGCCGCCGACCAAACCAAGGCCATTTTACTGTCGCATGGCGTCGAAAAGGCCATCATCAATTTTGGCGGCAACGTTTTAACAATCGGTAACAAGCTGGATGACAGTCCTTGGCGCATCGGCATTCAGAACCCCAATACAGCACGGGGCGATTACTTGGGAATTTTGTCAGTAAGCGATGCTTCTGTTGTTACGTCCGGTACTTATGAGCGTTTTTTTGAATACAACGGTAAACGCTATCATCACATTTTGAGCACACAAAGCGGCTACCCAATTGACAATGACCTACTCGCTGTATCGATTATTTCAGATAGTTCAACCAAATGCGACGCTCTGTCAACGCTTATCTTTGCCGAGGGTCTAACAAACGGTCAACGACTGATAGATAATCTAGCTGGCGTTGAGGCTATTTTTATCACAAAAGATAATGCCGTCTACCTAAGCGACGGCATTAAAGATTCGTTTACTCTAAAGGATGAAGAATATACATTGATGGAATAATCAAAGTAGGCTTTTGGTGTCAGGCAGCGACTCGCAGACAGTTACACTGTTGCTCACTTGTGCCTGACACCAATCCACTACTCAACAATCGCGCCGCGATCGGCCGAGGCGACATGGCGCGCATAGCGCTTTAAGTAGCCTGTCAAATGGTCATTCGACTTTAGCTTCATCGTTTGCTTACGCTTCGCAATTTCCTCATCCGAAACCAATAACTCAATTTTATAATTGGCAATGTCGATTTCAATTTGGTCGCCATCCTGCACATAGGCAATTAAACCACCTGACATCGCTTCCGGCGAAATGTGGCCGATTGCAGCACCGCGCGTTGCGCCGGAAAAACGACCATCGGTAATCAGTGCCACTGAGGCATCGAGTCCCATGCCAGCAATTGCCGAGGTTGGTGTCAGCATTTCGCGCATACCGGGACCACCTTTTGGCCCTTCATAGCGAATAACGACAACATCTCCTGCCTTGATCTGCGACTGATAAATCGCGGCGACGGCGTCTTCTTCTGAATTAAAGACGCGCGCTTTGCCGATATAGTGCATCATTTCCGGCGCGACCGCGCTGCGTTTGACAATTGCGCCATTTGGTGCAATATTGCCAAATAACGCCGCCAAACCACCCGTTTTAGAATAGGGTTCAGCAAAGGGCCGCACTGCATAATGCTCTGTCTGTTTAAGCGCTGCAACATTATCAGCCATTGTTAGTCCGGTAACTGTTTGACACTTACCATCGATTAAACCGGCAGCTGCTAATTCGGCAATAACGCGGTAGACGCCACCGGCATCGTTGAGGTCTTGCATATGGTGTGGACCGGCTGGTGCTAATTTACACAAATTAGGTGTCTTGGCACTAATGGTATTAACCCGATCAATTTTTAAATCGATCGCCAGTTCATTGGCAATTGCCAATAAGTGCAATACCGAATTGGTTGAACAGCCCAACGCCATATCGACGGTTAAGGCATTATCAAGCGCCTTTGCCGTCATAATATCACGCGGTCGAACATCATCAGCCAGCAATTGCATAATCTGAATACCGGCGCGCTTGGCAAGACGCAGTCGATTGGCGTGTACGGCCGGAATTGTTCCATTGCCGGGCAAGGCAATGCCAAGCGCTTCAGATAAACAGTTCATCGAATTGGCGGTAAACATTCCAGAACAAGACCCGCAAGACGGACAGGCGTTTTCCTCAATTGATAATAACTCGGATTCACTTATTTTATTAATTTTAAAGGCGCCAACTGCTTCAAAAACTGAATTTAAGTCAGTGCCGCTAGACAGCATTGGTCCACCTGACACAAAAATACTGGGGATATTCAGCCGCGCACAAGCCATCAGCATGCCCGGCACGACCTTATCACAATTCGGAATAAATACTAAGGCATCAAATTTATGAGCGCGCACCATCGATTCAACCGTATCGGCGATCAATTCGCGACTGCTCAGCGAGTAACGCATGCCGTCGTGTCCCATCGCCAGCCCGTCACAGACCGCAATGGTGTTAAACTCCATCGGTGTACCGCCACTCATTAATACGCCCTCTTTAACCGACTTGGCAATCGTATTGAGGTGGACATGTCCCGGCACAACTTCATTAAATGAGTTAACGATGCCGATTAACGGTCGTTGTAGTTGGCTATCGGAATAGCCCATCGACTTAAACAAAGCGCGTTTTGGCGCATTGTGCGAACCCTTTGTAACAAAATCACTATTCATAACTCTCCCTTTGTCGCCCTTGTGGCGATCTAATCTCAGTTTGACCAGCTCATTTTTTGACGCAAGCGGGCACCGACCGCTTCGACCGGATGTGCCTTTTCAATGCGGCGCTTTGCCAAAAATGAAGCGCGCCCCGCTTTGTTTTCTAAAATCCAAGACTTGGCAAAGCTGCCATCCTGAATTTCGGTCAGCACTTTTTTCATTTCGGCCTTGGTCTGTGCGGTAATCATGCGGCCGCCAACTGAGTAATCACCAAATTCGGCCGTATCGCTAATCGAATCACGCATGCCGGAAAAACCGCGCTGTACGACTAAATCGATAATTAGCTTCATCTCGTGAACGCACTCAAAATAGGCGCTTTCCGGTTGATAACCGGCTTCTACTAAAGTGTCAAACCCGGCTTTCATCAAAGCGACTACGCCACCGCAAAGCACACACTGCTCACCAAATAAATCGGTTTCGGTTTCTTCTTTGAAGGTCGTCTCCAGAACGCCGGCACGCGCACCGCCAATGCCCATAGCATAGGCTAAGGCAGTTTGCTGCGCTTTGCCGCTGTGGTCTTGATAGACGGCAAATAGACATGGCACGCCTTTGCCTTCTTCAAATTGGCTACGCACTGTATGGCCGGGCCCCTTGGGCGCCACCATAATGACATCGACAAATGACGGTGGTACAATTTGGTTAAAATGAATATTAAAACCGTGCGCAAACCCTAAGGTCATGCCTGCGCTTAAATTCGGCGCAACGTCTTTTTGGTAGATGTCGACCATTTTTTCATCGTTGACCAGCATAAAGACAACATCGGCCTGCTTAACCGCATCGGCCGTTAGTGCAACTTTAAGGCCGCTTTGCTGGGCGCGCTGGGCGCTCTTTGACCCCTCGTACAAGCCAACGACGACGTCACAACCGCTCTCACTTAGGTTAAGGGCATGGGCGTGGCCTTGGCTACCATAGCCAACGATGGCGATTTTTTTCTGTTTTAAATGCTCAAAATTACAATCCTTTTCATAGTACATTTTAGTCATATTATTCTCCTTCACTGGCGACCCAAACTAGGCCGATACGCTTAATGTATGCTCTGTGCCACGCGCTACCGTAATAACGCCGGAGCGGCACATTTCCTTGATCCCGTATTGTTTTGTTTGCGCAATAAATGCATCGATACGGTGCGATGGCCCGGATATTTGAGCCGTCACAAAATCACTGCCAAAGTCCAAAATTATACCACTGTACTCGACGATTAGGTCGTGCACCGTCTTTTGATTTTGCTGATTGACGGCAATTTTAATCAAGGCTTGTTCAACCGAAATTGCCTGGTCATCAAATAAATAAACATCTTTGACATCGACCAGTTTTTTAAATTGTTTAATAACCTGATCTTTGACATAGTCGTCGCCGCGTGCCACAACTGTGATGCGCGTATACTTGTTGTCGATTAATTCTCCGGCGGCAATGCTTTCAATATTAAAAGCGCGCTTACTCATTAATCCGGCTATGCGGCTGAGTACACCAAAGCGATTTTTAACGATCATCCCCACTACAAATCTCTCACCCATTTGTTACCTCACAATCATCTTGTCAACCGAAGTTCCCGGCGGAATCATCGGGTAAACCATTTCATCTCGATCAATGACACAATTTAATATTAGCGGTCCCGCTGCATCGTAATTATTTAGTGCCTGCTCTAGCATATCTAGCGACGTAATATTAGCTGCACTGGCGCCAAAGGCATCGGCCAACTTAATGTAGTCGACCTGATCGTCTAAGGTCGTTTCGGAAAAACGCTTGTCGTAGAAAATATTTTGCCACTGCCTAACCATGCCTAATGTACCATTATTAAGTAAAACGATAATTATCGGTAGTCGCTCTTTAACAGCTGTTGCCAATTCGTTCATGTTCATGGCAAAACTGCCTTCGCTTGTGATAAATAATGTCGTTTGACGATTGCGACCAAAGCAGGCGCCAATCGCTGCGCCAAAGCCAAAGCCCATCGTACCTAGTCCGCCTGAAGTCAAAAAGGTGCGCGGTTTTTCAAACAAATAATAGAGCGATGTCCACATTTGGTGTTGACCAACGTCGGTCGCTACAACGGTATCGCTGTCAAAGTGTTGATTGAGCGTCTTTAAAATGCGCTCTGCCGTAAAGTCACCCACCATAGCATTGTCATCTATCGTCTTATAGTGATTAACCTGCGCTAACCACTGTGGCTTTTTTGATTCTTTTAAATGCGCCAACAACTGTTTGAGAATAATCTTGGCATCACCAATTAATTCAACATCACATTTAACATTTTTACCAACTTCGGCATCATCGATTTCGAGATGAATCACCTTACAATGCCGACTGTATTTATTGATGTCGCCGGTTGCCCGATCGCTAAAACGCGAACCGACCACAATCATTAAATCACAATTGGCCTGCGCCGTCGATGCCGCGTAATTACCGTGCATGCCGCACATTCGCAAATTGTGCGAGTGCGAGGCCGGTATAGCTGATAAACCCATCAGGCTGAGAATGATCGGCGCATCGATTAGTTCAGCCAACGCCATCACCTGTTCGCTGGCAGCCGCGGCAATCGTGCCTCCCCCACTGTAAATAATCGGGCGCTGACTGGCCATTATCAGTTCTAAAGCAGCTGCCAATTCAGTTTCGCCGGACAGTGAGGTGTTTTGCGGCACCGTTCGGTCAATCGCTTCGTTATACTCTGCCAAATCAGTCTGTACGCTCTTTGGAATATCGACTAATACCGGTCCCGGTCGACCACTGGCAGCAATTGCGAAAGCATCACATAATACGGTTTGTAGTTCATTGACGTCATGTACAATAAAACTGTGCTTGACAATCGCTTGCGTAATGCCGACGATGTCAACCTCTTGAAAACTATCGCGTCCTAAATGTGAAACTGCCACGTTACCCGTAATTGCTATCATCGGCGATGAATCGAGATAAGCGGTTGCGATACCGGTTACCAGATTCGTGGCACCCGGCCCACTCGTCGCAATCACGACGCCCGTTTTGCCGGTGGCGCGCGCATAGCCGTCTGCGGCATGACTGGCTGCCTGTTCATGTACGGTCTTGACATGCTTTAATTGTGTTCTATTTTTATAAAGTTCATCGTAAATATCCAACACGGCACCGCCCGGGTAACCGAATACCGTGTCGACACCATGAGCTAGTATTTCCTTAATGACGATTTGTGCTCCCGTTAATTTCATAGCTCCCCCTAATAAAAAAACCTATCAGCGTTATACTGATAGGCTTTGATTCACCGTTTGAACCCTCACGCATCAATACAACGCAAAACAACACTATCTTTTACGATAATGCCTATAATGATGCCGTTAATAATTTGGGCGTTCAGAAATGCGTTCATTTTTCTACCTCATCATTGCGTAAAGGTCGTTCAATAAAGTATAATAACACATATTTGGCAACTAGTCAAACACTTTCTGTCAGCACTTTGCACTTTTGTTTGGATCTTACTAAAACCTACTATTGTCTGTGCCGAGTATTCCTGTTATACTAGAAGCGTTACAAAGATAGATGAGGGCAATCTAATGAATATTCAGATTTTTGGCAAAAAGAAATGTTTTGCAACAAAAAAGGCCGAGCGCTTTTTTAAAGAACGGCGCATCAAGTTCCAATTTATCGATATCGTCGACAAGGGCTTTAGCGGTGGTGAATTGAAGTCTATTTTACAAGCAGTCGGCCGCAATGCGCTAATTGACGACAAACATGCTCTATATGAAGAATCAGCTGCCGCTCAATGCCAAGATACTAAAGCACTAGCAGACATTTTGTATGACTACTATGAGATCGTCAATACGCCAGTCGTGCGTAATGGCAAACTGGCCACAGTCGGCAATGCCCCTGACATTTGGCAAGAATGGCTTAAATACGAGGAGATTTTATGAATCTAAAACAGTTAACAGAGATTAAATTAACGCAGTACTCACACGGTGCCGGTTGAGGTTGTAAACTGGCGCCAGAGGTTCTGGCAAAAATATTAGCTGGCAACAAGGATAATAGCAAATTCCCGCAACTTTTAATTGGCAATCAAACGCGCGATGACGCCGCTGCCTATCAGCTGGACGACGATACGGTAATACTGTCAACGACCGACTTTTTTATGCCAATCGTCGACGACCCTTATGATTTTGGTCGCATCGCTGCCTGCAATGCAATTAGTGATATCTACGCGATGGGCGGCAAGCCGTTAATGGCAGTTGCCATTTTGGGATGGCCAATTGATAAACTGCCCGCTGAGACCGCCGCACAAGTTTTGGCCGGTGGGCGCGCCGTTTGTGCAGCGGCCGATATGCCTTTAGCCGGTGGTCATTCGATTGACTCTCCCGAGCCAATTTTTGGGCTGGCCGTAACCGGTACAGTTAAAAAAAGTCTGTTAAAATCCAATGATAGCGCCAATAATGATTGCCTGCTCTATCTGACAAAACCGCTTGGCATCGGCATTTTAACGACGGCGAAAAAACGCGGCATTATCTCTGATGCCGATTTAGTACCGGCCGTCGCTGCGATGACGACGCTTAACAAAATTGGCGGATTGGTATCTGCTTTGCCTGGTGTAATGGCAATTACCGACATTACCGGCTTTGGCCTAATCGGCCACCTATCCGAGCTGTGCTTGGCCAGTGATGTTTCTGCTGTCATTGACTTTGCCGCCGTCCCCCAGCTTCCAAAAGTGGCAGACTATTTTGCCAAAGGCAGCGTGCCGGGCGGAACGCGTAAAAATGTCATGTCGTACAGTCGTTATTATGCAGCCGACGTCGATCGTTCGGCCTACCCGATTCACCTGCTATGCGATACACAAACATCGGGCGGCCTCTTAATTGCTGTCGCCCGCTCTGCGGCAAACCAATTTGAGGATTTTTGCAAACAAAACGGCCAACCGCTTGAGCCGATTGGCCATACGACGACGCGTCGTGATCCGTTAATTAGTATCCGATATTAAATATTATGCTAAATCTTAAAAAAGACTTACCCACTGTCGATAATTACAAAGACATTATACTGAACGACCAGCCGTTGATTGACGTGCGCGCTGCCCTTGAATTTGCGCGCGGGTCACTGCCAAGTGCGGTCAACTTACCGCTTTTAAACGACGAAGAACGCGCCCAAGTCGGTAAAGTATATAAGCAAAACGGACAAAATGCAGCCGTTGCACTGGGCTTAAAACTGGTCAGCGGTGACATCAAAAAGCAGCGCATCAGCGCCTGGCAAAACTATATCGCAGCAAAGCGCAATGCCCTACTGATCTGTTTTCGCGGTGGCTTGCGTTCAACGATTGCGCAACAATGGCTTTACGAAGCAACCGGCAATATTGTACCGCGCATTGCCGGCGGCTATAAAGCGCTGCGCAACTTTTTAATGACGCAATTGTCGGCCGAAACTATCACGCCCCCTTTTCTATTGCTGGGCGGTCATACCGGTGCCGGTAAAACACTGGTGATAAGAGCACTCGACAACGCAATTGATTTAGAGGCGATTGCCGTGCATCGCGGTTCGGCCTTTGGCAATTACATCGCTGCCCAACCCAGCCAAATCAACTTTGAAAATGAACTGGCCCGTCAAGTGATTCAACAAACAGTGCGCGGCAGCAAGGCAATTGTATTGGAAAAGGAAAGTAAAAATATCGGTAAATCGCGTCTACCGGATGGCTTTTATCTTAAGATGGAAGCCTCACCTGTCGTCGTCTTAGAGGCTTCGCTTGAAGAACGCATTTACAATACTTGGCGCGACTATGTGGTTGACGACCGCGCCAAATACATCGCCCACTACGGCGAACACGGTACCGAACAGTGGGCGAATCATTTGCGCACGAGTATCTTACGATTGAATAAGCGTTTGGGTGGTGACCGCACAGCGCAGGTCGTGAAGCTGTTTGATAACGCCGCCGCTAGCACGGCATTAGCTGATCACCACGCCTGGATCGAGTACCTATTAGTCAATTATTACGACCCGACTTATGATTACTATCGCAGCAAGTGGGCAGACCGCGTCATCTTTCGCGGCGAGCGCGCAGCAGTAGAACAATTTATTAATGACTATCGAAGTACTGGCAGCTAAGCAAAATTTTATGTATTGTCATTGATTATTGACAAATTTGCTTGTAAATCTACTTAATAGTGTCGCTAATTGTGCCCTAGTGGCACCCTCTTGTGGCGCCAAACGACCATCAGCCATACCTTTAACAATGCCCTCTGACACTGCCCAAGCAAAGGCCTCTTGCGCGTAATTTGCTATACTGGCGGCGTCGCTAAAATCGCTTAAGCTACCGGGCTCAGCCATTGTATAGTTTTGGAATTTGGCAAACCTGTAAAGGATTACCACGATTTGCTGACGCGAAATGTCATCGTTCGGGCCAAAGCGACCATCGCCGTAACCGCTAACAATGCCATTTTTACTAGCCCAATTAACCGCATCGTAATACCACTGATCACTTGCCACATCGTCATAGCTTGAAGTACTATTGGCTGATTGTACGGCGGCCATACGATAGATGACAGTAGCCACCATGGCACGGCTAGCCGGTTGCTCAGGACTAAAACTGTCTTTTGCTGTACCGAACATCAACCGCTTGACGACCATATCGGCAACAGCAGGAGCGTACCAAGCATTTTGAGCGACGTCACGATAGAACGTCTGTCCGACAACTAGCGGATCCGAACTGGTCCTATCTAACACAACTAGTGGTTCAGTTTTCTCGCTTTGTGCTGGCTGTTGTTCATCCTCTACTTTAGAATTGCTTTCATCCGGTTGTGTGACAGTACCCCCTCTATAGCTTTTATCGACATCATCAGTTAAGTCATCAGTTGTTTTGTCGCTATCAGATTGATTGTCTTGATCAGCACTTGCTTGATCGTCCGTATCATCTGTTGACGTATCATCCGCCGGTGTATCATCTGTTGGCGTATCATCCGCCGGTGCATCATCCGCCGGTGTATCATCCGCCGGTGTATCATCTGTTGGCGTATCATCTGCCGGCGTATCATCTGCTGTTTCGTCCGTTACAGCCACTACAGTTAAATCATACTTTAATAGTTCGCTACCAGTCTCATAATCGATTTTCAACGCTATCACATCGCCTGTCACAACCATATCATCATCTAATTTTGGCGTCGCCAGCTGATAAGAATCGATGTCAACTACGATGGCTGCTGCCGTACTATTTAACACCTTACTGCTAAACAGCTCACCATTAGCGCTAATATTTGCCTGTAGTTCAGCAACGTTGGTCGAATTTGCAATATTCTTAATACTATTATCTATCTGTGCGTATTGATAGTTGTTATCCAAAACTACAATCGGATTTTCGATATCAATTGTCTGTATGCTAGAGGATAGTTTATCATCATGAAATAATCGCTTAACCTGATAACTGCCTGCTGCCAAACCAGTAATCGCGCCGCCGGTACAATTTGTCCAAAGCGGATTGCTAATATTGCGATAGACCATACCACTGGTATCGCCAATAATTTGCGCATTATTACCGTAAGTTGCACGACGTTGTGTGAGGTTTGGCCTATCCTGTGTAATGTTGATTTCCAAGCTATCCGAGCTTAAATAATGCTCGTAAAACGGTCGGTAAATATAGATGTTTTTGCCAATTTCTAATTGCTCGTCTGGGATGTTTGCAGAACCGACGTCTTGCCAATGGCCGTCCTCGCCAATTTTGTAATCATCATCATCCGAGAGGCCCTGCCAGGTACCGCCACTGTCTGATGTCGCAGTAAAACTGGCTGCTGGACGGGCTGCACGTGCGACTGCAAGGTCTTTGCTAGCTGACTGCAAGAAATGATCGTGTGCGGCTTTTGCAACATGAATGGTATCATTTTCAAATAAACCGCTTACGGTATGAGTTGTAGCACTAATCGTCTGCCAATCACCATCGTTTACACTATAAATCATTGTCTGATCTACACCGGTCAGCACACCGCTGTCGTAGCCCTGGGCACTAAATTGAATATTGTCGTATTCAGTCGGACTAAACGTTTCTACAGAAAAGTCATTTACTACGGTATCGTCTGATACGATGGTTTGATCCCTGACGCCAATTTGACGAATGGTAATCATATCGTCTGCTGTTACATTATCTAGTATTGCAGTTGCATTTTTTGCCAATTTTAGCCATTGATTGGCATTTTGCGGTAAAGTTTCATCTTTATACTCAAGGCCGTCAACCAAAGCTGTAATTGCCACACTATTTGTTCCTAATGTAACTAAACTAAAATCTTGCCCTTCAAGCGGTGCTAATGCCGGTGTTCCAATATTGTATCTACTATTTTTTTCAATAGTTGTCACAGTTTTATCTTTATCCGCTTCGGCGACAACCGCCATCGTCTGCCAATCACCATTTATCATTTGTTTTTTCACTGTATATCCGGTGCCAAAACGATATAAATTAAAACCTGATACGCCGGCAATCGTCAAGTATTTTAATTTAGAACAAGGGTAAAAACTGTTATTATCAGTAATTGTGTCTTGTGCCACCCTATCACCAAAAGGTATTGATTCTATCTTGTCATTGAAGCAAAACATAAAGCGCATATCCGTTACTGCCGACGTGTCAAAGGCTTCTGGAAACGGTTGATTGTAAGCTTTTGCGAGAGAAAAAATAGAGTTCATATTGGTTACTTTAGCAGTCTCAAAGGCAGCCGGCAGTTTCTGATTATAGCTGGTTGCATCGAAAAACATAAAGGCCATATCTACGACGTTGCTCGTGTCAAATGAGGCAGGTAAGATCTGATTATAGGCATGAGCATTACAAAACATGCAATTCATGTTAGTTACTTTAGCGGTATTAAAAGCAGTTGGTAAAGGTTGATCGTAAGCAAAAGCGCCATGAAACATAGAACTCATATCAGTTACATTGCTAGTATCAAAGGATTCCGGTAAAACCTGATTGAAGGACACCGCGCGGCTAAACATGCTTTTCATAGTTGTCACATTGCCAGTGTCAAAGGCAGCTGGCAGGGCTTGATTATAAGCGAGCGCACCATAAAACATGAAATCCATATAAACGACATTACTGGTATCAAAAGAGTCTGGAAGTAGTTGATTATAAGCCTCGGCGTTAGCGAACATTGAACTCATATTGGTTACATTGGCCGTGCTAAAGGCCGTAGGCAACGCTTGATTAAAGGATAGCGCACAATGAAACATGTTATTCATCTTCTTTACTTTTGCTGTATTAAAAGATTCGGGAAGCGCTTGATTGAATGACTCGGCATTACCAAACATATATCGCATATCTTCTACATTTGACGTGTCAAATGCGGCCGGCAATGCTTGATTATAAGCTTTGGCATAAGAAAACATAAAACTCATATCGATTACATTGGCAGTATCAAATGATGCCGGCAATGCTTGGTTATAAGCAGTCGCATAAGAAAACATACAATTCATTTTAGTTACATTGCCAGTTGCAAACCCGGCAGAAAGCGCCTCATTAAATGCCCCTGCTCTATAGAACAAATAACTCATATTGGTCACATCTGAAGTATCGATGTCAAGATATGTCGGCGCGTGATCATTAAAATAAATATGACCATCAAAGCGACCAAATAGGCCGCTGCTGTCCTCCGGAAAACGAATTGGTTGATCTGCTGCAGTAGCGCTAAATCTAATATCAAAATCTTCGATACCACCTAGCCAAGAAGAATTTTCAGCGCCATTAGCACTATTGATCTCCCTTGTCATAGCATGCCATTTTGCCCTATCAATTTGACCATGACCGCTAATTAATAATTCGGAATTGCTGGCGTTAAATTCGGCCTTTACGGTACTAACCGCATCGTCGTCAGCATAGAGCGGAAATCCGCCTTGACCATGCGCCACACTAGGTGGATCGGCATGAATAATGCTGAGCTGACTAAACAACAATGTCACAATTAATAGCAATGACAGCGGAAAATTCACTTGTCTTTTGCTATTATAAGTTCGTTTCATAGCTACCTCCTTATTTAATCTTTGTAATGCTTTGCCTACATAGTAGCGTTAGATATGTTTCATTTTGGCTACGTCTCCTCATTTTACTACTATTCAGTTAAATCATAACACAGAATAAATAAAAAAACTGTCATAATGTTGTCATATGACAGTCATAATTTAATTTTAGCAATAGGGCATGCTAATTATTTTATATGCAATCGGTGCCTGGCACTTTAATCACTTTCTAAAACTTCGCTCAGCGCTGCAATAAAGCGCTTTGTCTGTTCGATTGTACCGCTTGAAACGCGGATATAATTATCTTGTCCCCACAAAAAGCCAGGTCGAATTATTACGCCGCGCTTCAGTAGTTCTTCATTGACAATGCGCGAATCGCGCGCGACATCTACCCAAATAAAATTGGAATTGGCTGGCGCATAGCTAAGCCCTTTTTCATCAAAGAATTTTGTCATCAATGCCAGCGATTGATAATTGAGCTCGACCGTCTTATTGATATGTTCTTGGTCTGCTAAAGCAGCAACACCGGCAATTTGAGCAAGACGATTACTGTTAAAGACATTTTTGACCTTGCTCATTTCAGAAATAATCTGCGGCGATGATATCATATAGCCGACGCGCAGTCCGGCTAAACCGGCCACTTTTGAAAAGGTTCTTATAATAACCGTATTGGGCCGTTTTGCCAGATAATCTAGGCCATTCGGATAATCGGGATTGACTCTGGCAAACTCAAAATAGGCCTCGTCAAGCACCAGTAAGATGTCGTCGGGTAAATTTGCCACCAAGTAATCCAGCTCGTCTTTGGTCATAATGTTACCAGTCGGATTATTTGGATTACAGACGAATACCATTTTGGTCTTATCGCTAACAGCGGCGATAAAAGCCTTAAAGTCGTGCTTAAAATTGCCAATTGTATCAATTGCAATCGACTTGCCACCCATGATGCCGGTAGCAATATCGTACAATGAAAATGACGGCCAAGCAAAGATAACTTCGTCATCTTTAGCAATCATCGCATACGCCAGCATTTTAATGATTTCTTCGCCGCCGTTGCCAAACATAATCATATCCGGAGAGATACCATAAAACTGCGCCAGCTTTTCTCTCAATTCAATTGCAGCACCATCCGGATAAATGTGCACTTGCGAAGCAGCTTCGATAATAGCCGCCTGCGCCTTGACTGATGGACCGAGCGGATTTTCATTCGATGCCAATTTGACGATGTCTGTCAGACCGTACTCGCGTTTAACATCTTCGATTGGCTTGCCCGGTACGTACTTTTTAAGCGTTTCCAATTCTTTGCGAAATAGTGACATGGTGCCCCCTTTCTTTATTAGTATTGAACTAAACTTGTAATATTATAATCTTTTAACTTATCGCGACCATTTAAAAAACTAAGTTCAATTAAAAAGATAATTTTAACGACTTGGCCACCCAATTGTTCAACTAATTTTGTGGCCGCTTCAATCGTACCGCCGGTCGCTAATAAATCATCGACTAAAACGACCTTATCACCCGGTTTAATGGCGTCAATATGTATTTGTAAGGTATCGGTACCATATTCCAAATCATAACTGTAAGAAGCCGTCTCGGCAGGTAACTTGCCCGGCTTGCGAATCGGTGCAAAAGGTAAGCCGGTCGCGTAGGATAGCGCCGTACCAAAGATAAAACCGCGCGCCTCCGGCCCGACCACGATGTCACAGTTAAGTCCCTCGATTGCCGCTGCCATTTGATCGACAGTGTACTGCAACGCCTCACCGTCCAACAACAACGTCGTGATGTCCTTAAAATTAATTCCCTCTTTTGGAAAACCTTCAATTTCTCGAATTTTTGCTTTTAAATCCATATTTCCTCCTACGGCATCGGCGTTTGCTGTTCGCTGGCAACGCGATACAAAGCACCCTTAAAATTTTCAAATGACCGCTGAACGCGACTACCGCTAAAATTGTACTTTTGATGTGTGCCACCGGTCATTGCCAGCTGCCCTGATTGACAGGTGATAAAACCCGCTTCTTCAAAAAAGGCAATTGCCAACCTGTCTAACAAAACATCTTGTGAATTCATTAATAATTCTATCACATCTAAGCGCTTTTGATGACGAATTTTTTTATAAAGTGCCGAAAAAACTCGACGATCAAAGAAAATGTCACCGACTGACTTTAGTAAATGACTGTGATCAAGTGGATGATAATGGCATCTGGTCGACTGGCTAGTTGCCAGAATCGGCGTGTCGGCAATGATGTCTGATGTGTCAATTTGAGCTGGCAGTAGTTTTAATTTTCCGCTGCAAATTTGTGCATAGTAATCTATATCGCGATCAAAACAGGCATAGGCATAGGCAAGCAATGCCTCGTAACTGTAAACAACTACCGAGTGATTACCCGCAAGCCAACGCTCAATGGTCGAATGATTACGTCGTTCTATCGGACTAAACGGCTGCGTCGTCTGATTATTCATAAAGTGATTGACCAAACTGTCACAGTATAACGCATAACAGCGTTTGTTGAAGTCGTTATCCGTCGGGCTATAAATGCGCATATCCTGCTGATTGAGCTGAATTGAGTCAACGCCGTTAAAATGATTAAGCGCCAAACTAAAAGCGCAATCAACACGACAGTGATAATGTGGAACGGCCCGCTTTGCAGCATAGTTAAACTGTATGACATCCAGCAGTTTATCACTGGCATTGACTACCATTTTAAGATGATTGTCGGCTTTGCCAATGCGACGCGCCTGTTCTACCATAACGCCGTCAATAGCGAACAGCGGTCGTGCATTAGCAACGCCAAACGGCTGCATTTTAGCTATGTCGTCAATTGTGGCGTGACTAATCTGAGCCGCCTCAATATAGTCGTCAATTTTAAGGCGTGGAAATAACAAGTCAGCGCTCAAGTGCTGCGCATTATAACGCGTTAATCCGTCAATTAAGGCCGTTAAATTGGTTTCTTTCAGCGTTAAACCGGCTGCTTGCTGGTGACCGCCAAATTTCTCTAATAACTCGGCCTGAGCCGCCAGTGCTTCGTAAATGGAGTAACCTGCAATACTACGCGCACTGCCCTTTAGCACGTCGCCATCACGCGACAGTACAATACATGGCCGATAATAGCGTTCAACCAAGCGCGAGGCGACAATGCCAATCACGCCACTGTGCCAATCATCACCCCATACCACAATTGTGCCGGATGCCATATGCAGCGGATTTGTGGCAATTGCCTGTAATGCCGCCGCCAAAATATCGCCTTCAGCTTGCTGGCGCCGCTGATTGAGATTATTTAACTCGGCAGCAACACTTGCCGTTTCCAGCTCATCCTCACTTAACAACAAGGCAACACCCTTTGCAGCGTGCTCTAACCGGCCAACCGCATTAAGGCGCGGCCCGATTACAAAACCAATTTGACCGGCGCTGATTGGCTTTCCGGCCAATCCGCCAACGGTGGCTAATGCCTGTAAACCGAGATTTGCCGTAGTCCAAAAATAGCGCAGACCAAAATGGGCGATTAGCCGATTCTCATCCGTTAAGGGCATAATATCGGCTATTGTACCGACTGCTGCCAGTACCAATAGCGACTTAAACAATTCGGTGTCGGCTGCTAAAAACGCCTGCGCAATCTTTAACGCCACGCCGGCACCGGCTAACTGTTTATAGGGATATTGACAATCAGCTTGTTTGGGATTAACGACCGCATAGGCTGCCGGTAATTCAGCCGGTACGCTGTGATGGTCACTAATAATTAAATCAACTGCCAACTGTTTGGCGACTTCTGCCTCATGACGCGCTGTAATACCACAATCGACACTGATGATTAGCTGACTGCCGCCGGCGGCAATTTTCTGTAAAGCTGCGGCATTGATGCCATAACCTTCAACTAATCGACGCGGTATATAATAGTCAACTATACCGCCCAAATGACGAATAAGGCGATACATGATTGTCGTCGCCGTCATACCGTCAACGTCATAGTCACCATAAATGGTTATTTTTTGTTTCTGTTCTATTGCTTGTTTAATGCGCGCCACCGTCTCGGCCATGCCCAACAATAAAAAGGGATCGTAAAGATCCCCTATATTTGGCGCTAAAAATTTGTTGCGATTGGCATCATCAGCGTAGCCACGTTGCTGCAGCAGCTGTGCCGTCAACGATTGTTTTTTATCAAGCGGTGCACTACGCTGCACAAGCCATTTTTTTATTTGCATAGAGTTTGTCTTTCTTAAATGATACTCAGTGAACTTTTACTATACTTCACCGCTAAATTTGTCGTCGTCAGCCGGCTTAATATCAACATCCGTTGACTCTTTGACGACTTGGTTTGTCGTCTGTTCAACCACTTGCTTTTCGACTTCGGCAACCGTCGATTTTTCAACTGAATCAGCCTCTTTTTCCAGCGGCAGTTCAGTTGTTTTTTCGACGGTCTTTGCCGCTACCGGCTCAGCTACTTGCGGTTCAACCGCTGCGGCAGGTTGCTGCTTGGCTTGTTCTTTAGCTTGCTGCTTGGCCTGTTTTTTAGCCTCTTTTTCCGCTTGCTTTCTGGCCTTTTGCTCAGCTTTTTGCTCGGCCTTAATTTGTTTGGCGCTCTTGCCGATGATCAGGCTGACATCGATGCCCAGCTCAGTTAGTTTGGCCGATAACAGCTTGATTTTCCTTTTTAATTTTAGCGATTTAATGCCACCGATAATGAACATTGCCAATGCGCCAATCATCGCCGAAATCAAAATAATAATCGTCAGCGATAACTCATATTTGGCAAAAATAAAGTTGATTGATACCTCGGCAGTGTTAAAGCCCGCAAATACTGCAACGATAATACCTACAATTAATACGATAATAAATGACATAACTACCTCCTAATGGTTTTGCTCATCGTTTCTTTTTAAGGGCACTTTTTATAATAATCCAAACCGGTGAAGCAATAAATATTGATGAGTAAGTACCAACTAAAACACCGGCTAACAGCGGAAAAGCGAGTTCTTTAATCGATTCTACACCTAAGATGTAGAGCGCGCCAATAACCAATAAAGTCGTCAACGACGTATTGACGGAGCGCACCAAAGTGTGCTGAATACTCTCTTCGGCAATTTTAAAGTTGTTACTCGTCTTGGCGTATTTAATTGTATCTCTGATGCGGTCAAACACGACAATGGTGTCGTTTATCGAATAACCGACAACGGTTAATACGGCGGCAATAAAAGGCAGATTAACCGGAATTCTAAAGACCAGATAGACTGTCAACAGTATTAAGACGTCATGTATTAATGCGATTACTGCAGCGACGCCAAATTTCCATTCAAAGCGCAAAGTGATGTAAATCAACATGCCGATCGATGCAATCAAAATCGACATCAATGCGGATTTCAAACTTTCACTGCCAATTGTAGGGCTAATTTTCTTGACGCCGCTGGACAAATCGCCGGTTGCGCCAAACTGATTCTTTAAGATGTCAAAAATAGCGCGACGGGTCTCGCCGTCAACTTCTTTGACGGTTTTTATCATAATGCCCTTATTGTCACCGCCAACGGAAATGATATCGGCTGCTAAGTTAAATGGTTTGAGCGCTTCAGCGACAGCTGCACTATCGACTGCCTGTTCAAAACCGACTTCGATATTGGTGCCGCCCTGAAAATCAATGCCCAAGTTAAAGCCAAACACCAAAAATACGACTAAACCAAGTGCCATAATGGCCAGTGAAGCAATAAAAAACTTTTTATAATTGTGTTCTAAATTAATCTTAAATGTCTTAACCATGTCAGCCTCCTATACGCCGTACAACTTTTTATTGGCCAACGATTTGGCACGCGCCAGCACGGTTAATATCAAACGCGTTACGACAATTGCCGTAAACATACTGGTGACAATACCGAGCATTAGCGTGATGGCAAAACCGCGAATTGGACCGGAACCAAACTGAAACAGTACAACGGCGGCAATCAAAGTTGTTATATTGGCATCTAAAATCGTCTTTAAGGCTTTAGAGAAGCCATGATTAAGCGCCTTGGCAACCATTTTATTGGCACGCAATTCCTCTTTGACCCGTTCAAAAATTATGACATTGGCATCGACCGCCATGCCGATTGACAAAACGAAGCCGGCAATACCGGGTAGCGTTAAAGTGGCCTTTAATAAGACCATCAATGCCAAGATAATCGACGTATATAATATAAGTGTAAAACTGGCAACCAAGCCGGGCATACGATAGAATCCGACCATGAATAAAACGACTAAGACAAAGCCAACCAAGGCAGCCATGATGCTGGAATTTAGTGCGTCGCGTCCAAGTGTCGGACCAATCGCATTATATTCTAGCTGTTTTAATTCGGCCGGTAGTGCGCCACCGCGAATCAATAATGCCAAATTACGCGCTTCTTCTTGAGTAAAATCTCCACTAATGACGCCACTACCGCCCAAAATCGCCTGACTTACCATCGGTGCCGAAATAACATTGCCGTCTAAGACGATGGCAATTTGACCTTGTCGGCCAACTAGGCGTTGAGTTGCTTCGCCAAATTTAGTAGCGCCCTCGCCGGTAAACTTTAGCGTGACGACAAACTGATTAAGACTACTGATATCTTTTGACTGATCGTCTTTGGCGACACCGGCATCGGCTACTTCACCGCCGGTAACAACAGTCTGCATTATCGTTTCGTCGTATTTATCACCCATCTTAACGATATTGCCGGGTAGCACTTCACAAAAGCTCAATTGTGCTGTTGAACCGATTAAGGCAATGGCGTCTTCAGCGTTTTCTACGCCGGGCAGTTCGATGACGATGCGCTTGTCACCCTGAATGTAAACATTCGGTTCAGTCAAACCCATTTCGTCAATACGATTGCGCAGAACATCGCGCGTTTGTTGCATCAATAATTTTAACGTGTCGCCCTCGTCCTCAGTTACGACCTCATAGGTAGTAATAATGCCGCCCTCAATATCGAGGCCGAGCTTCATTTGTTCTACCAAAGGCTGAACCGTTCCAAAGCCAACTCCAACCCAGATCGCCATGGCGGCAGTAATCGCCAGCAATAGTATCAGAATTACAATGTCTTTACCTTTCATACTTCACCTGCTCACTTTTTATTTGCTATACTTATGTCTATTATCTACTGGAATGTACAGTGCGCATCTGCTTCATCGCCTGTAAATAGATGGCGTTTTCAATGCGCTTTCTTTCCATTTTACAACCCAATTCATAGGGCTTTTCAATTGTATTGTTGAAATTGTAGGCATTGGCATGACAACCACCGCTACAATAGTATTTTGCCCAGATATCACCTTCCGGCGTAACAGCCAAATACTCGGTGCCGGCACCACAACCGGACACCCGTTTGATAATACAAGGACCGCGTTGAAAATCGATTAGATAATGAAAAAAGCGAAATTCACGCTCTGTTCCAATGCGCGCTACCATCTCATCTGCCAAGCGATCATAGGCCTCAAATATCTCCGGTAAATCACCTTCGTCAAGCGAAAACAAGTCCTGTGGTGACGATACCACCGGCTCGACCGATGTCTCTTTAAAACCGAGATCAGCCAAGTGAATGACGTCGCGATCAAAGTCGATATTATGACTGGTAAAGGTCCCCCGTACATAGTAAGATTTATCACCGCGTCGCTCGACCAAAGTCTTAAACTTCGGTTTTATGATATCGTATGAACCACTGCCGCCAACCGCCGGACGCATTGCATCGTTTACCGAACGACGACCGTCAATACTCAATACGACGTTGTGAAAATGCTCGTTAATAAAGTCGATTTTTTCATCATTAAGCAACAGGCCATTTGTTGTAATGGTGAAGCGAATAATTTTATTATGCCTTTTTTCAAGTTCCTGACCGTAGGCGACTAACTGCTTGCAGACCTGCCAATTCATAGTCGGCTCACCGCCAAACAAATCGACTTCGAGCTGTCGGCGATTGCCGGAATGAGCAACTAAAAAATCGAGTGCTTTTTTACCGACGGCCACATCCATTAGTAAGTTTTCGCCGTGAAAATTACCCTGTGCTGCAAAGCAGTATTCACAGCGCAAATTACAATCATGTGCCACGTGTAAGCAAAGTGCCTTGATCACAAAGGAACGGTTTAAGAACTTGGCTGAATCGAGCACGCGATTGGCACTGAATAATTGACCTTTATCTATTAGCTGAGTAACTTCACGATAAGCATCAATAACATCTTGACGGCGATATCGTTTGGCCAGCTGATCGATAAGTGCGGCTTGATCGTGTGTTTCATAAAGCGAAATCACCTGATAAGCTATCTGATCGACACAGTGAATGGCGCCGCTATTGACATCGATCACAAAATTGTAATCGCCTTTTTTAAACTGATGAACCATAACTCTCCATAACTTAACATACGACGACAAAAGTCCTGCCGCCTTCTTAGAACAGCTAGGACTTTTACGCTCGGCTACAGGCCGACTTGATTAGTGATTTTCACATTCCTGATTGGCGACCGTACACGACGTCTTACAAGCTGATTGACATGATGTCTGGCATTCGCCACAGCCAATTTTTTTAGTGTCGTCGTTAAATGTACCCTGCGCCAGTGTAATTACGTGTTTCACAGTTCTGCTCCTTTTGTTTTTATTCCTTAATTTCCGTTTCTTGATCGCGAATACCATCATCTTCTACTGAAGGTGTAGTAGCATCGGCCGCATTGTCGACCGGTGCAACAATTTCCGGTTGCTCTTTTGGCTCAACAATGGCAACAGCTGTTTTTTTGAATTGCATCGTCGTCTCATTTGCCGTCAGCAGATTAAACTCGTCGCCTGTCACCAGTGTGACTTTCCCAACAATACCACCAATTGTGACGACCTCATCGCCAACTGATAAATTTTCACGCATCAGTGACAATTCTTGCTGTCTTTTTTTCTGCGGACGAATAACCATAAAGTACATTATGGCAAAGACGCCGGCAATCATAACTATTTGATACATAAAAACCTCTTTCTTTCTAAACTGTTTACAAGAGAAATTGCTTATCTACTCTATTTTACTAAAAAATATGCTAAAAAGCTATACATCATAGCCATATTTTTTAAAAAAATCATTGCGAAAGTCTATCAAGCGCTGTTCGGCGATGGCGCTGCGAATGTCGCGCATTAAATTTACTAAAAAATGTAAGTTATGCGTTGACAACAAACGCGCTGACAAAATTTCATTTTCTTTATAAAGGTGACGCAGATAGGCGCGACTATAATTACGGCAAGTGTAGCAGTCGCAAGATTCATCAAGCGGCTTAAAGTCTGCCCGGTACTCAGCGCGTTTAATAGAAATAGTACCTTGGCTGGTCATCGCCGAGCCCATGCGCGCCGTGCGCGTCGGCAAAACGCAATCAAACATGTCAACACCCCTGATTACCCCTTCAATTAGCGCGTCAGGGCTACCGACACCCATCAGATAGCGCGGTTTATCGACTGGCAACCAGTCGACCGTATAGTCCAAAACTTGATACATGATGTCCTTAGGTTCACCGACACTTAAGCCGCCAATGGCATAACCTGGCAGATCTAAAGCCACTAACTGCTCGGCGCTTTGCCGGCGTAAATCTTTGTACATGCCGCCTTGTACAATGCCAAACAGCGCCTGCTGCTCAGGCTTGGTATGTGCCGCTTTACAGCGTGCCGCCCAACGCGTCGTGCGTTCTAAAGATTGCTTGACATAGTCGTAGTCAGCCGGATATGGCGCACATTCGTCAAAGGCCATAATGATATCTGAGCCTAATGCATTCTGTATTTCAATCGCTTTTTCCGGAGAAATAAAATGCGCTGAACCATCGATATGAGAACGAAATTGTACGCCTTTTTCTTCAATTTTACGCAATTTACCCAAACTAAACACCTGAAAGCCACCGCTGTCTGTCAAAATTGGCCGCTGCCAGTTCATAAAGCGATGCAATCCGCCCGCCTGCTCAATTAAGTCATGACCAGGTCGTAGATACAAGTGATAGGTATTGCCCAAAATTATCTCGGCGCCAAGTGTCGTTAACTCTTCCGGCGTCATCGCCTTAACCGTGGCCTTGGTGCCAACAGGCATAAACACCGGCGTTTGAATCGTACCGTGCGGCGTCGTTATTTGGCCGATGCGCGCTGCGCTTTCATTTGAAGTTGTCTTGATTTTAAAAGAAATAGCCATAAGTCCTCACAGTATTAACATGGCATCGCCAAAACTAAAAAAGCGATAGTTCATTTTGACGGCCGTATGATAGGCTGCCAACACTTTCTGTCGATCGTAAAAAGCACTGACCAGCATCAATAAAGTCGATTCCGGCAGCCGCTGCTGGCAATAATCGCATTGTGCCGCCGGTAAACACTCTCTAAGGTGCGCACCACTGTCGTGCCAACCGCCACAATGCGCCCGCCGGCCGCCTTTGTGTCGCTAATCATTTTAGCATTTTCATCATCGAGCGCATACCACTCGGCGTGCATGTCATGCTCTTCCAATTTGGCTGCTGAAACCGGACGAAATGTACCCAGACCAACATGCAGTGTTAATTGGGCAATTTTTACTCCCTTGCTGCGCAACCGGTCGAGCAATTGATCGGTAAAATGTAGACCGGCCGTCGGCGCGGCCGCTGAGCCTTTGATCGTACGATAGATTGTTTGATAGCTATTTTTATCTTCAAGTGTTTCATGTATGTACGGCGGTAGTGGCATTTCGCCAAACTGATCGATAATATCGTAAAAATTGCCATCATAGCTAAATTGCACCAAGCGAACACCGCCACTGACAATCGCAACGATTTCAGCCCTTAACTGTTCACCAAACAGAAATTGGTCGCCAATTTGTGCCCGCCGGCCCGGTTTGACTAAACATTGCCAACAATCGGTTTTTTCTTCAAACAACAATAAAAATTCGACCTTTGCACCGGTCGAACGGCGTCCGTATAATCTTGCCGGCAATACGGCCGTATTGTTTATGACCAGACAATCGCCTGCTTCTAAATAATCAATTAAATCGCTGAAGTGGCGATGTGTTAGGCTATCATCATGGCGATTGAGCACCAATAGTTTAGAGCTATCACGCCGCTTTAAGGGCCGCTGGGCAATCGATGACTGCGGCAAATCATAATAAAAATCACTCGTTCTCATACTGTAATTGATCCATCTCTAATATTTCTGTACCCTGATAATAAAACTGCAAAATTTGACGAAAATCAAAGCCCTGTTCAGCCATCTCGACAGCACCAGCTTGACTCATGCCCAAGCCGTGACCCCAGCCGCGACCATTGACCACAAAATCACCGGTTACCAGGTCGCTGCCATTTTTATTTTGTTCTCCGGCAACGCTAAAGTTGCTGCTGTCAATTTGACTGACTTGACCATCGGCTGCAACTACATAGTGTCTATCATCGGCTGTAACCGGCTCGTTATCGCGTGCCATAATGTAGTATAAACTGTCATCGGCAAACCAAAAAAGTAGACTTTTTAAAGTATTATAGCCAAAAACGGCACGAATTTTTTCTTTTTCTAAGGTGATTTCACCGTCGTCACCGACGATTGTCAAAGCAACAACGCGGCCTGATGCCAGTCGCCGGTCGATGGTAATCCGACTGATCTCACCAATTTGATGACCTTGATTGGCCAATCGATCAGATAATTCAGCTAAACTAAACTGTGCAGTCCAGCGCTGTTTGTCCGAAACTGAATAGGGATCAGCTGCGGCCACTAAATAGTCAAACGACTCTGAGAAAATATCTTCAGAATTTTCCAGATAACCGCCACTACTGGCATGATAAAATGTTCGCGCCGGTTCAGCTTGATAGGCGACACAAAGTTCTGCGGTCTGCCTGATGGCTAAATCGCTATTATCATTGTAAGCATCAACCCCACTATATACTTGACAATGGGTTGTGTCACAGACGTCATAGCCATCAGCGCTGTGTCGATTGTGATTTCTAATGCTAAAGGTGCGCGCCGCTACCGCCTGTGCCTTAAGTGCTTCAAGTGGCCGTGACGGCGTCATTTCACGAGGTACAACCCCACGTAAATACGTTTCGATATCGAGAATTAGAACCGGAATCAATTTGCCTTCAGCCGTCTCTCCTAGCAAAAAATCGCCTGCCACAGCAGTGCCATTAATGCGCATCTGGCAGCCTGTTAGCGGTCTGATAATGGTTTGCTTAGCAATAAAGTCGATATTTTGGTCAGCGC
>PDWJ01001376.1_pt1 | contig 30210 bp, 20 predicted proteins | sample 1430881 | NCBI WGS metagenome assembly PDWJ01 (sample SAMN01162460, study PRJNA174530) | Oral metagenome, whole genome shotgun sequencing project. | biome: Marine environment; feature: Marine mammal; material: Swab sample of the gingival sulcus; isolation source: swab sample of gingival sulcus...
AAATGGATGTGAAGTAACCCAAACCATTAACCTATCGGCAGATCCGCTTCCACAAATTGATTTTACGCAAACCACTGACCCATTATGTAATGGAGATAATAATGGAATAGTTGAGATTACAGCTTCTAATGGAGTGGCTCCATACCAATATTCAGTTGGTGGAGCATTCCAACCAAGTAACATTTTTAATACGTTATTAGCGGGGACCTATACAGTAACTGTAGAGGATGTCAATGGATGTCAAGCCTCTACGACTATAGATTTGGTAGACCCAGATGTTTTAGTGCTGAATTCAGCAGGAACAGATTTATTATGTAACAATGACTTTACTGGAGAAATTGTGATGACTGCAACTGGAGGTACTGCACCTTATTTATACTCAATTGATGGTGGTACGACAACCCAAGGTGGTGGAACTTTTAGTGCGATTGCTGCAGGAAATTATAACAATTTGATTTTAACGGATTTCAATAACTGTCAAGCAACAGGAACAATCTTAATAAATGAGCCTGCACCATTAACATGGACTCAGTTTGATATTGTAGATCCTAACTGTTTTGGTGAAGATAATGGTTCGGTTACAACTGCAACGTCTGGAGGTACTACACCTTATACGTATAACTGGTCTTCAGCAATTGCTGGAAATGGAGATGATGCAACAGGAGCAACCGTGTTTGCAGGAACGTATTCAGTAATTTTAACGGACGCAAATGGATGTCAATTAGATTCAATGAATTTTGTTTTAACTGATCCTGCTCCAGTTTCAATTACCAGTATAGTAACCACAGATGTATCCTGTCATGTAAATAGTGTTGGAACAAATCCAAATTTAAATCAAGACGGTACCTTAACAGTTACGGTTCCAGTTCAAACGCCAGCCATAAATCAATTCTCAATTGATGGTGGGGCAACTTTCCAAGGATCAAATGTATTTACGGATTTGTTACCAGGTAACTATGATGTAACAGCTCAAAATGCCAACGGTTGTCAAGTGACTTTCTCAACTACTGTGTCTGAGCCAACTGAGTTAATGGGAGGAGTACCGCCAAGTTCAGATGTGTGTTACGGGTATGATGTGTTAATAAATCCTTTGTTAACCACAGGTGGAACAGAGCCATATAGTTTCACTTGGACAGATGATCTGGCCAATGTTACTAATGCTGAAACATACAATCAAGTGATTACGCAACCAATGACATTTGATTTATTAATTACAGATAATAATGGGTGTACAGCAGGTGTGTATTCATATACCTTATCACCTACGCCTCAATTAGAGGTGACAGCGAGTTCAGATGTTTACATTTGTCCTGGCGAAACAGTTACGGTTTCTGCGACTGCAACAGGCGGGCAATTAATTGATTTCAATACAACTTTTGACTATGCCTACAGTTGGGTTCCAGCAACAGCAAATGATACTTTAAATACATTAGAAGTAACCCCGCTATTAGATTCAAATGCATATATTATTAATGTAGTTGACGATTGTGGGGCAACTGCAAGTGACACTGTGGTTGTGTTTTTACATGAGGATCCGACACCTGTTGTTATTGGTGGAGGTGTTGGTTGTATGCCTTATGAAGCTAGTTTTGTAAATGGTGGAAATGTGGTTCAAAATGGTGGGTCGATTGTTTGGTCTCTTGGAGATGGAACCACCATTACAAATCAAGATTCAATTTCTTATGTGTACACGGAAGAAGGGTGTTATGATGTTGGAATAACCATTACTACGGTAAACGGATGTTCTTCTGATTCAACTTATACAGATTTGGTTTGTGTAAATCCAAATCCAATTGCTGAATTTGATTTCATTCCTGCTTTACCTACAACTTCAAATCAAGTTGTAGAGTTTAACAACTTGTCTGAGGGAGCTTATGCTTACTTCTGGACATTTGATGAATTTGGTACATCATCTGAGGAAAATCCGGTTTATGAATTTAATGCGGATGTAGAAACAACTTATGAAGTATGTTTAAAAGCAACATCAGATATGGGATGTGTAGACTCAGTTTGTCACCCAGTTACGATTTATGAAGAATTGATTTTTTATGTACCAAATGTATTCACTCCTGACCATGATGATTACAACGAAACATTCCAACCGCAGTTTACTTCAGGATATGATATATATGATTATCACTTAATCATTTTTAACAGATGGGGAGAAACTGTATTTGAATCATATAATGCTGCTGTTGGATGGGATGGAACCTATGGAGGAACATTATGTGAAGACGGTGTGTATGTGTGGCAAATCAATTTTGGAGAATCGATTTCAGATAAAAAACATAAACTAAGAGGTCACGTGACCCTATTAAAATAAGATAAGTTTTACAACACCAAAAGGTTTGAACAATAAAAAAATGTTAAAAATTCAAACCTTTTGGTGTTTTTTTGCGTTTAATATTAGTATGAAAAAAATAAGTATGGCATTGTTCTCCTTAATTACCAGTATAAGTTTTGCTCAAGAGCAAAATGTTTTAGGTAATTCTGGTGGATATACAGAAAGTGCGAACGGAAGTATTACTTGGACAGTTGGGGAGGTTGTTATTACAACAATAGAGTCTCCTGATAATCATGTGACACAAGGATTTAATCAATCTAACATTAACTTTGTGTCTGTTGAGGATTTGTCTGAAAAAATAACTTTGACTGTTTTCCCAAATCCAACAACCGATTACATCAATGTAGAAGCTTCCAAAAAAACCAAAATGTCCATTTACGATAGTTCTGGAAAATTTGTGAAATCTGTTTCAGTTGAAAAAGAAGATCAAGTTGACCTATCTGAGTTAACTAGTGGAACTTACATTTTAATGTTCGAAAGAAACAACAAAAAAGTAAAATCAGTAAAAATTTTAGTGCAAAATTAAACAATCATGAATAAATTAAAATTATTTTTAGGGGTATTCCTATGTTTTATTACCCTAAATACATTTGCGCAAACGCCAGAGAAAATTAACTATCAAGCTATAGTTAGAGATGTTCAAGGTATTGTGGTCGCAAATCAAACCGTTAGTGTAAAAATACAAATCACAGAAGCGTTGCCTTTTCCTTCAGGAACAGTTATTTTTGAAGAGGAACATGCAGTAACTACCAATTCGTATGGTTTAGTGAATATCAAAATTGGAACAGGAACAGCTGTTACAGGAACTATTTCAAGTATTGATTGGGGTAACAATGCTCATTTTCTAACTTCAAGTATTGATCCTGCTGGAGGAACCAATTATACTTTAGTGGGAACTTCAGAGTTGGTTTCAGTGCCATATGCTTTGCACGCCAAAACAGTTGATGATAAAGATGATGAAGATGCAGACACCTTAAATGAAATTCAAACTTTAACTTTAACAGGGTCGGACTTAACTTTATCGCATAACGGTGGAACGATTTCTATTAATGACGCAGATTCAGATGCAACTAACGAATTACAAACTATTAATCAAACTGCCAATTTTGTAACTTTATCAGATGGTGGGGGAACGATTAATATCAATGATGCGGATTCGGATGCAACCAATGAGTTTCAAACGGTGTCTCAATCAGGTTCAACGGTAACCCTTTCTGATGGAGGTGGGTCTTTCTCAATTGATGACTCGGATGCAAGTGCAACAAACGAGATTCAAACAGTTTCGCAATCAGGTTCAACAATAACATTATCGAATGGAGGCGGGTCTTTCTCTATTGATGATTCAGATGCAGATGCAACCAATGAGTTTCAAACGGTTTCTCAATCGGGATCAACTGTAACCCTTTCTGATGGTGGTGGATCTTTCTCTATTGATGATTCTGATGCAAGTGCAACTAATGAGATTCAAACCGTTTCACAATCAGGATCAACAGTCACATTATCGAATGGTGGTGGTTCTTTCTCAGTTGATGACGCAGATGCAGATGCAACAAATGAAATTCAAACGATTTCACAGTCAGGTTCTACAGTAACTTTATCTAATAGTGGGGGAAGTATCAGTATTGATGATGCAGATGCGGACGCTACAAATGAGTTAATTGACAGTACAAAATTAATTGGAACAGATTTATTTATTTATGATGCCGGTGGTGTTCAGTCAGTGGACTTATCTTCTCTTGGTGGAGGGGTTGATCCAAGTATTTCAAATGAGTTAAATGACAGTATTAAATTAATTGGTACCGATTTATTCATTTATGATGCTGGTGGTGCACAATCAGTTGATTTATCTTCATTAGGAGGTGGAGGTGACCCAAGTTCAACTAACGAACTTCAAACACTTTCTATTTCTGGTGATCAATTGACTATTTCTAGTGGAAATACGGTAACTATTCCTGTTCAAACATTGCACGTTGGAATGCACTATCAAGGTGGAATTATTGTATTTTTAGATTCAACTGGACAACATGGATTAATTGCCGCTACGGCGGACGTAGGAACGTTTGCTTACCAACCGAGTGGAAATACCAATTTAACAACTGCACAAAGTTACATTGATGGTGCTGCTAATACAGCTGCTATTATGGGGTCAGGATTCGCTTCTGGTTCAGCTGCTGAAGCTTGTGATACTTATGCAGGAGGTGGATTTACGGATTGGTACTTACCAGCGTATGCAGAAATTTTATACATGTTCCAAAATGCTTTAGTGGTTCAAAATTTAGACTTAGGAGCCATTTACTGGACTTCAACTCAAACACCAGGCGGTTTTGGATTTTCAGCTGTTAGTTTTTACGGAACATTTACAGCTAACTCTTCAACTAACCCTAATACAGTATATACTGTAAGGCCAATGAGAGCATTCTAAAATTGAATGATAAAAAATTGAAGGGCTGACATTTATGTCGGCCCTTTTTTTTGCTCAAATTTATGTTGCTATTTGTTGGTAACGGTTTGAATAAAATCTATTATATTTATCGGAACAATATTTGATATTTGAATCAATAAAAAAATTATGAAGTATCTTTTAAGCATCTTAACTTTATTTGTGGTTTTATCTTGTGCGGTAGCTCAACCTGGACAATGGCATACCAAAAATAAAAAAGCGATTAAATATGTAGAAACAGCAATGGAAAAAACCAGAAAAATTGATCCTTACACTGGTTTACCAAATTATAAAGAGGCTATTGAATATTGTGACAAGGCCATTGAAAAAGATCCTAATTTTATTGATGCTTATCTGATAAAGGGAGATTATGCGGCTTCAATCGGTCGGTTAAGCACTGCGGTTGAGGCTTATAATATGGCCATTCAAATTAACCCTAATTTTTCATCAACGGGATATATTTATTTGGAACTAGCACAAATGGAGCAACGATTAGGATTATATAATGATGCCTTAAAACATGCTAAACACTTTAAGACTGTTCCCAATGCTAATAAAGATAATTTTTTAGAAGCGGATTGGATTATTAAAAACTGCGAATTTGCCATTGAAGCCATTAAGAACCCAGTTCCATTTAAACCCGTTAATGCTGGTAGTGGAGTTAATACGCCTGATCCAGAATATTTCCCAACCCTAACGGTTGATCAAACGCAATTGTTATTTACACGCCGTGTATCAGATAGTAGAAGTATGTATGGGGCGCAAGAAGATTTTTTTATCAGTACGGGTGATGCCGACTACTGGCAAGTCGGTCAACCCATGCCCAAAAATATTAATACCTCTTTTAATGAAGGGGCACCAACATTTGCACCTGATGGTAGAACTTTAATTTTTGTAGGATGCACGAACGAAAGAGGTCAATATGGCGCTGGTAGAAGAGGGTATGGTAGTTGCGATTTTTTCGTAACTAAAAAATTTGGAAATAAATGGGTGGATCCCATAAATTTACCTGGACAGGTGAATACAGCTAATTGGGAAACCCAACCATCATTATCGGCAGATGGTAAAACACTGTATTTTATTCGTGGGCAAGTGCGTTCAAGTGGTGGAAGAAATAAAAGAAATGGTGATATTTATGTTTCTAAATTGCAAGATGATGGTTCATGGGGAGTGGCCGAAAAATTACCTTCAAATATCAATACGCCATTTTCAGAATCTTCAGTTCTGATTCATCCAGATGGACGAACTTTATATTTTGCTTCTAATGGTCATATTGGAATGGGAGGATACGATTTGTATATGACCCAATTACAACCTGATGGTTCTTGGTCGGATCCAGTTAATTTAGGTTATCCGATAAATACCGCAGATGACGAAAATTCTTTATTGGTTTTTGCGGATGGAAAATTAGCCATTTTTGCTTCTAATCGTTCTGGCGGATTTGGTGATTTAGATTTGTATACGTTTGAAATGCCCGAGTCAATTAGACCAACAAGAACCATTTACATGGAAGGTTTGGTTTATAACGCAAAAACGAATCAAAAACTTGAAGCTGAATTTTCATTAGTAGACCTTGAAACAGGAAAAGAGGTGGTACACTCAATTTCTGATTACCAAACAGGAGAGTTTGTGGTGACTTTACCGACTAACAGAGATTACGCATTAATCGTAAATAAGAAAGGCTATAACCCATTTTCAGTTAATTTTAATTTAACAGTACCCGAAAATTCTACCGAGCCTTATCATATGGATGCCCCACTAATTCCAATGAATGATTTAGACAAAGAGGTGGTACTCAAAAACGTTTTCTTTGATTTAGATTCGTATAAATTGAGATCAAAATCTTTCATAGAGTTGGATAATTTAGTGGCTTATTTAAATGAACATCCTACTATGAAAATTGAATTACAAGGTCATACAGATGCACAAGGTGATGATGCACATAACCTTGAACTTTCAAAAAATCGTGCAAAGTCGGTTATGGATTATTTAATAAGTAAAGGTATTGATAAATCAAGATTGACGTATCAAGGATTTGGAGAAACCAAACCAGCAACTATTAAAGTCAATGATAAAGATGTGGTTTTGACAGAGGCGTATATCAATAGTTTACCAACCGAAAAAGAGAAAAAAGTGGCGCACCAAGCGAACAGACGTACCGTTTATGTGGTGAAATCGTTGTAATTATTGTCAGTTCGAGTGATTTTGAGGTACGAAAAATATTATCGAGAACAATCATGATGAAAATCTACCAATTTTTTAGATTAATTCGCTTTACCAATTTATTGGTGATTGGCTTAACAATGGGCATCTGTCAAATCTTTCTAAATGGTGGCATTGAAAGTGTAAAAGAAGTTTATTTCTTGCTTTTGGTCGTGTCAACCCTATTAATTGCAGCAGCGGGTAATATCATTAATGATTATTTTGATGTCAAAGCAGACAGGGTTAATAAACCTAACCGTTTGATAATTGATAAATATATTAAAAGACGTTGGGCAATGGTATTTCATTGGGCATTTAACAGTATTGGATTTATTATCGCCTTATATGTGGGGTATATTTTGCAAAACATCTGGATGCCGATTATTGCATTCATGAGTGTTAACCTACTTTGGTTGTATTCGGCGTATTATAAACGTAAGCCTTTTGTTGGCAATTTATTGGTAGCGGCTTTAATTGGGATATTACCCATTTATGTCATGCTAGCCAATTGGCCAATCGAAAATTATATATCAACCAATCAAGAATTGATATATGCTAGATATAGTATTGATATCATTATTTTGGTATCCATTGTGGCGTTTTGCATTAATTTAATTCGAGAAATAATTAAAGATATTCAAGATGTTAGAGGTGATTTAAAATTAAATGCGCGAACAATTCCTATCAAATATGGCATTAAAAAATCAAAATGGTTGGTTTTTATTTTAACCATTGGAACAGTGGTAGTTTATGGATTATTTTATTACAAGGTACATACCTGGGGCCGGTATATTCATAATAGCATCCGATTTAATTTAAGTGAATTTTCTTTATTGGACAAGCTGTCTTTTTTAAGTGTGCTTAGTGCCTCTTTTTTGGTTTTTATAGTGGGTGTTTTTGTGGCTTTATTGATGCATAAATCTAAAGTTTATAAAGTTGCCTCAAATGTGTTAAAAATTGCCATGCTTTTAGGATTACTAACCCCCTTGTTTCTTTGACCAAAAAATCTGTTGGCTATTCTAGTTTAATTCCGTACCTTTGGTAAAACTTTAGGGGTGTTCTGTGTGTACAGGACTGAGACATACCCTTTGAACTTGAATTAGGTAATACTAGCGAAAGGAAAAGTAGTGGTGAATCAGGCCAATCTCTAAGGTTACAAATTTTTTATATGTCAACAAAAGGAAAAGTAACTGGTATTGGAGGTGTATTTTTTAAGAGTGCTAATCCAAAAGAAACTAAAGAGTGGTATGCTAATAATCTTGGGTTAAAAGTGGATGATTATGGTGCTACTTTTCAAAGTCGAGATTTAAATAATGCCGACCAAATCACCCATTTGCAATGGAGTCCATTTAATCAAAACACTGAATATTTTAAGCCTTCAGATGCCGAGTTTATGATCAACTACAGGGTTGAAAATATTGAGGCTTTTGTGGAGGAATTAAAATCAAAAGGGGTAACAATTTGTGATGAAATTGAATCATTTGAATATGGAAAATTTGTCCACATTTTAGATCAAGATGGCCGAAAAATTGAATTGTGGGAACCAGTAGACCAAGTATTTACCGACCAACTACAAGATTAAAATGGAACTGATTTTAAATAATGAATTATTGAATTTTGAGAATGGAGCCAAATTGTCTGATGTCCTAAAGGAAACTGAACTATTTGATAAAAAAGGAATTGCTGTAGCGGTAAATTCAACCGTTATTCCCAAAAATGAATGGTCCAATTTTGAACTTAATAATCAAGATAAAATAATGGTTATTACCGCCACAGCTGGTGGGTAACCCTTAGTCAAATAAAAACATGAACTTTACTGTCTAAACTAAATAAAATGAGTAAAAAAGAAATTAAAATACCAAATCAAACCTCTAAAATTACAAGAGACCCTTTTCCTGCTTCAGAAAAAATATATGTAGAAGGAAGTATCCATAAAGATATTAAAGTGGCTATGCGTCAGATCAAATTGACAGATTCAAAAGCTATGTTTACCAAAGGAGAGTTTGTAAAAGAAAAAAATGAACCAGTAGTGGTGTATGATACATCTGGTCCCTTCACCGATCCAAATATTGAGATTGATGTTAAAAAAGGTGTACCAGCCATACGTCAAAAATGGATTGAAGCGCGCGGTGATGTTGAACAATTAGATGAGATTACGTCAAATTTTGGAAAGGAAAGATTATATAACTCAGACTTGGATCATTTGAGATTCGAACACCTAAAAAAACCATTGCGAGCAAAAAAAGGCGCCAATGTTTCTCAAATGCATTATGCTAAGAAAGGAATAATTACGCCAGAAATGGAATATGTGGCCATTCGTGAAAATCAAAAATTGCAAGACATTAAAGAAATTGCGCCACAACACCCAGGTAACTCATTTGGCGCTAGAACACCTAAGGTGATTACGCCAGAGTTTGTAAGAGAAGAAATTGCAGCGGGTCGAGCTATCATACCAAATAATATCAACCACCCAGAAAGTGAGCCCATGATTATTGGACGAAACTTTTTAGTAAAAATAAATGCTAATATTGGTAATTCTGCTTTATCCTCTTCAATTGAAGAAGAAGTTGAGAAAATGGTTTGGGGAATACGTTGGGGAGCCGACACCATTATGGATTTATCAACAGGGAAAAATATTCATGAAACGAGAGAGTGGATTATTAGAAATGCACCAGTTCCTGTTGGAACGGTTCCTATTTACCAAGCGCTTGAAAAAGTAAATGGTAAGGCAGAGGATTTAACCTGGGAATTATTTCGTGATACTTTAATTGAACAAGCCGAGCAAGGGGTAGATTACTTTACCATCCATGCGGGTGTTTTATTAAGGTATGTACCTATGACAGCCAACCGTTTAACTGGAATAGTTTCTCGTGGAGGATCAATTATGGCAAAATGGTGTTTAGCACATCATAAAGAAAACTTTTTATACACTCACTTTGAAGAGATTTGTGAAATCATGAAACAATATGATGTGGCTTTTTCTTTGGGGGATGGTTTAAGACCTGGTTCAATTGCAGATGCCAATGATCAGGCTCAATTTGCTGAGTTGGAGACTTTGGGTGAGTTAACTAAAATTGCTTGGGAGCATGATGTTCAGGTGATGATAGAAGGCCCAGGACATGTGCCAATGCATATGATAAAAGAGAATATGGATAAAGAATTGAGAGATTGTTTTGAAGCACCTTTCTATACTTTAGGCCCATTAACCACGGATATTGCGCCAGGTTATGACCATATAACTTCCGCTATAGGCGCTGCCCAAATTGGATGGTATGGAACTGCCATGTTATGTTATGTTACACCAAAAGAACATTTAGGTTTACCAAATAGAGATGACGTAAAAGAAGGGGTAATTACCTATAAATTAGCGGCACATGCGGCCGACTTGGCGAAAGGTCATCCAGGTGCTCAACACCGAGACAATGCCATGTCAAAAGCCCGTTTTGAATTCCGTTGGGAAGACCAGTTTAATTTGGCGTTAGATCCAGATACGGCTCGAGAATACCATGACGAAACCTTACCGAGTGAAAACGCTAAAGTAGCCCATTTTTGTTCAATGTGTGGTCCCCATTTTTGTTCAATGAAAATTACACAAGATGTTAGAGACTATGCGGCTGAGCATGGATTAGATGGCGAAAAAGCCATTGAGGAAGGGATGAAAGAAATGGCAGACACATTTAAAGATAAAGGAGCTGAAGTTTATTTGGAGCCAAGTGAAATAAAAAAATAATTTAACAAAAGCCTTTCCTATTTTGGAAGGGCTTTTTTTTAGTCTATGGAAAACAAAAAATTATTATGGAAACTTGTCAATGCCCTAAATGCGGTATTGTTGTTCGTGTATATAAGCAAAGTTTTACATTGGTATGCATACCCGCATTCATTCAATTTGTATATTATACTAATTCTAGCCGGTGTGATTTATGCAGCTAAATCTTGGATTGAGATAAAATATAAAGTTCCAAATCTTATTAAAAAGAACAAGTTAACTAGGGGATTATATTATTTAGGCGGTGGATTTTTTATTATGGGTATGATGTTCAAAATTATGCATTGGCCATCCGGAAATATTCAGCTTGTTTTTGGAGGATTTATGGCAATAGCTTCTCATTTGATTTTATTTTTTGTGGATGATTCTGAATCTAACAAAACAAAATCTAACCCAGATATATTGGATGATTTTTGATCTAAACTTCAATAGTTAACCCATCATAAGCAATGGATACATGTTCTGGTAATTCTAAACTTACTTTCTCATGTAAACCTAATAAATGACTAATGTGTGTCAGGTAAGCTTTTTTAGGTTTAATTTCATCAATTAAGGCTAAGGCCTCATCCAGTGTAAAATGAGAAACGTGTTTTTCTTTTCGCAGAGCATTCACCACTAACACCTCAGTCCCTTTAATTTTTTCTTTTTCAGTATCTGAAATGTAATTGGCATCTGTAATATAAGTGAAGTTATCAATTCTAAAAGCTGTAACCGGCAGTTTGTAATGTAAAACACTAATCGGGGTGATGGTTTTACCAAACAATTCAAACGGTTGTTTGTCAATAGTGTTAATTTCAATTTTTGGAATACCTGGATATTGATATTCCGAAAAAATATAGTGAAATTCCTTTTTTAAACCTTTTTGAACTTGTTCTGAAGCATAAAGTGGCATATCTTTTTTAGACCGATAATTAAAAGCTCTAATATCATCTAAACCAGCAATATGATCTTTATGTTCGTGTGTAAACAAAATAGCATCTAATTGCTTTACTTTTTCTCTAAGCATTTGTTGCCTAAAATCTGGACCAGAATCAATAGCAATATTTTTACCATTAAACCCTATCATAATAGAAGTCCTTAATCGGTTGTCTTTTGGGTTTGATGATTGGCATACCTCACAATCACATGCGATTACGGGTACACCTTGTGAGGTTCCTGTGCCGAGAAAAGTAATTTTCATAGCTCTTTATTTCTAAGCAAATTTAAACATTTAATCCCATTTTTTGGCTTTTATTTTCTTTAAAACCAATGTACTCATGCATCTTAAGTCATCCACATTTACCGTTTTTAACGGGGAAATAAATTCAAATTTGGTTTTAATTAGGTCCACTAATTTGGGGGTAAGCAAAAACCGTAAACTATTGTCTGGTAAAAGAAACTGTTCACCTTTGGCTATTATTTTCGATTCCAATCCAAATTCAGAAGTCATACGAATAAATAAACTGCCTTCATTTTTTAATACCCTATGCAACTGCATCAACATTTTAACAAATTCATTTTCGGTTTTGGCAAAATGTAAAACGGCATTACAAATGATGTGGTCATAGGTTTGGTCTGGATAAGGCAATTCAGTTAATTCCGCTACTTTAAAGTTGACCTGAGGCCATTTTTGTTTTAAATCACGTATTAGTTTTTCTGACTTATCGCACCCATCAATATTAAATCCCATCTCATGTAAAAAAATAAGATTTCGTCCGGTTCCGCAGCCGGCGTCCAATATTAAATCTTCTTTGTTGTAACGGCCCTGCATGCATTGGTCGAGTAGATAAATATCCACCTTACCTAAAGTTTTTATTAAGGTCTGGTAGGTCATGTTAGGCTGGATCAACAAATAAAGCCTTTAATTCGGTGGCCTCTGATGGTTTTAGTTTTCCTGCTAAAATTAAGCTCAATTGTTTTCGGCGTAACGCAGCGGCATATCTTTCTTTTTCTTGCTCCGTTTCAGGTTCAATTGGTGGAACGGCAATAGGGTTTTTAAATTGATCAACGGCAACAAAGGTGTAAATGGCTTGGTTACTTGAATGTATTTCGCCAGTCGATTTGTTTTCGGTGTACACATCAATAATAACTTCCATTGAGGAGTTAAATGCTCTTGAAACTTTTGCTTTTAAAGTAATGGTGTCTCCTAAGTTTATAGATTCATTAAACGACACATTGTTAATTGATGCAGTTACAGCAACTCTTCTACTATGGCGGTTTGCAGAAATATATGCGATTTCATCCATCCAGGCTAATAGACGACCTCCAAATAAATTATTCAAAGGGTTAGTGTCATTCGGTAAAACTATTTTGGTTGAAATAGCTTCCGTTTCTTTGGGTGTTTTAGCTTTCATCATAAGCGTTATTCTAACCGGTAATCAAATACACGGTATTCGTTTAATTTGTGAATTATGGTTTTATTTATTTCAACCTTCATTGATTTTGAAGGCATTTTAAGGGTTGTTTTGGATTTAAAATCCTTTACCTCAAATTTCAATTGGCAATTCCCTTTATTGGCTTCAAAAGTATCGAATAATTCGTCCAATAAACTGTCGGTGATATCAGATTGTTCAACTGATAATACAATTGATTTGGTTCTTTTTTCTTTTACATCTGCCAGCAATTCCATGGTGTTTAAATGAAATTCTAAGCCGTCACCCCATTTTTTGGTGTCAATTTTTCCGGTGATGTAAACAAACGTACCAATATTTAATAGGTGTTTAATTTTTAAATAGGTTTCCCCAAATAAAAATTGTTTGTGGGAATCAGAGTAATCTTCAATTTCAAAGGTTCCAAATGGTTTACCATGTTTGGTTGTCCTATGTTCAGCAGAGGTTATAATGCCGGCCAATGACAATGCTTTTCCCCGGTTATTATCCATTTCTTTTAAATCGGCAACCGAGCCCACACAAAACGAATCAATTTCTAATTTAAAATCATCTAATGGGTGACCAGATATATAAATACCAATCACTTCTTTTTCTTTATTCAATTTGGTTAAGGAAGGCCATTCATCCACTATAGGTGGTTGAGGTTCTGGAACGTCAATTTCTGAATCACCTCCAAACATGGATACTTGGGATGAATTTTTATTTTCTTGAAATTTAGCGCCGTACTTAGAAACGGTTTCAATAAACGGTCGGCCAGTGGTGTCTTCTACAAAAAATTGCGCGCGGTGTGTGGTCCCAAAGGAATCAAAAGCGCCCCCTAAAACTAGATTTTCAAACACTCTTTTGTTACAAGCTCTCAAATCAACCCTAGTCGCCATGTCAAAAATTGATTTGAATTCTCCGTCTTTTTCACGTTCTTCTAAAATAGAAGCCACAGGTTTAGAGCCCACGCCTTTAATTGCTCCCAAGCCAAAACGAATGGCGCCTTCTTTATTTACAGTAAATTTATACTGAGATTCGTTAACGTCTGGCCCTAAAACGGGAATACCTGCTCGCTTACACTCCTCCATAAAAAAGGACACGGTTTTAATGTCATTCATGTTATTGCTAAGCACTGAAGCCATGTACTCTGCTGGGTAATGGGCTTTTAAATAAGCCGTTTGAAAAGCTACGTAGGCGTAACAAGTGGAGTGAGACTTATTGAAGGCATAAGATGCAAACGCCTCCCAATCTACCCACATTTTTTCTAATGCTTTTCTATCATGCCCATTTTTTTCGCCATTGTCCAGAAATTTTGGTTTCATTTTAGCCAAAAGATCTAATTTCTTTTTACCCATGGCTTTTCGCAGTGTATCGGCTTCACCTTTTGAGAAATCGGCGAGTTTTTGTGAAAGTAACATCACCTGCTCTTGATAAACTGTAATACCGTAGGTTTCTTCCAGGTATTCTGAACTGGCTTCTATGTCGTAGGTAATCTCTTCAGTTCCATGTTTCCGGCGAATAAATGATGGAATGTATTCTAAAGGCCCTGGTCTATACAAGGCGTTCATGGCAATTAAATCCGAGAACTGAGTAGGTTTTAGCTCTCGTAAATATTTCTGCATACCGGCAGATTCGTATTGGAAAACGCCAACCGTCTCTCCTCTTTGGAATAATTCGTAAGTTTTTTCGTCATCAAGTGGAAAGTCATCTGGAACTAATTCAATTCCGTGTCTTTCCTTAACAATTTTACAGGCATCTTTGATTAGGGTCAGGGTTTTAAGACCCAAAAAATCCATTTTTAATAACCCAGCATCCTCCGCTACCGAGTTATCAAATTGGGTGCAATACATGTTGGTGTCCTTAGCTAATGCAACCGGGACAAATTTGGTAATGTCGTCAGGGGTAATAATAACACCACAGGCATGTATTCCTGTGTTTCGCATTGAACCTTCTAACACACGGGCTAAATTGATGACTTCTGCTTTTAAATCATTACCTTTTGAAGTGTTTTTGAGTTCATTTGCACGGGCAATATCTTCTTGGTTGTCGTTTAATTTGTCGGCCAGTGCCACATCATCTAATCCAAAAATTTTGGCTAGCTTCATGTCTGGTACCAATTTAGCTAAATAATCCGCCTCATGCAGTGGTAGATCTAATGCTCTCGCCGTATCTCTGATTGAAGATTTGGCGGCCATGGTTCCATATGTGATAATTTGGGCAACCTGATTAGCACCGTATTTTTCAATTACCCAATCAATAACCCGTTGACGGCCTTCATCATCAAAGTCAATATCGATATCGGGCATGGATACACGTTCAGGATTTAAGAAACGCTCAAAAAGTAGGTCGTATTTAATGGGGTCAATATTGGTAATATAGGTGCAGTAGGCTACAGCTGATCCGGCAGCCGAACCCCTTCCTGGTCCAACAGACACACCCATCTCTCTGGCGGCATGACAAAAATCTTGAACAATCAAAAAATACCCGGGGTAACCCGTATTGGCAATAACTTCTAATTCAAAGTCTAGTCTTTCAATAGTGGTTTGCGGCAAATCTTTACCCCACCGCTTGTAGGCACCTTCATAGGTTAAATGTCTTAAATAATTGTTTTCACCTCTTTTGCCACCATCTTCTTTATCTTTTTCGTCTCTAAACTCTTCAGGTATATCAAAGTCAGGTAAAAGAATGTCACGTTCAAGTTTGTAAGGTTCACATTTATTGACAATTTCGGTGGTATTTAAAATAGCTTCAGGTAAATCAATAAAAATTGATTTCATTTCTTCCGCCGACTTAAAATAATATTCTTGATTTGGTAATCCGTATCTAAATCCTCTTCCTCTTCCAATAGGGGTAGATTTTAATTCTCCATCTTTGATGCACAAAAGTGTGTCGTGCGCATTGGCATCTTCCTTTTCAATGTAAAAAGTGTTGTTGGTCGCTACTAATTTGACCTGGTACTTTTCAGCGAATTCAATTAAAGTTTCATTCACTTTGTCCTCATCCTCTTGCCCATGGCGAATGATTTCGGCATAAAAATCTTCACCAAACATCTCTTTCCACCACACAAAAGCTTCTTCCGCTTGTTTTTCACCAACATTTAAAATCAAACTAGGAACTTCACCATAAATACTACCCGTTAAAACAATCAAATCTTCCTTGTATTGTTCAACTACGGATTTGTCAATTCTAGGCACATAATAAAATCCATCTGTATAGGCAATGGAAGCCATTTTGGCTAAGTTGTGATATCCTTTTTCGTTTTTGGCTAAAATTACAACCTGGTAGCCATTATCTTTAACAGATTTATTAGTATGGTCAGCACAAATGTTGAATTCACAGCCTACAATAGGAATCAGTGGTTTTTCCGTGAATTCTTCTCCATTATCTTCAGCCTTTTGGCGTCTGCTTTCAACACCTTTGTTATGACTGAGCACTTCTCTTACAAAGTGGAAAGCGGCCATCATATTCCCCGTATCAGTTAGCGCTACACCTTCCGATTGGTTTTCAATAGCTTTTTTTACCAGACCTTTTACGGTTGTTGTAGATTGAAGAATAGAAAATTGAGAGTGGTTATGTAAATGGGAAAATTTAGCATGTCTAAGTTGCTCAATATTTTCCGAATGATCGACTTTAGGCGTGTCAGTTTTTGACGCCTTTCTTTTTTTTATTTTTTCAGATTCCTCCTTTAGGTTGAGGTGTTTAAGTCCAATGACCTTGATAGGTAATGGATTCTTCTCTTTGAAGTTTTTGAGGTAATCTGGTTCTTGCTCTAGTTGCGTTGAAGTATACGAGTTACGTCTAATCAATTCAAAAAAGCAGCGGGTGGTGGCTTCAACATCAGCGGTGGCATTATGGGCTTCAGCAAAGGGTTCATTAAATAAAAATTCGTGTAGCTCGGTTAGGGTAGGGAGTTTAAATTTTCCACCTCTACCTCCCGGTATTTGACACATTTGAGCGGTTACTTCTGTACAGGTGTCTAAAACGGGTTTGTCAAGTAATGACGAATCGATACCATACCTGTAAAATTCACACCCCATAATGTTGTTATCGAAACCTACATTTTGTCCTACCACAAATTTAGCTTTAGACAGAGCTGTATTAAACTCTTCTAAAACAAAATTAATATCAACGCCTTGCTCTTCCGCTAGATCGGTAGAAATACCATGAATTTGTTCGGCATCATAGGGAATGTTAAATCCATCTGGTTTTACCAAGTAATCTTTGGCTTCAATTAACTCTCCCCACTCATCATGTAACTGCCATGCAATTTGAATACACCTAGGCCAATTATCCGTGTCTGTAATTGGTGCTTTCCAACTTTTAGGTAATCCAGTAGTTTCGGTGTCAAATATGATGTACATGTATGGTAAGAATTTTGGAGGTATAAAATTAATTGATTTTGCGTTTTAATGCTTACTTTTATGTGTTGATTTATTAACAATTTTAAAACAACCAATAATTATGATACAAGGATTTTTTAATGAATTGTCAAACAGTATTTCTTTTGTTTTTAAAAAACATTTGTACTTGTATTTTTTACCAGCCATTTTTATTTCGCTTATTTTTTATTTGAGCGTAAAAGGAGGTGATGGTATTGTGGGTTGGTTAAGTTTTATGGAAGATTGGTGGGTGATTGGTTGGATAATTAAATCGCTGGAATCAATAATTTCGGCAGTTTCTTTTGTGTTGTTCGAGTTTTTTATTTTGGTTTTGTTAACCCCAATCAATTCTTATTTTGCTGAAAAAGTACAAGAAGACATTACCGGAATTGAAGCCAAGTTTGATATGCAACAATTTGTGAGAAGTATTGGAAGAAGTTTAAAAATATTTTTGGTGGCATTTAGTACAGAAATGCTTTTATTACTTGTGGTATGGATTTTTTCTTTTTGGGCCGGAAGTTGGTTTAGCACGGTAGTTGGATTTACGGTTTCATCTTTTTTTATTGGCTTTTCGTTTTACGATTTTGCACTCGATTTAGACTTACAAAAATCCAAAGCCAGTTGGCAATGGGGAAAAGCAAATTTTTGGCTGGTCTTAATAACAGGTTTAGTTTTTAGCGTGGCCATTTACATACCAGAACGAACAGGTTTGACCTTTTTGTATATAATAGCCATTAGCATTATTCCTCATTTATTGACCATTGCCAGTGCTTCAACTTATTTTAAATCAGTTAAATCGAAAAACTAAAACGATTAAACGTTAAAAAACTTTAATTTATTTGTAAAAATTAATTGTTTATCGAAAGTTTTTATTTATATTTGCCTTAGTTTTTTCATGGAAACTATAGGTTTTTGAGATAAAATGCCGATTGAAAACGATCAATCGGCATTTTTTTTTGCCTGAATTTGGGGTGGAACACATTAATTTTTTTAATTTCGTTTTATGGAGTTATTCAATAAAGAACTAAGTTGGTTGTCTTTTAACGATCGGGTTTTACAAGAGGCTATAGATGATTTAAATCCATTAATTGAACGGATTAGATTTTTAGGGATTTATTCGAATAATTTAGATGAATTCTTTAGGGTAAAAGTAGCAAATATCAAGCGACTTATCGAAATAAAGAAAACTAAAATTGAGGGTTACCCAGCTGGACCAAGCGAGCTATTAAAGGAAATTGAAAAAATTGTTTTAAAACAACAACAAATTTTCGAATTGGCCTATCAAAAAATACTGAATGAGCTCAAAGAAAAACATATTTTACAAACAGATGAGAAGCATTTAAAAGGAGAAGAGGTTGAATTTATTCAGACATTTTTTCAAGAAAAAGTCAGACCTCAAATTGTACCGTTAATGTTATCCGATAAACTGGATTTTCCTCAATTGAAAGATGACGCCATTTATTTGGCTATTAAAATGACCAATTATGAAAAAACAAAGGTCAGATATGCCTTAATTGAGGTTCCACAATCTATTGACCGATTTTTAGTTTTACCACATGAGCCTAAGGCGGTGAAGAAAGTTATTTTGCTAGATGATATAATACGGTTTAATTTAAAAGACATTTTTTACATTTTTAATTATGATGAAATAGAGGCCTTTACATTTAAAATTACAAGAGATGCGGAGTTGGATTTTGATATGGACATTTCTAAAAGTTTTTATCAAAAAATGAAAAAGAGTGTGGCCCAACGTAAAGAAGGTGCACCTGTAAGAATGGTGTATGATGCGTCTATACCTATTGACTTGTTAACATATTTAATTGATCAATTAAATTTGAGTGCAGGCGAAAATATTATCCCAGGCGGGCGTTATCATAATTTTAAAGATTTTATGGGATTTCCTGATTTTGGTGAAAAGGAATTTGTTTTCGACAAGTTAAAACCATTACCACATCCTGAATTTATAGATAAGTCTAATTCAGTTATTAAAACCATTTTGGAAAAAGATATTTTGTTGAATTATCCATTTCAACAATTTAAACATGTAGTTAATTTGTTGCAAGAGGCGGCCATTGACCCTAAAGTAGTCAGCATAAAAATTAACTTATACCGCGTAGCCAAAAACTCTCAAATTATTAATGCATTAATCAATGCTTCTAAAAATGGAAAAAAAGTAACGGTCATTATCGAACTGTTGGCAAGATTTGATGAAGAGAATAATTTAAAATGGGCCAAGTATCTTGAAGAGCAAGGGGTAATTGTTATGTTCGGGGTTCAAAATCTAAAGGTACACTCAAAATTAATTCTTATAAAGCGTAAATCTGGTAATTCATTTAAGTCCATTGCACACATAGGTACCGGAAATTTTCATGAGAAAACTGCAAAAATTTACACTGATTTTTCTCTATTAACCTCAAATCCTAGTTTAACCAATGAGGTGAATAAGGTTTTCAAAATTTTTAAAAATAACTTTGATAGAAGCTTATTTAGAGATTTAATTGTTTCGCCTTTTAATTCAAGGCGTAAATTGGTTACTTTAATTGATAACGAAATAAAAAATGCTAAGTTAGATGAGGAAGCTTATATATTAATTAAACTCAATAACTTGGTTGACACAAAGTTGATTCGAAAATTGTATGAAGCTTCAAATGCTGGGGTTAAAATAAAATGTTTAATTAGAGGGATGTGTGCACTGGTTCCAGGGGTAGAAAACCAGTCTGAAAATATCCAGGTAAGAAGTATTGTCGGTCGATTTTTGGAGCATACCAGATTGTTAATTTTTGCCAATGCGGGAGATGAAAAATATTATATCTCTTCAGCGGATTGGATGACCCGAAATATAGAAAGGCGAATAGAAGTGACTACCCCAATTTTTGATGAGTCGATTCAAAAGGATTTAAAAACCCTATTTGAAATGCAGTGGAAAGATAACGTCAAATCAAGAATTATTGATATTCAGCAAAAAAATAAATATTACAAAAAAGGAGATAAAAAACATAATTCTCAATTAGAGATTTATGATTATTTCAAACAAAAATTGAATACTAAATGAAATTTGGAGCTATAGATATTGGAACGAATGCGGCAAGATTGTTAATAGGGGAGGTGTTGCAAAATGAAGAAGGATATTCATTTATTAAAAAGATATCCTATACCAGGGTTCCGTTGCGCTTAGGGATGGATGTTTTTGAAAAAGGGAAAATTGGATCAAAGAAGAAAGCCGAATTTATTAAAACCATTAAAGCTTTTAAGTTAATTAGTGAGGTTTTTGATGTTGAGAGCCTTAGGGCGTGTGCCACATCTGCCATGCGAGAAGCCAGTAATGGACTTGAAATTCAAAATGAAATTTTAAGTGAAACGGGTGTTAACATTGAAGTGATTGATGGATCGGTGGAAGCTCAACTTATTTTCTCAACCTTTTTCTTATTAGACTTTGAAAAGAATAACCCTTTTATTGTGATAGATGTTGGAGGGGGGAGTACTGAAATATCTATTTTTATTAATGGAAAAATTGTATCAGCAAAATCTTTTAAAATTGGAACCATTCGCTTGTTGCAAGGTAAAGTTAAGGCTAGCGTTTGGCAAAAAATTAACGAGTGGTTAGATGAAAACATTGAAAAAAATTCTAACTACCAAGTTTTTGGAACCGGAGGAAACATTAATAAAATTCATAAATTATTTGGTAAGCAATATCTAAAACCTTTGTATTTGGATGAACTTGAAGATTTGCATGGCAAGTTGGAGCCTTTATCAGTTAAACAAAGGATCAAAAAGTTCAATTTAAAGCAGGATCGGGCAGATGTGATTGTTCCGGCTTTGGCGATTTACACCCATTGTTTAAATCATCTGAATGCTTATAAAATTTATGCCCCAAAAATTGGATTATCGGATGGGATAATTTACGATTTACATCAAAAAAGTCTGGCTAAGAAATAACCACTAGTTATAATCTTGGGAAGGCCAAAGTTTCATTGGCTCCTTTCACCTTATACACTAATAAAATTTCGTGTGTTCCGTTATTAAATTGACTTAAATCACTAAATCCATATTCGTAACCATAAGATAAAAGGAGTTCTGGCATAATGTACATGGAAACAATAGCCATGGCATCTTTTGATGAACGCATGTTTAACCCAATTCCGAATCTTTGTTTGAACATAAAGTTAAAATTTAAATCAATATTTAAAGGGGCACCTGCTACTTCTTTTATGAGTGTTGAAACAACTAAGCTATTTTCATTTTTTAAATCTTTTTTGTAACCCATGTGCAAATAATAGTGCATATTTTTTGGGTTAAATCCATAAAAACCACTCGCTGTCCCATTATCAACCACTACCTTGTTCTCTAAAATGTTAGGCATCACAAATCCAACATAAAAGTTTTTGAAATAATAATATGTCCCAAACTTAAAATTGGGTAAAGGATACATTGGTGTAGATGAGGTGTATAAGGGATCATTGGCGTCAATAATTGAAGCGCTCGATAAATCACTTCTAACCAAATTCAAACTTGCGGATAACCCAAAAATCAATCTACTTTTTGTGGAAGTCCTGATCTTGTAGGCATAAGTCCCTGACAATTCGGTTGAATTATTTAATCCCGCTTTGTCATTTAAAAAGTTGAACCCGGCAAAGTGTTTTTTGCCTTCACCAATCGGCATATTAAAATTGAAGCCTTGCAAATGAGGAGAGCCTACAAAATTTGTCCACTGCTTCTTGTATAAAATTGCAAAATTGATGTTGTCAAAAGTACCGATTGCAGCCGGGTTAACAAAAGGTTGGTATAAGGCGTATTGCCCCATGTTAAATTGATTCTGGGCTTCTAAAATAAAAGGCGTTTGTATCAATAAAAAACCTAAAATTAATTTTTTAAAATTATTCATAATAAATACTTTTTATTTACGTCTTAAATCAATGAATCCGTTAATTGGTTCTTTATCTTCAATGCCTAAGTTTAACACAAAATAATACGTTCCGTCCACTACTTGATTACCATTAATAACCATTTTAGCATATTCGCTGGTTCCGTCCCAATCATTAAGATACGGTGAAGCTTCATAAACTTTGTCTCCCCATCTGTTGTATATCACGATACTATTATTTTCGTATTGTTCTAAGTTTAGAATCACAAAATTATCATTGTATGAATCGTCATTTGGCGTAAAGGAATTTGGAATAATAACTCCATCTAAATTTTTAACATTAATGGTTACAACAGCAGTTTCACAGGCATTTTCACACGCCTCATCACATATTTCGTAAGAGAAAGAATCAACTCCTATAAAACCTGGATTTGGGGTGTAAATGTATTCTCCATTTCCAACGTAAGTCACAAATCCATTACTGGCTTGAGTTACAATGGTAATACTTTGAACGTTTCCAGTGTCATTCGCTACAACATCAATATGTACTTCTTGACCTACCAATGTTTCGGTGCTGTCATCATGGGCTACAACGTTTGAAGCATCAATAAACCCGACATAAACTGAAGCTGTGTCTTCACAATTGTTATCGTCTGTTACAGTTAAATAATAAGTGCCGTCTGTTAATCCTCCAATGGTTGCAGTGTTACCAAATGGAATTACACCATTCGTCCATGCGTAAGTAATTGGGTTTGTTCCTCCCGCAACAGTAACACCTGAAATTGTTCCACCTCCGTTTGCACAAGAAGCACTGACCACTTGTAAGCTCGATAAGTCAATTTGTGGAGACTCAAAAACAGTAATATTTACCGAATCGTAACCTACACAATTATTGGCATCCGTACCGGTAATATAATACCAAGTGTCATTTGATGGAGAAACCGTTTGACTGGCACCATTCAAGGTTGTAGCATCATTATTATTGGTCCATTCAAAATTAATTACGCCACTTCCAGAGGCATTAATGTTCACATCTGTTCCCGAGCAAATGGCATTGGATTGAGTAGAGGCAATTAATGTTGGAATTGGATTTACATTTACAATGGCTGATGAATTATCGTAACAAGTATGGTTGTTGGTTGTCAATCCAACCGTTACATTATAGGTTGTGGTCGTACTAGGACTAACATTAATTGTAGCTGTAGTCTCACCATTATCCCAATCATAACTGTCGCCACCTATTGCTGTTAAATCAATTGATTCTCCTGCACAAATAGTTGAGGCACTTGGTGTAACATCAGCAGTAGGATTATTGTTAACGGTAATCGTCACCTGGTCGGATCCCGAACATGAACCACCGTCAGTTACGTTAACAGTGTAGATTGTTGTGCTTGTTGGACTCACCACTTGAGAGGCAGAATTTACCCCGTTATCCCAACTATAAGTTACACCACCAGAAGCAATAAGCGTTGTACTTTCACCATCACAAATGGTTATGTCTTGTCCGGCATCTGGAGAAAGCGCAGAACCAACCGAAATTGTAATATCATCTGTTGCAGAACAGCCATTAGCATCTGTAACATTTACGGTGTAAGTTGCATTTGAGGTAATATTGTTTAAGGTATGTGAAGCACCAGCGCCTAATCCACTATCCCAAAAATAAGAAGTACCTCCAGTAGCCGTAATTGTTGTAGAGCCTCCATTACAAACCGTAATATCATTTCCAGCAAATGCATTTGGTAAAGGATTAACAGTAACAGTTACTTGGTCCGTATCTTCACACCCATTAGCATTACTTACGGTCACGGTATAAGTGGTAGTTGAGGTAGGTGAAACCGAAATTGAGGCACCTGAATCTCCATTACTCCAAGCATATGATGTTCCACCAGAAGCGTTTAATGTTGTAGATTGTCCCGCACAAATTGATACGTTATTTCCTGCATTTGCTGTTGGTGCAGCATTGACGTTGACATTCATATTATCGGTGTCAGTACATCCGTTTGCATCTGAAACCGTTACTGAGTAATTAGTGGTTGAGTTAGGCGAAACCGTCTGAGCAGCACCTGTTCCCAAACCATTATCCCAGGTATAGGTGTAAGGTGAACCACTTCCGCCATTTGCAGTGGCATTTAAATTTGCTGATTCATTATCACAAATGGTTACATCTGACCCTGCATTTACGGTTGGATTATCGTTTACAGTAATGAAAACACTTGCGGATGTGGTTGTTCCACAATAACCACTAACTTCTAAAATATATTCTGTACTTGTGGTAGGGGAAACTGTAATTGGATTTGTGGTTGCAGAAAAGGTGTTGTTTTTATCATGCCAATAATAGGTATATGAACCAGTTCCATAAACAATTCCATTTAAATCTGTAGACTCACCTTGACAAATAAACTCATCAGTTGCTACTGCTTCAGCTACTTGAATTCCAGAGGTTGCTGTGATGGTATATGAACAAATATCCCCAGCAAAACCGTCTACTACAATATAATAAGTCTGCCCAATTGTTAGTCCTGTGGCCACAACGGTTTGAGAAGAAGTGGTTTCTAAAAAATTGGATACTGGAACAAAATTAGTACAGTTGGTTCCTTCAAAAATTTGCATTTGCATACCGTTACCATTTTGACAAGAAGAAATTTCTACAAACAATTCAGCTGTTGTAGAGTTCGCTGTGAACTGCAACCATGAATTGTTATCGAGTTGGACAGGTGAAGTTCCAGTGTAACCAGTTCCAAATACGCATCCTGGAGTTGGTGAACTTGGACTTCCGATTCCACACATATTGTCTGGAGAATCAACCGTGTAAGCACTTGAAGTTACCCCTCCATATCCGTTTAAATCACAAATTTGTTGTGCATTGGCGCAATCATCATTGTCCGGTGAGGTCACGCATAAGCCAAATTCTCCATTGTTATCATTGTTATATTCCCAAACACGAATAAAATAAGTTTGCCCTGGTGTTAAACCAGTGTAGTAAATATGGGGCATAATAATACCGTCTCCAGGTTCACCATCATCATCACACTCAAGTTGCGTGAGTGAACTACAGGTTCCAGAATAAAGTGCCATTGCTCCATCAGAAAAATCAATTGATTGGGTGTGAATATCCAATTCACCACTGGCTGGTGCTACAACCGAAAACCAGACGTCTCCACCTGCGTATCCCCCTTGTTGCGTTCCAGATCCACCACATGTTCCAGTAGTTGGTGCAGGTAAACCTGAACCCGCAGATCCAGCGTTTGTAAATGTTAAGTAATTACATGATGGCGTAACAGTTGGTAAAGCATAAGCTGCACATGGTGTATTGTTATTTGGTGGTGCTAATCCAGAAACGCAAACTTGAAAAGTTGAGGTTCCAGAACCAACCCCGTAATGGTAAACTCTAAATTTGTAAGTTTGACCAATAGTTAAGCCTGAGGCTTCAAGTGTTTCTGCACCGTTTAAACCATTTATGTCTTGACAGTGAATTGAGGTTAAACTTCCACAAGAACCACTGAATAATTGAATAACTGGGTCATATCCTACGGTTGGGTCCACTTTAATAGACATTTGAGTACTATTGGCTACAAATTCATACCATACGTCATCATCTGCATTTCCACCACCAGAACAGGTTGGTATACTTTGAGATGCCTGGGCTGAACTTCCCGCTTCATAATTACAATACGTTAAGTCAGGTGTGATGACTACGGCACTTGAGCAGTCATCTGATTGGGCTTTTACTCCCAAACTCGCTAAAACAAAAAGCGAGAGTAAAAAAAGTTTATTTTTTAGATTCATCTTGCTTAATTGTTTCTCTGTTAATCAATACTATTCCTGCATCCTCTTCTACAAAAATCTGTTTCATCATATCAATGATTTGATATTTTTCTAAATTGTGATTCGTGCAGGTAAAAGTCAATACGTATTCGGTTAAAATCAGGCTACAGTTTTCTACACCTTTAACCTCATTCATTTTTTCAACGATTTTGTCGGCTTGTTCTTGCGTTTTTAGGTGGTTTACACTAACGGTAAACTGAAACGTTTTTAGTGGTGCCTGTTCTTGACCAAAAATTTGATTTGCACTAAAAATAAGTGCAAAAAGCATTAGTAATTTTATTGTTCTCATAAATAGGGTTTTATTTTTTTCAAACCTAACAAAAGTACAATAATTTTTTGAGACCGCCTAAAATGATTTTTGAGGAGGCGCTTAATGGTTGTTAATAATGGTGATTTGGTTGGATTAACGGTAACGCCTAGCTTTTGTTGCTTCAGAAATTTGAGGGTTGAATTTTTTAAATGATTTATCCATTTTTTCGGCAATTTCTTTAGCTCTTTTTTCAGCTAAATCATAGTTTTTACAAATACTGATTAGTCTTCTTTTTCGGTGAGAAGGCGTGAGAAGATAAACAGCAGTTTCTTTTTCTTGAAGGCTTACCTGCGGTCCCATATAGCCCACACCCATTCCGCCAGAATTTGACATTCCACCAACTCTTGCAGTTTTGTTCATGGTTAAGATGGAAACGTCTGTAAGACCATAAGCGGTTTTCCATTTACCTGATTTCCAGCCCAGAAAATTAATGTATTCCCTATAGTGGTCATGTTCAAAATTTAAATCTACTCCGCCCCTTGAAAAAGCACCATATGAAATTGGTATTAATAAAACCGTTGCAAATCCAATTCCAATAAGGTTCGTACTAAGAATTGAAAAAACCAATCCTAAAAAAATAAACAAGCCAAATGTCATTAAGGTAAACCTGGTGTGGGTTGCAAAATTAAATCCGTTATCAAATGATAAATCAGGTTTAAGAGATTTCAGGTCTACTTCATCTAAAATATTTTGGTCGCTCATTCTTATAATCTAGGAAAGGCAATAACATCCTTTTTACCTCTTACTTTATAAATTAGTAAAATTTCGTGTGTTCCACTGTTAAATTTGTTCAGTTCACTTAAACCATATTCATAGCCATAAGACAAAAGTAATTCTGGTAAAACATACATAGATAACATAACCATTGCTTCCTGTGATGACCTAAGGTTAAGTCCTACTCCAAATTTATGATGATACATAAAATTTAAGTTAAAGTCAAACTGAATTGGTGCACCTGCCACGTCTTTAATTAAAAAAGAAGGTATTAAAGCACTTCCTCCTTTCAAATCGAATTTATAACCGCCATGAAGATAGTAATGTAAGTTAGAAGGATTAAACCCGAAATATCCAGCAGTACTTCCATTTTTTTCAATCACTTTATTCTCCAAAATATTCGGCATTACAAAACCTAAGTAAAACTTTTTTACGAAAAAATACGAACTAAACTTAAAATTTGGTAGTGCAAAAACTGGAGAGTTACTAGAGTACAAAGGATCATTTGGGTCAATGGTATTAATGTCATCTAATTTACTTTTTACCAAGTTTAAACTTGCTGTTGCTCCAAAAACCAAACGGCTATTTATTGAGGTTCTAACTTTATAAGCGTAAGTTCCTGAAATATCTGTTGAGTTGTTAATACCAATATTATCATTTAAAACATTAGCACCAATATAGTGCTTGTATCGATCTCCTATTGGCATGCTGAAATTAAAGCCTTGAATATTTGGTGATCCAGTTAATCCCGTCCATTGTTTTTTATATAACAAAGCGAATGTAATATGTTCGTTTGCGCTAATAGTTGCAGGATTGACAAATGGTTGATGTATGGCATATTGTCCAATATGAAATTGATTTTGCGTCCAACCTGACAAACAGGTCAATAAGAAAACTGCAATAATTACTAACTTTTTCATACTATTTTCTTCTTAAATCAATAAATCCGTTAATTTTTTCTTCACCTTCTTCTCCAATATCTAAAACAAAGAAGTAAGTTCCGTCTACCACTTGGTCACCATTTACAATAATATTGACATTGGTACTGGTTCCATCCCAATCATTGTTGTATGGTGAGGCTGTAAATACAACATCTCCCCATCTGTTAAAGATGATAATGTTATTGTTTGGATATTGCTCCAAGTTTTCAATCACGAAATAATCATTAAAGTTATCACCATTTGGGGTAAACCCATTTGGAATTATTAAACTATCGATTTTTTCAATTGTAATATAAACTGTTGCCGTATCGCAACTATTGGTACAATTTGGATCGCAGATTAAGTAAGTTAGCGTGTCAACACCAACGAATCCTTCATCTGGCATATATGACATTTCACCGTTACCATTGTTGACTACCGTTCCATTATTTGGTAAATTGACAATTGTAATGGAAGTTTCATCACCAGTATCGTTCGGGTAAACATTAAAAGTAACTTCTGTGGTCGCTTTTGTTAATGTACTATCGTTTACCGCAATCACTAAAGAATTATCGGTAAAGTTAATCGTTACGTCCGTGGAATCATCACATCCGTTTGCATCTGTCACAATAAGAGTATAGTTTCCTGTTGTTAAATTGTTCGCGTCTGCAGTGTTACTTACGGTATTTGTTCCATCTGTCCAATTATAATTGAAATTAGGTGTACCATTGTCAACTGTAATTCCAGTTACTGAGCCTCCATTAGTACAAGTTTCATCATTGATCACAATACCTGTTAAATTAAGTGTTGGTTCAGAATTCATAATGATCTCAATTGTATCAGTATTAATACAATTGTTTGCATCTGTTGCAGTTACCACGTATGTAATGGAACCAATGTTTTGGGTGAAACTAACGCCATCCGTCACACCATTATCCCATGTTATATTTGCACCATCCGGATTAGATGCTGTTAGGGTTACACTTGTCCCCTCACATAAGTTTAAATTATCTGGTCCAGCGTCAACGTTTGGCACGGTTGGATCAGAAAGAGTAAGAGATGAGTTATCATTAGTTACGCAACCCGACAGACTAACCGTAAAATTACTATAAGTACCAGCATCCAAACTTGAAATGATAATATCTCCATTTACATCAGTGGTCAATGCCAAAGGTCCAGTTAAAGTACCATCATCCTCATAACTTACATCATAAGTCGTGTTTGCTGTTAGTCCCGAAATGGTTAAAGTTCCATCTGTTCCTCCACATGTTGTTGGGTCAGAAGATCCTATTGAACTAATAGTTGGCGTATTCGGGTCAGATAAGGCAATAGAAGAATTATCTAAATCACTACATCCAGTGGATGGTACTTCAACACCAAAGTTTGAGTAATTACCTTGAATTAGGTTGTTAATAATGATGTTACCACTTGCATCAGAAGTCATTGATATTGGACCTTGAGGGGTTCCGTTATCATCATACGAAATATTATATGATGTGCTCGGAGATAAACCAGAAATGGTTATTGACCCATCATTTCCTCCACAAGTCGTTGGATCTGAACCTACAACTCCTGTAATTGTTGGGGAGGCAGGATCAGATAGGTTTAAGGTCGTGTTATCAGAAGCCGTACAACCAGTAATTTCTACCGAGAAATTATTATAAGTTCCTGCATCTAAATTTGAGATTAAAATAGCTCCACTTCCGTCAGTGGTAAGCGCTAATGGACCAACTGGCGTACCGTCATCATCATAGGAAACGTTGTAAGTAGAACTAGGGTTTAGCCCTGAAATGGTAATTGTTCCATCTACACCACCACAAGTAGTTGGATCAGTACTTGTGATTGACGAGATAACTGGAGACCCAGGATCACTTAAATTAATACTAGTGGTATTGTCATTAGTTGAACAAGAAGTTGCCGACACTTCCACCACAAAGTTGTCATAAGTCCCTTGGTCTAATCCTGTAATTGTAATTACTCCACTACCGTTAGATGATACTGCAGTTGGTCCAACTGTTACGCCACCATCATCATACGATACATTGTAATTTGTACTGGCATTTAAACCACTAATGGTAAGCGATCCATCTGTACCGCC
>PDWJ01001379.1_pt1 | contig 30184 bp, 24 predicted proteins | sample 1430881 | NCBI WGS metagenome assembly PDWJ01 (sample SAMN01162460, study PRJNA174530) | Oral metagenome, whole genome shotgun sequencing project. | biome: Marine environment; feature: Marine mammal; material: Swab sample of the gingival sulcus; isolation source: swab sample of gingival sulcus...
ACAAAAAAACAAAAGTCTCCCCCAAAGAGAAGCACAAAAATATAAAGGGTCGGACTCTTAATACCTACCCTCCAAGGACGCAAAAGTTATAATACTACAGGGAAGAGGATATTGCAAGTACATAGAGACGGTTTTGCCGAATAATTTTATTTCGAGTCGTCAGAGGCCGTTTCCGGCCCGAGATCATCGTCCACGGCGAGGTCCATAACCTCCTCCTCAACGTCGATGACGGAAGGTCCCTCTCCATTCTCGGACGGTTCGTCATCCGTGGCGGCAATGAAGCCCAACCCCTTAGCCACTTCGTCCAATACGGTTTTCACAATCTCGTTTTCCAACTCGGGATGCTCTTCGAGGTAGGCCGCTACTTTGTCCTTTCCTTGCCCCAGAGTCTCTCCCTTGTACGCAAGCCACGAGCCCTTTCTCTTGATGACGCCGGTGTCCAGTGCCATATCCAGGGTAGACATAAGTCGAGGTATACCTTTACCGTACACCAAGGTCGCATGAGCACTGCGGAAAGGGGGAGCCTGCTTGTTTTTGACGACTTTGATGAAGAGTTCGTGGCCAATAGCCTGGTCGCCCTTGTTGACGGATCGTCCTCGACGAACCTCAACTCTGACCGATGTGTAGAACTTAAGAGCCCGTCCACCAGTAGTCGTCTCCGAGGGACCCCTGCTATAACCGGTGGGGATGGTGGCCCGAAGCTGGTTGATGAAAACGACGATGCTGTTGCTCTTCGCAATGGCCGACGTGAGGCGCCGAAGGCTGTAGGACATAAGTCGAGCCTGAAGCCCCACCTGAGACTCGCCAATTTTACCGTCGATTTCAGCCTGGGGTGTGAGCGCCGCAACGGAATCCACCACGACAATATCCACAGCTCCACTCCGTACCAAAGTCTCCAAGATATACAAGGCCTGTTCTCCGCTATCGGGCTGGGAGATATAGAGATCGGCTACGTTAACCCCTAAAGCCTGAGCCAAGCGGGGATCCAGGGCATGTTCAGCATCGATGAAGGCCGCCACACCACCGGCTTTCTGGGCCTCTGCCACAGCGTGGAGAGCTAAGGTTGTTTTTCCAGAACCCTCCGGGCCAAAGACCTCCACGATACGGCCTCGTGGGAAACCTCCGATCCCCAGAGCCACGTCCAAGGGAAGGATGCCTGTTGGGATGACCTCTACGTTGGTCATAGTGCCATCGCCAAGACGCATGATAGAGCCATCGCCAAATTTCCCTCGAATATCGTCTATGGCTGCTTCCAGGACATCCTCCCGAGTCATGACTTTTTTCTTTACCGCCACATCATCGACCTCCTTCTTTGGTGTACGACGAAAAAACACGGCTCTCGGAGTACACCGGCCCCCGAGACGTGAGTACGCTGTTCATCAATACAACCTGTGCCAACCCTCTTATTGAAGGGGGAGCCCATCGACGTTCAAGCCAGCGGAGAGGTTTCGTTCCATCCTCACATCGGGCCAAGGTCAGATGGGGATGGTATGACCGACCTCGCCCCGAAAGTCCAACCTCATGAGCCACTTGATCGGCAATCTGAGAGATTGCAAGAAGATCGACCCCTTCGGAGTTGGCCTGAATCCAGAGGACCGACGGCTTTCCCCGCCGTCGAAAAGCCCCTATGCCGGAAAGGAAGAAGTTTGAGATAACTATACCGTCCAGACAACAAGCCAAGGTTTCCTCCAACACATGATACCGATTTTCGTCCACATCGCCGAAAAAGGCCAGAGTAACGTGAAGATTTTCAGGACAAACCCATCGCTGCCTCGGGAAGGCTTTTCGTCCCAGGGTCATCAGATCGACCACGGGGTTCAGGAGATCAGAGGGGGGAATAGCTGCCAGAAAACAGCGAGTCACCGCGTTGTTTCCCCAGCAACCCGAATTAAGGTCTCGAGAGCTTGGCATACTGCAGCATATCGAACGTCGCTTCGCTCACCAGAGAATCGACGGACGAAGGAATGGGCTCTACCCTCTCGAAAGGCCACGGCAAACCACACAGTCCCCACGGGTTTTTCACTCGATCCACCATCAGGCCCAGCGATACCCGTCACGGAGAGACAGATATTCCCACCGTACAGCATCAGCCCCCCCTGAGCCATAGCCAAAGCACAGCGAGAGCTGACAGCTCCGTCCTCCTGGATAACGGACCACGGGACCGACAAGAGCCTGACCTTGGCCTCGTTTGCATACGTCCCAGCACTCCCCAAAAAGTAGGAAGAGCTTCCAGATATCTCGGTGATAGCAGCCCCCAAGAGCCCACCGGTACACGACTCAGCCACTGAGAGTAAGAGTCGTCGGTGGTTACAGACGACTTTAAGCCTATCAGCCAAATGTATGATCTCCTCGGGGAACACGACTGTCACCCCAGAAGCCAAGACAGACCATTCTGGAGGTAGAGCCAACGTAAGAGCCACAGAAGAGCGTTGGCGAGAACTCCGGCCACAACGTCGTCGGCTATGATACCCCACCCACCAGGGAGCCGTTCAGCCGTGGAGACAGGAACAGGCTTCAGAATATCGAAGACTCGAAAAAGGAAGAGAGCTGGAAGCGCATACCCCAAGGTCCCCACGGTGACGTGTCCAAGCATGGCGATCCAGATGCCCACAGCCTCGTCGATCACGATCTCAGGAGGGTCCTGAATGCCTCGCTCCAAGGCATAGCAAGAGGAAGCCCAAACACCTAGGGAACTGCCCAGGAGGATACCTATCCCCAAAAGGCCTGTAGATATCACGGGAAGTACAGCAAGGCAGGCAACGAGCGACGCAACGGTTCCCGGCATAGAGCTGAATCCACCAAGCCCTCCCAATGTGGCTACAGCCCAAGCCCAGGTTCGTCGATGGGAGGTCATCATCATGCTTCAATCACCATCTCACCGAAAAGATCGTATTCCGACGCGTCGGAGATGGTCGCAGATATCCGATCTCCAGGGAAAGCGTTCAGCGCGTTGCTGACGGCCACCAGGCCGTCGATCTCTGGAGCATCGCGATAAGATCGTCCCCACCGAACGCCGTCTTCGTCCACCTCGTCAATAAGAACATCCAAGGTAGCCCCCACAAATCGCCGTTGTCGCCTCAGAGAGATTCCCTGTTGCAGCTCCATAAGCTGCGCATATCTGTAATCCTTCACGTCCTGCGGAATCTGATCGGGCATCTTGGCCGCCGGCGTTCCCTCTTCTGCAAAGAACGTAAAAGCCCCAAGACGATCGAACTGAACTTCTTCTACGAAATCCAAGAGGGACTCAAATGCCTCATCGGTCTCACCGGGAAAGCCGACCATGACGGTGGTACGAAAGGCGAAATCTGGGTAAAGTTCCCTTCCCGCTCGAAACAGGGTTCGAATGTGCTCTCCCACCGGGGGACGATGCATCCGCTTCAGAACGTCGTTATCCACGTGTTGCACAGGAATATCGAGCCACGGCACGACAAGTGGACTCTCCAGAACTCTCCTGAGAAAGGCCTGGTCCACCCTGGATGGATGGAGATAAAAGAGTCGACCCCAGACATTCGGGGGCAGCTGTTTTTCCAGATGATCGATAAGATCGGACAGGGACGGACGATCCATCAGATCCGAGCCATACATGGTAAGATCCTGACCAACCAGGCAAATCTCCTTAGCGCCCTGAGCCGCCAAAGAGACGGCTTCGTCGATCAATGAGTCCAAAGGACGACTTCTGAGAGGCCCACGGATGGATGGTATGGAGCAGAAGGAACACCGTGTATCACACCCTTCACCAACCTTGAGATAGCGGCTCCAAGGGGTCTTAGAGAGACGATGACGACCTGATCGGCTCCCCCGAAGAGCCATCCGTTCGGCCAGGCCTGACCAATCCTCGGCGTTAGCCCAATAATCTACCGAAGGGAACTCCCGCTTCAGGTCGTCGCCATATCGATTCACCATACACCCGACCACAGCGATCTCCTGAAGACGTCCTTCTTTTTTGAGTCGTTCCAAATCGAGGACAACGTCGATCCCCTCTTCGACAGCAGGCTGGATAAAACCACAGGTATTGACCACCACCACATCAGCGTCGTCAATGTCGTCAACCACGGCACAACCTCCAGAGGAAAGATACGCTGCCAGGACCTCGCTATCCACCAAGTTTTTCGGACATCCCAGAGTCAGGATGTATGCTCGCTTCATTTCTTCTTCAGCACTTCTGATGAACCGTCAGGCCGATAGACGACCCGGCCAACCTGTCCCGGAATACCAGGCCGTCCAACGTCCACGTTGTTTACCAGGACGGTCACCCCCGTAGGGTTCCCGAAAACCACCTTGACGTCCTCGGAGACGAGAAGCTCGGTCTCGTTACCTTTTCGAAGGGTTCCCACGTACAGCACCTTCGCCCCTCGAGTCGCTTTGATCCAGCAATCGGCCTTGGATGCCTTGATGATCAATCGAGTGGGATCTTGCTGCTCCTGTTTCTCATCTTTCTTTTCTTCTTCAGCGGCCCGCCGTCGATTCGGCATCTGCTCCCCCGTTTTCTCGATCCACAGATCATCGGCCTCAGCCGACGAGATAGCTCTGCTCGAGCCGTCGGGAGAATAAAGGAAATGAACTGGTCCAACCCCCTCTTCGGAGGGATCGATCCCCTGGCCATTCCACCAAACCTTCAGGAACTCGGGACGTCCGTAGATAACGTGGAGTCGTCCAGAGGCCTCCACCTGAGAGGTTTCCCCTGCCTTAAGTGTTCTGCTGAACACACGCTTTCCTTCCCTGGTTATCCGGATCCACGAGTCCTTGACAGCAGTGACGGTCAGAGTGGGAATATCCGCAGATAAGAGGTTGGACAAGGCGACGACCTCACGAGTCTTGATCTCCTCCGAAACTACCGCATCCTGAGAGACTGCACCCGTCAGAGACTGCGCCGAGATGGTCTTCGGAGTTCCCTTGGATTTAAGGCCCTTTTCTTCCTCGACACGCTGCACCTGCTCCTGCTGAATTCGAAAGACCTCTTCGTACAGATCAACCCGATTGCTCCACAGATACCACCCGACAGCGATGATCACTGCCAGCAGGAGAAGGAACACCCCTTTATGGGAACCTTTTCGGAAACCTCGAGCCGGCGGGGTGAAGTCTCCCAGAGGAAGGACGGACTCCGCAACGGGCTTAGGCTTCGGTGTTCCCTTCAAAAGCCGGTCATATTCGGGCCACAGGTCCATACAGCCAAGCAGGGAGAGATACTTTTTGACAAAACCACGACAGTATACCTCTCCATGGAAACCATCGATCCTTCCCGACTCAATCTGTTCTAGGTACTGTTTTCGTATCTTTGTCTCGTCGGCAACATAGTCCAGAGTGAGCTCATGGGCCTCCCGTGCTTTCCGTATCTCCGATCCGAGGGACTCCAGACTCAAGCTCTTTACTGAGCCAATCTCCTTTGGGACACCATCCATAGGGAGGTCGTCCTGACTCAAATTATCAACATTCTTTTCAGAAGGTTTCTTTTCCATAAGAGAACGCCTCCAAGGCAATCGTTTTCATGGTTTTTACAGTCTCTCCAGGACAAGGAGTTGAGAATACCGAGTTGCCCATGACGACAACATCTACCCCGGATCGAACAACCGAATCAAGGTTGGAGCTCCCTATTCCCCCGTCCATCTGGATCAGAAACGGATGAGATCCTACAGCTCTCATTCGACAGAGAGCCACGACTTTCGAGAGGGTCTCAGGAATAAAAGCCTGTCCTCCAAATCCGGGATTCACCGACATGACAAGGACGAGATCCACCATAGATAACACCGGCTCAATAGCGGAAACCGGCGTCCCAGGGTTGAGGGATACTCCGGGATGGACACCCCGTTCCCGGATTCGCCCCAGCACCCGATGGAGATGAGGTGTCGCCTCACAGTGAACCGTAAGGACATCGGGATCATGATCCAAGAAGATATCGATGAACGATTCGGGGGGCTCAACCATAAGATGTACGTCCAGCACCTCGTCGTGATAACGCTCTCTCAGAGATCGGACCAACGCCGGCCCATAGGAGAGATTCGGTACAAAATGACCATCCATAATGTCCACGTGAAGCCAGTCGTGAAGGCCTTCCAACGAGCCGATAGCTCCTGACATATCCAGAGGATCAGCGGACAGGATCGACGGTGCTATATACACCCCATCAGAAGCTAACGATATCGGTCTTGCCATACAAACTCATCCCCCAGATATATAGTTACGGCAGCCTCTCCGATATATGAGGATTTCTCCAAGATAAACTCACCACCGGAGACTTCCCTGTTGACCAAGACCCGAGACCCCTGGCTGTCGATAATTTCGATTTTAAGAGGTAAAGGTTTGGTAAGAGGCGGAACTTGATAGCGTATCTTGGCCATTTTCTTCGCTGTTGCAGCTTGGGGCTTGGTATCAACGGACACGGGAACAATGGCCTGGGGCTGAGGAACCTGAGGAGAGGACGTCTCTGCCCCAACAGAGACGGAACCCCCCGGCCTTGGCCCTGAAGCGTCTCCAGGAGACAGAACGAGCACTTTAGCACCAGTTGGCGACTGGGGCGGGGACGCTGAAGATCCCGGTAGGATAATCTGCGGCTCAGACACAGAAGCATCTGTCGTTGAGACCTCGGTAGCTGGCACGGATGGCGTCGAGCGGACAGGTTGTTTCATGGTCGAGACTTTGATAGTCACGGTCTTACCAGGTGCCAGGGAGGTTCCCGCTTTGGGTTTAAGAGCAACGGCCATGCCAGGCGGAGACGATTGAGTATACACATACTCCACCGATGCCGACAGACCACTTTCAGCCACAAGTTTTCTCGCCGACCTCTCATCCTTTCCCAGGACATCGGGGACTGGAACGGCCCCTCCTTTGCCCCTCTCCGGCCCCATGCTGACCAGAAGAGCCACCGGTCGGGTCCGGCTGATCATAACGGGTGCCGCAGGATTCTGGGCAATCACAACCCCGGCTGGTTTGTCGCTTTCCACCCGAATCACGTCACCCAGAACAAAGTCCAGTTCCTGAAGCTTCCCTGAGGCGCGTGAAAACTCCATCCCCCGAAGATCGGGAAGTGTCTTCTTATACCCGCCCTTGCTCACCTTCAGAACCAGGATTTTCTCCGTTCGAACCTTGACCCCCGACTGAGGCCACTGAGCAATGACGGTTCCCCGAGGCTCCAGAGACTCCTCTTGGTCAACACGGACCTGCAATCCCATATGCTCCGACATCTCCACAGCGTCCAGGACGGAGGTCCCTACCAGAGGAGGCACCACCACGGACTCTCCTCCAAAAAACACGGCGTACAGGACGGTCCCGGCCGACCCCAGAACCGCCAGAAGCAACAACAAAAGACTCAGGTGCACGACCTTCTTCATGGAAGATTTTGACCTCCTTTATCGGTCACAGTCAGTAAAGCCAGATAAAAGCCATCGGACCAAGGGGTTCCGGGCCAAATATAGTATCCCCAAGGACGACCTCGACGACATTGAGAAACCACACTAAAGGGCGGCTCCAACTCCACGACGGCTCGACGCTCCGCCATAACGGCAGCCACCACCTGCTCATTTTCCTCTCTGAAAAGGCTACATGTAGAATAGAGAACGAGCCCTCCTGGAGATATCAGATCCAACGCACGGCGCAAGAGCTGAAGCTGGGTGGCAGCATACTGCCCCAGGTCTTTTTGGTTCAAACGCCACTTGCCCTCAGGATGGCGGCGCCACGTACCGCTACCGGAACATGGGGCATCCAGCATTATGCGTCGGGGCTCTCGGGACGGAGATAGTTCAACAGCATCTCCCACAACCAATGAAATTCGAGAGGCAAGCCCCAATCGCTTCATTTCACGTTCCGCCGCCTTGATCCTGCCAGAAGAGAGATCCCACCCCTCTACAGAGGCATCTGGAAACAGCTGAGCCAACTGGCCGGTCTTGCCCCCTCGTCCAGCGCACATGTCCAGTATGGGACCACGGGTTTTATTGTCAAGAAAGGCCATCGGAATAAGCATGGACGCCTCACTTTGAGGCGTGATTCGACCATCGTCGAATCCGGGCAGAACCGTGGGAAGAGCTGTCCCTTCGAGCCGAATCGAACACGTCATATCAGGGGAGACCCATGAACGAACAGCATCCTCCGCCAACTCCGCCACGAGAGCATCCCGATCCACACCGGGAGATACCCGAAGAGCCAGAGAGACAGGACTGGCCTGAAGTTCCATGAGTTCTCGCCCTTCATTACGACCAAAACTGTGTTCCCACGACCGCGCCACCCACAAAGGCGTTCCGGTTCGCAGAGCCAAGTCAGAAAAGGCACCGCTGGTCTCAATAGAACGAAGGACATCCGGCCCATCGGCAACTATCCGGCGCAGGACAGCGTTGACAATTCGGGCACCTCGTTCGTCCCGAACCTTGGTCCATTCCACCAGAGCATTGACCAGAACCCGAGGCTCGAACGTCCGCAGCTCCAAGGCACCAGCGGCCCCGAGGACGAGAGCGTCCCGAACCGCAGTGGATACGCCGGAACTGCCGGTCTTGAGGAAACGCCCAACCAGCTCTTTCCACAGAGATTCCCGTCGAAGGACAGCATAGGCCAAGGTCGCAGCCAACGGTCTGTCTTTCTCCGATACCCGAGAGGATACCCGGCGCAACACTTCACTTGCAAAGCGGCCTCGCCGAACCTCCCGCCAGACCTCCAAAGCCGCCTCTATTCCCCGGAGAGGACCAGACCTCCTGTTCCCGAGGCCTCCGGGTTGACCACTATTTCGTCCTTGTGGGTTCACCGTACAACCCCCGCTTCGATAACGTCTTGATCATAGCCGGTATTCACGTATATCCCATCGGTCACGACAGAGATTCCTGCCCATCTCTGAACGGTACGCCGTGTCTCCACACCGGTCACCTGAAGGCCCCCCATCTCCCCCGTGGTCGTCAGGTACCGCTGGACGAAAGGGCTAGCCAACGGCCCCAGGAGCTGGGCAGCAAGAAGAGAGAGCCCCACGGTCCATAGGGACAGGTCTCCCAGGGAAACTACAACAAGTAAAAGCAGCACCGAGACCAGGGTATTCACCAATATCACGGTGACGCCGCAACGAGAGTGGACCGCCAGATCGATTTGACCGGCCTTCAGACGGGCCAGAGCCTCCGTAACTGCTCGATATGCCAATGACGAATCGACAAACCCCCGCAGAAAAAACCCCTGTCGGTCCGCCTCACCAGAGACCCCCAGATATCCCCAGGAGGCCAGCACATTTGCCGTAGCGTGCTCCAACCCCAGGTTACGACGAACAGATTGATCGATGAGAGGGCCAAAAAGTTGGGATGGACGGGCGCAAACGGCAAAGAGGGAATGAGCCGCAAAACCGAAGGGGACCAGAACCAGAAGCACAACTCCGACAACCGCTAACAGGATCATCCCCACCCAGGGGACCAGAAACAACAAAGCCAAAATCAATAGAAGGGGCATCGGTGATCTCCTCTCCGTACCACTACGTGAAAAAGGGCAGCCCCTCCAAGCAGGAGAGCCACCCTATCTTAGTACAGTCTGTGCCTGATGAAAAGCTTTTTTCTTCGTCAAACTACTCGTCGCCGCCAAACATGTTCCTCAACACCAAAAGTCGAATAAGTTGAGCTGCGGCCATCACCGTGGCGGATACGTACGTCCAGGCAGCAGCGTTCAGGACCTTTCTGGCCCCAATCAACTCATCGGCAGCCAAAAGCCCAGTGCCATCAAGGACCTTCAGGGCACGAGAACTGGCATCAAGCTCAACGGGCAAGGTAACCAAGTGAAAGAGCAACACTCCAAGGAACATGACAATCCCGAGGTTCATCAACGTCTGCCCCCTGAAGAGAAGGCCTATGAAAAAGAGAGGAAAGGCAGCCATAGAACCTATATTCACAACCGGAACGATGGCGTTTCGGAAGCGAAGGGGAACATAGCCCTCCTGATGCTGGATTGCATGCCCCACCTCGTGAGCAGCCACACCGATAGCGGCGATGCTGGTGCTCCCATACACCGAGTCGGAAAGACTGAGGCTTCTGTTTCTGGGATCATAGTGATCGGTCAACCGCCCTGCCACCGGTTGGACAGGCACGTCGGACAGACCAAACTGACGAAGCAAAGCCTGGGCAACGTCAGCACCGGTCACACCTTTACGAGCTCGAATCCGGTCATACTGAGCAAAGGTGGACTTAACCCTCGCCTGGGCCCAGAAGGCCAAGAGCAACGCAGGCAGAAGAAACATCATCGTCGGATCGAAAAAGAAAGGGAACATGCCCTCACCTCCCAAAAGCATTAACGTTGAGAATCATACCTCAACGCCAATGAGTCAACACCAGTATTTTTACATATCTGACACGAAAGGTCAAGCTTCGTCAAAAGTCAGTCCCGGCCGTAGAATGAGGCCACGGATGAAACCACCCACTCTTGTTCCTCCATCGTCAGCTCAGGGAAGATCGGCAACGCAATCGTCTCTCGGCTCAGACGCTCAGAGACAGGGAAATCACCTGGGGCATAGCCTAGGAAGAGGAAACATCTCTGGAGGTGAAGCGGCACAGGGTAGTAGACTCGGGCGGTTATACCCTCAGCAGCCAGGTGCTTCACGAGGCCATCCCTATCACCGGAGACCCGGGGCACATATTGATGGTAGATATGATAATTCCCCACATCTTCCAAGGGAGGGGAAACCACATCCAGAAGTCCCTTCTCGGCAAATAGGGTTCGATACCGCTCGGCAACCAGACGACGCTCCTGATTCCATTCGTCCAGGTGGCGTAGCTTGACCCTAAGGACAGTTGCTTGTATTGCATCAAGCCGGCTGTTGAGTCCCACTTCCTCGTGATAGTACGTCGCCCCGGCACCATGAACCCGGAGCCGAGCAATTCGATCAGCGAGGCCGTTATCCCGCGAGACCACCATTCCACCATCACCGTAGGCCCCCAGGTTCTTGGTGGGAAAAAACGAGTAGCATCCCAAAATCCCGAAAGTACCGGCCCGTACCGGAGCTCCGTCCACAGAGCGCCAGGAACCGAAAGCCTGAGCACAATCCTCCACTACAGCGATCCCTCGGGAATCAAGCGGACCAATCAAGGCCTCCAAGCGGGCCATCTGACCAAAGAGGTGCACCGGGATAAAAGCTTTTGTCCGATCAGTGACCCTCTCCATGACAGCCTGGGGCATCACGTTGTAACTTTCGGGATCCACGTCGACGAAGATAGGAGTAGCCCCAAGCCTGGTGATACAGCTCACCGTTGCGAAGAACGAATAAGGGGTGGTAATAACCTCATCTCCCGGCCCAATCCCCAGGGCTTTCAGGGCTAAAAGCAGGGCATCGCTTCCTGATGCGCACCCAATGGCCCGCTCGACTTCCAGGTACCGTGCAACCTCAGCCTCCAGGCCAGAGACCTCGGGCCCCATGATGAAATACTGGCTCTCCAGCACATTCCTCACTGCTTGGTCGATTTCCTCCCGTATTCGCGCATACCCTCGCTTCAGATCCAAGCTCGGCAAAGTTTTTTTATTCATGACATATCAATCCTCCAATAGGGTCGGTGGAATTTTACCTCTATGTATCCCTCTCAACCTTTATATTTTCGCACTCCACAACCAAATTGACAAAGAGAGCGCTACGCACTCTTTTTGTAGCTTTTATAGAAGGTGCCTCTAAAAACTCAGAAACTCGCCTCAGGTCGTTTCGACGGAGCCCATTCGAGGTTCGTATTTTTGACCTGCCGTCGTGAAGCATCGGTGGGACAAATAGGGTATTGTCTTCCATGATTATTGAACATCGTTTTCCTCAGAACACGTCAGACACTCCATAGACCGCCGAAGATGCCCTTCCATGAGAGTCACAGCCCGCTCGGCGTCTCGGTGCCTTAAGGCATCTAAGATGGCTCTATGCTCTATCAGGGTCGGATTCTCCTCCTGCTCGCAAAAGGGATCGTAAAACACAACGTAAGAATTTGTTCGAGCCAGGATGTTACTCACGTACTCTACCAAGACTCGGTTCCCTCCAGCCTCGGCAATTGTTCGGTGAAACCCCTCGTAGGCCTCCAGATACTGTTCCAGGTTCACGTCGTCCACAGCATGCAGCTCGTCTAAAAGCAGATCGTCCAATCGTCGAAGGTAGCGATCTCCCATATGTCCAGCCACCAAGGACACAGAGAGATTTTCCAATTTTTCACGAATGATAAATGTATCGATCATTTCTTTTACCGTGGGCGCTGCCAACCGAGCACCACTGTTGGGGACAACGTAAACTAAGCCCTCGCTGGACAAACGACGAATGGCTTCCCTAACAGGAGTTCGACTGACACCCATCTGAATAGCTATATTCACTTCAGGTAGTCGCTGTCCTGCTTTAAGCTGTTTAGTGATAATCCTGTGCCGAAGCTCTTGGTAGACATAATCCGCCGAGGTTCTATGTAATATTGGATCCCTCACGCGTTCATCCCTCCAATCCTGAGAAACAATTGAAGCACAGTCATTTTACCTTACCACATTAACCCACAAAAAACTGATAAAGCCAGAAAGGTTTCTTTGGATATCATAGCATTGAAACTCACCGAAGCCGATCGAAAAATCCCGAAGATTATAGTGGCCCCAGGAAAATGAATTCCCCAGCACATTACTAGGATAAAGCCAGAAAAAGACCGCTGTATCATAAGGGGACCTCTAAAAACTCAGAAACTCGTCTCAGGTCGTTTCGACGAAGCCCATTTGAGGTTCGTATTTTTGACATGCCATTGTGAAGTATCGACTGGGGCGAGGCGGATGTCGTCCCAAGCCGGGAGGGCACAGGAGGTATCCTTCAAGGCGATGGTACGGAGCAGGCAGGTCAAAATACGTTTGGGCGATACAGGGCTCTGGCGGAATGACCTGAGGCTGGGAGATTTAGATATAAGTTTTTAGATTTGTGCATAAAAAAATCCGTTATTTTTTATACTTTCCTTATATACTTGTTTCTATTGCTATGCTATGATGAGCTGAAATGGGGGATGGATGGATGCTAGATCGGGAAAACTATGATCGTATTGCGGCCTTTCACGGCCACACCTGCCCCGGACTGGCGATCGGGGTCAGAGTATCGGAACTAGCCCTGGAATATCTGGGCTGCGGTGACGGAGACGAGGAGCTGGTCTGCATCACCGAGACTGATATGTGTGCCGTGGACGCCGTGCAATTCATGACCAACTGTACCCTTGGCAAAGGGAATTTAGTCCTGCACCATTACGGAAAGGTTGCCTTCACCTTTTACCGCCGTCGGGACGGTGTCGGCTTTCGGTGCATATTGAAGTCTGGGCTCAAGGGAAACATGGACCGAGATGCCTACGAGTCCTACATTTTGACCGCTCCTCTCGAAAAACTTTTCAATGTAGCTCCCCCAAAGGAGCCTCTGCCTCCGAAAGCATACCGCGAAAAAACGTTGATCTGTCACCGATGCGGTGAGGGGACCATGGAATCCATGACCCGTAACCTGGACGACCAGATCCTCTGCCTCCCCTGTTTTCAGGAAAGCCGTATCCCCCGGTAAGAGATCGTCAAAGTCCCCTGTAAAGGAGCGGTACACTATGGGTTTTTCACTGAAAGACGACCAAGAACTTTATGATCTTATCACCGCTGAGGGACAGCGACAGCGGGATTGTCTCGACATGGTAGCATCTCAGAGTCTGGCTCCTCGCGCCGTTCTCGAAGTCTCAGGAAGTTGTCTCTCCAACCGAACGATCGAGGGATACCCCGGCAAACGATATTACGCCGGGGGAAGGTTCCTCGACGGTGTAGAGCGCTTGGCCATAGAGCGAGCTAGAAAGCTTTTCGGAGCGGAGCACGTCAATGTCCAGCCTCACTGCGGCACAAACACCAACCTGGCGGTCTACCAGGCAGTCCTGACCCCCGGCGATACGATCCTCTCCATGGACATGGCATCGGGAGGACATCTCTCCCATGGGCATAAACTAAACGTCGCGAGCCGTATGTACAATTTCGTCCACTACGGTGTCCGCCGAGATGACGAGATCCTGGACGGAGACCAGCTTCGGGAGCAAGCCCTGCGTCACAGACCTCGACTTATAGTGGCCGGGGGGAGCAGCTACCCCAGAGAGATCGATTGGAAAACCGTGCGATCAGCAGCTGACCAGGTGGGAGCGATGGTCATGGCTGATGTGGCCCACACGGCCGGACTCATTGCCGCCGGTCTCCACGTCAACCCCGTTCCCTTCTGCGACTTCGTCACCTTCTCCCTCTACAAGACCCTTCCGGGGCCCCGAGGAGGGTGTATCCTCTGTCGGGAATCCTACGGCGATGCTGTAGATCGGGCTATTTTTCCAGGACATCAGGGTTCGATGCTTACGTCCCTTATGGGAGCCAAAGCCACCTGCTTTGCCATAGCCGCCAGTGCTGAGTTCAAGGACATCGCCGGTCGGATTATCGAGAACGCCCGTGTCCTGGCTTCTTCTCTGAATCGACGAGGGTACCGACCGGTTACCGGCGGCACCGACAGTCACATCGTACTTCTAGATCTCCGCACTCAAGGCATCACTGGAAAAGAGGCAGAGAGCCTTCTGGAAGCCTCTGGGATCACGGTGAACCGAAACGGCATTCCTTTCGACCCCCTCAAACCCTGGATCGCCAGCGGCATTCGACTCGGAACCACAGTGGCAGCAATGCGAGGTATGGGCCCCACCGAGATGGAGACTGTGGCTGAACTGATCCATCGAAGTCTTTCGGGAGAACCCGTCGGCGCAGAGACCACCGAGCTCTGTCGTCGGTTCCCCGAATCTATACTATAGGAAGGACCATCTGTCGTCATCTCGTAAACGGGATTGTCCCCCCGAATGACGAACAGTTGTACCGTTACCAGTACCTACTTCATTCGACCGAGTCCGTAGTTGCCGAACCATCAGCAGTGGCTTCTCTTCATGCGGTGCTTGTCTGCCCTCCTCTGCTGGGAGAAACGGCTGTGATATGGCTCACCAGCGGAATTTTCCTGCTAAAGGAGCTCTATAATTCCATGCTCAATCAAGGCAAGAAACTCTCTTCGTAAATGGATCAGTGACAAAAAATTTCTCAAAGTCTTGTGATGTCTTTCAAGGTACTGTACTATCGATCGATGACTCATAAAAGGGACGGTGCATCCCGTATCCGAAACGATAAAAAAGGAGGACCTGATATGTCATTTCTGTCAGATATTGAGATCGCCCAGCAAGCAAAGATGAAGCCCATCACCGAGGTCGCAACCCAACTTGGCATCGGCGAGGAGGATCTGGAACACTACGGCAAGTACAAGGCCAAGGTCTCCTACGACCTGTGGGACCGGATAAAAGATAACGACGACGGTAAGCTTATCCTGGTTACGGCAATAACGCCTACGGCCGCCGGAGAAGGAAAAACAACCACGTCTGTCGGTTTAGCCCAGGCTCTGGCTAAGTTAGGTAAAAAGACGACCCTGGCCCTCCGAGAGCCCTCTCTGGGACCAGTCTTCGGCGTCAAAGGCGGGGCCGCGGGCGGCGGCTACAGTCAAGTGGTCCCCATGGAGGACATCAACATTCACTTCACCGGCGACCTCCACGCCATCACCGCCGCCCATAACCTTTTGGCAGCGATGCTGGACAACTCGCTTCAACAGGGTAACGAGCTTGACATCGATCAACGGCGAATTGTCTTCAAGAGAGTCTTGGACATGAACGATCGAGCCCTTCGAAATATCGTTATCGGCCTGGGAGGCAAGCCTAATGGCGTTCCTCGTGAAGATGGCTTCGATATCACCGTCGCATCAGAGGTCATGGCCATCCTCTGTCTGGCCTCGGGGATCTCTGATCTGAAAGCCCGTTTGGCTAAGATCATCGTGGCCTACAATAGGAATGGTGACGCTGTAACCGCCGGTGATCTGGGAGCCCAGGGAGCTATGGCTATGCTTCTGAAGGACGCTTTGAAACCCAACCTGGTCCAAACTCTGGAGCACGTACCGGCTTTCATCCACGGTGGCCCCTTTGCCAATATCGCCCACGGCTGTAACAGCGTCATGGCCACCAAGTATGGCCTCAAGCTGGCCGACTATTTCGTTACCGAGGCGGGCTTCGCCGCCGATCTGGGGGCCGAGAAGTTTCTGGACATCAAATGTCGGCTGGCAGGTCTCAAGCCCAACGCCGTTGTCATCGTCGCCACAGTTCGAGCTTTGAAACTACATGGCGGGCTTTCGAAGGACAAGCTAGGCGAGGTGAACATGGAGGCCCTGGCGGCCGGAATCCCCAACCTGGAAAAACATATCGAGAACATGAAATCCTTTGGCCTGCCCGTGGTCGTCGCCATCAACGCCTTCCCCACGGATACCCCGGAGGAACTCAAGCTTGTCGAGGAGAAGTGCGCCGCCTTAGGAGCTCCCGTGGCCCTCTCGGAGATCTGGGCTAAAGGGGGCGATGGTGGCATTGACCTGGCCAAGAAAGTTATGGCCGCCTGCGACATGCCCAACGATTTTCATTTCCTCTACGATGAAAAACTCAGTCCCAGGGAGAAGATCACCACTATCGCCACCAAGATCTACGGAGCCGACGGAGTAGCCTTCACCGATAAGGCCGAGAAGGACCTGAAAGCAATCCACGACCTTGGGATGGACGACCTGCTCATCTGCATGGCAAAAACTCAGTCGTCTATCTCGGACGACCCCAACAAGAAAGGCCGCCCAACGGATTTCACCATCACCGTTCGAGAGGTGCGGGTCTCTGCCGGAGCGGGTTTTATCGTAGCCATCACAGGCTCCATCATGACCATGCCAGGTCTGCCCAAAAAACCGGCAGCCTTGGCCATCGATGTCGACGAACGAGGACGTATCTCGGGCCTGTTCTAGCACACCTTTATAACGAACACGAAGGAGGTATGGAGACGGACGTTCGTCTTCGTACCTCCTTCGTGTTAACAAACCTCATTTAATACACAATTCAAACCCTTAGTAGATTATTCTTAAGAGCCTCGCGCCTACTGATCTGATGAAGCTCTTCGAAGAGTGCCAAAGCCCGATCTTCATAGAATTGAGGCGATTCGACTATAATAGCCCCCCAGAGCTCTTTGGCCCGAGAGTTTTGAGTCATCCTTCGAGACAGAATCGCTTTAGCCATATACTGTACTGCCATCCACGATTTTTTCTGTATCGGCTCGCAAAGCAGTTCTCCTCGAGAGAGAGCCGTCAGGGCATCGTCCAAACAGCCTCGGGAACTCTCTCTTATGGCCTTCAGACTATACGCCATGGATCCGCTTCGACCTCCTCTGCACCGCTCAAACAAGCTGACAGCTTGATCCGCATGATGAGCCATCAGCTCGTCGTCTCCCATATCGAAGGCAACCGCAGCGGCATTCGAGTGGAAGAGACTCAGGCCCCAAAAGAGCCCTTTAGACTCACATTCACGGACACATGATTCGAAGCATTCCAGAGCCTCCTTCAGGTCACCTCGCCAATGTCTGATCTCACCCCGATAGTTTAAGCTGGCCAACACACCTAGAGTATACGGACGCCCGACCTCAGCCAATTCTTGAAACAGCGTGGAGGAACGAAGAAATATCCGATCTGCCCCAATAAAATCGCCTTGAAGCTGTCTGGCAACACCCAAGAAACGGAGACCGGCCCCCAAGTATGGATCTAGGTGCATCTCTTTGGCCTTTCGGATCATCTCCCAAGCGTGGGGCTCTAACAAGGAAGCATTGTCGGTCTGTAGTCCATGATAGCAGAGGTGAAGAAGGCACCTAAGAGATATGGCGTCAAACCCCTGATCCTCGGTGATTCGAAGAGCCCTGTTGATGACATGACACCCCTCCCGATACTGCCCCCAAGCGATAAGATACCCACCTCTAAGCTCCAAATAGGCCGCTTCCATCCTGAGCAAGGTCGTATCGGCACCTCTCTTGCGATTGAGCCTATGAAGCAACTCCTGAGCCTGATCCAACCGAACCTCCGTGTCCGCTCGATCGCTAAAAGGAGAGGAACATGCAAGGAGCACGTCGTCTCTAAGGAGGGGAAAAAGCTGATGGTTCAACGTGATATGGAGCCCCATCTCTCGGAGATGAAGCTCCAGTTCTTTTTCTTCCAATCCAGCACAACTAAAGTGATGAAACAGCTGAGAGCTCAAGCGAGGATTCCAGTTATGAGGAGTATATCGAGACTCCAAATTCAAGGCAACTTTCTTATGGAGCTCTTTTCTCTTGAACGCCGACATGGTATTGTAGACAAATTCGCGGATTTTTCCGTGGTGGAAACACAGCGTGGGATTGGAACGCCCCAAAGACCCTCGCTCCTCAACCATTCCCTGGTCCATCAAGGCTTCCGCCACTGCAGCAAGCTCTAAAGGCACAATATCTCCGATGACCGTGGCAATATCCTCAAGAGAGCAGCCCCCCTCGAACAGGGACAAGGCCTCCAAAAACGCCCTCTCATTACACGTCAACGTCTGAGTACGCCTAGAGATAATGTCCAGAAGGTCATCGCCACCACCCCACCGGCCTCGGCTCCTTACAGATTTGACAAGCTCGGAGAGAAACAAAGGAATTCCCTGCGTATCCCGATATATAATTTTTCGCTCCAAAGCATCAGCAACATCTTGACCCAGTGCTTGGACGCAGAATCGATAGGATTCATCCTCAGAAAAAGGGCTCAAGGTAAGCTCTTTCACTTGCATTTGACTACGAGAAGCGAGCTCTTTTAGTATAGCTCGTGGACGACGCCCACTGACAAGCCGGCTCGTGGTAAATATTACGCAACGGCCCTTGACGGATTGAACGAGCCCTTCCAAGAGGTGGAGGGAGAGATCATCAAACCACTGGAGGTCCTCCAGGACAAGAACAGCGGTCCGAGGACCTCTAATACCTCTTAAGACCTCACCGATGATCCGACCTAAAGCAACGGGGTTAAAATCGGGAAACAACGATGCAAGTTCGTACGAACCCGTTCCTCGACGGTTCGCTTGAAGTTCGGGAAAAACGGATGCCAGGAGAGATACTTTCAGAGGATCCACAGCAACACTATTCAGGTCGACAAGCCCTCCTACATCCTCGAAAAGATCATGCCAGGGGCTGAACGGCGAGAGAGCACCAGCTTCGTAGGCCTTACACCGGAAGATCATGCTTTGGTCACCATCATGAAGTCGAAGAACGTGACGAACAAGAGCGGTCTTCCCGATCCCTGATTCACCGATAAGACTGATACAGAGACATTCCTCAGGGTTGGTCGCCATGACCGATATGATGCTCTCCAACTCGACACCTCGCCCGAAGAAAAAATCACCGGATGCCCCGTTACCGATCCCAGACGATCTAGACGACAGCAGACGGCTCGCAAAAGCCGTAGCCCTTGAGCTGGGAACGATACCCAGATCCTCGATCAGACGTTGCCGGAGCTGTCCGAACAAATTCAGAGCCTGGGAAAGGTGCCCATCCTCCCCGTCAAGCTCCATGAGCTCAAGACAGGAATCCTCGTCATGAGGATCAAGTCGGATCAAGGCTGACAGAGCAGCCCTTCGCTCCCAACGATTCTGCGCATCGTGAGCAGCGCTTGCACGAGAGCGAAGCTCTGAGAGAATTCGATCCTTCCACCGAAAACGTTCGGCCCTGAGCCACTCCGTATATTCGTCACTTTCAGGCACCTCAAATCCCAGAAGAAACTCCTGGCAGAGCCTCTCCCACGCAGAAAAGGAGAGATCACTCAGCGAGTCAATGTCTTCCAGATCAGAGACAACTCCGTCATCAAGCTGGACCTGTCGTCTGTCGCTGAGAACGGTTCCAGAAGGGAAAGCTCTTTTCAGTTGATACAAGGCATTTCTTAAGTTGTTGCTGGCGATTTCTCTGTCTCGCCCTCCCCATAACAAAGAAGCCAGCCGCTCTCTGGCGACAGGCCCATTGCAGGCCAGGTAATACAACAGGGCCTCAACCTTTCGCAGAGGAATGGAGATCCTCTCGCCGTCGACCCATATCTCTGGGGAGCCCAAACACCGGATAAGAACGGCCACAGTCGTCACCCTCTAGAAGCGAAGAGTACAGGTCATAGCGAGATCCTGGGGCAGAGGCTTCTTGCAGGGGCTCCATCACCAAAGAGTCCCGGTTCCCTCCTCTCCCAGAGAGCATCGTACACCTGACCAATCAAGGTCCGTCTTGCCATCCGTACACGTCCTCCTTCGACTATCATCATTGAACCAATGACAACCCCATCATGAAAAGACCGACTTGACAATCCACTTCAACCTTCACGCCAACAGACCAACCTCTTCCTGAACCCCCTGGAGCAAGACCTCGTCGGCAATATAAGCGGCAGCGATCCGCTGTTCCTCATAAAAAGCTCGATCATTCTCCAGAAAGGGGACGGACTCCCTCAAAAGGTCGTACGCCCGTCTTGTTCCCCGACCTAAAGGGAAATCTCCCTGGAGGTCGACAGCCTGAGCAGCGCACATCCACTCAATGCCTAAAACGGTTTGAACGTGCTCCACGATGGTTCGTGCCTTCCTGGCACCTATGGTCCCCATACTCACGTGGTCCTCCTGACCAGCAGACGTAGGAATTGAATCCACACAAGCAGGGTGAGCGAGGATTTTGTTCTCTGAGACCAACGCAGCTGCAGCATACTGAGGAACCATAAAGCCACAGTTAATGCCTCCCTGACGAACCAGAAAGGCCGGTAATCCGTGGTTGAGGGCTGGATCCACCAGTTTAGCAATCCGCCGTTCCGAGATGTTCCCCAACTCTGCTACAGCGATACCCATAGTATCCGCCGCAACTGCTACAGGCTGCCCATGGAAATTACCACCAGAAAAGACATCCCCCGTATCGGTAAACACCAAGGGGTTGTCCGTAGCAGCGTTAAGCTCCGCATCCACCACAGAGCGAACGTATGCCAGAGCCATACGACTGGCACCGTGAATCTGGGGGATACACCGTAGAGAATACGCATCCTGCATCCGAACCTGGCCCTGATGGGTCACTGCGGAACTCCCATCCAGAAGCTTCCGAAGGTTAGCTGCCGATTCGACTTGGCCAATCTGGCCTCGGATATCGTGGATCCTGGGGTCGAAGGCATCAACGATACCCCGGAGAGATTCAACGGTGAGAGCTGCGACGATATCAGCACTACGCTGAAGGACCAAAGCATCATGCAATCCTAGAGCCGCCAGAGATGTCATAACCGGCGTTCCATTGATCAGAGCCAAGCCTTCCTTGGCTCGAAGCTCCACAGGTACAAGACCAACAGAACGGAGCCCGTCTTTTCCAGGCAAAATAGTTCCGTTCAACTCGACCTCTCCCTCACCTATCATGGGAAGGACCATGTGAGACAAAGGACAGAGATCGCCGCTGGCACCAACGGATCCTTTCGCAGGGATTACCGGATGCACCCGTCGATTCAGCATATCCAAAAGCAACTGAATGACCTCAAGCCGAGCCCCTGAGTACCCCTTGATGATGGAGTTAGCCCGAAGAAGCAGAATACCTCGAACAACATCTACAGGAAGGGGTTCTCCAACACCTACAGCGTCAGCTCTGATGAGATTGAGCTGGAGAAGATTGATCTCATTTTCAGGAATAGCCACGTCAGCAAACCGACCAAACCCGGTATTGATGCCGTACATGGGACGACCCTGAATTAAGAGATCCTCCACGACTCTCCGTGAAGCCTCGATTTTCTCGATGCTTTTCGGCAAAAGCTCTACAACGGCACCATGACGGGTCACCGCCACGAACTGATCCAACGAAAGGCTATCACCATCAAGAATCACGCGTTTTTTCTTTTCGCTCATCGTTCAAACCGCTCCTTCCAGGAATATGACTCAGGACACCCCATGTCCTCCATCGAGAAGCGCTCTGTATATAAAAACACAATTGACTTGTATCATGTACAGATATTTCCTGTCAAGATATAGAGAGCCGTGCCCTCTCCAAATCATCAACAAAAACTCTCACGTCAAATTGAAGCGATTGATGATCCCGTGACGATTGGAAACTATAGTGTTATTGACGAAGCGCAGGAGACACCCCTTGTCCACCGGATTTGCGCGTTGGAAGGCGATTACCAGGGAAAAAGGCCCTGGAGTTTTTTCGATCTACGTGGAGGACAGGCGAAAGGAGATGAAATACATGGAGATATGGGACGGATTCATGAAGATTGTTCTTGGTTTTTCAGGCTTTATATGGGGAGACTTCATGCTGTACTTCTTGGGCTTGGGAGCACTCTTCATCACCATCAGATCCGGTGCTATTCAATTTCGACACTTCGGATATGCATGGAGTCAGACGATCGGGAAAGCTTTCTCCCGAAAGAAGGCTTCTGTGACAAGCGATACCTCGGAGGGGACCCTCTCTCCTTTTGAGGCTCTCTCGACAGCTTTAGCCAACACAATTGGTTCGGGGAACATCGTTGGCGTCGCCTTGGCCATCTATTGGGGCGGCCCCGGCGCTGTCTTTTGGATGTGGCTTCTCGCCTTTCTGGGTATGGGAACTAAGTTCGCTGAAGTTATCATGGGACAAAAGTATCGAGAACGCTTGGAGGATGGGACCTTTGTCGGAGGCCCCCAGTACTTTTTAAGCGTCGGGCTGAAGAAGTTTGGTTTAGGTTGGCTTGGCCCCTTTTACGCAATTATGCTGGTTCTCACCCTGGCCATAACTGAAATGATTCAGTGTAATTCTTTGACAGCCTCGGTACATGAGGCTTTTGGCATCCCAGTGACGGTCTCGGGCATCTTCTTTACTGTTCTGGTAGCGATCATCCTCTTCGGCGGGATTACCCGAGTTGGGGTCGTTGCCGGGAAGGTCGTTCCCTTCATGGCAGCAATTTACATTGGAGCAGGATTGGTTATCGTGGTGATGAACGCATCACAGGTTCCGGCTATTTTGTCAATGATCGTCACAGGAGCCTTCACACCTGTAGCCGCAGTTGGGGGGTTTGGTGGAGCTACCGTAGCCACGGCAATGCGATGGGGGTTGGCCCGTGGGGCCTTTTCTAACGAAGCAGGCGACGGAGCCGCCGCTATCGCTCACGCCACGGCCGTAACCGATCATCCAGTTCGCCAAGGATTATACGGCATAATGGAAGTGTTCATAGATACAGTTCTGGTCTGTACTGTCACGGCTTTGGTGGTCCTCATTACCGGAGCTTGGACTGGTACCAATGCTGGCGATGCCCCGGAGCGATTGACGACTATCGCTTTTGGAATAATATGGGGTGGATTTGGGAAATCCTTGGTCGCCGTCTGTCTCACCCTTTTTGCCTTCACGTCCATGCTTGCATACGGGTACTATGGCGAAACTCAAGGAACGTATTTTGGGGGAAAGCCTTTGGGCATTGTAGTTCGATGCCTGTTTATAGCCTCAATCTTCATCGGAATTTTCTGGAATGCCAAGCAATTATGGCCTTTTTGCGACGTTTTCTTCGCAGGTATGATTTTCCCAACGGTGGTCGGGTTGATACTTATGAACCGGGAATACGCCGAATTAGTTCGGGAATTTTTTACAACTCCCGAAAAATATTACATGAAAGACAAGCGAAAAAGCTAGGGAGACACGTTCCTCGTTTTCACTGGGCCGGTTACACTACACCATTGACTTAACGCACCGAGAGCTACACCCTCAAAAACCTCTGTGGAGTGACATACGTGTGGATTCGTAAAGAGCTTCAGTATTACGAGTTCTCCACGTAGCCTTTTTCCATCAATCAAATAATAATTTGTTCATTTGGCAGTTGATGATTCGTTGATACACGTCATCTATACTGAATTGTAGCGATGGGTTTTCAGGAAAGAACACGGTCTCCGAGGAGACCAATCTGTCCAGAATTTTAAGGAGGTTGATGAAGCATGACAGGTAACGCCAAGATTCTCTACGAGGTAAAGGCCCAAAGAGGAAACACGCTCCGTTGCAAGGGGTGGCGACAAGAGACCATCCTGCGTATGCTGGAGAATAACATGGAGAACGCCGAACACCCAGAAAAGTTGATCATCTATGGCGGGAACGGCAAATGCGCCCGAAATTGGGAATCCTATCACGCAATAGTCAAGTCTCTCAAAGAACTGGAGGACGACGAGACCCTGGTTGTACAGTCAGGTATGCCCGTAGCCATATTCAAAACCCACAAATACGCTCCAGTGGTGGTCATGGCTACGACAAACATCATGAAGGCCGACTGGCCGACTTTCTACGATCTGGAGGCCAAGAATCTCACTATCTTCGCCCAGTACACCGCTGCACCATGGGAGTACATTGGCACTCAAGGGGTCATTGAGGGAACCTTCGAGACCTTGGCTGCTGTAGGTATAAAACATTACGACGGCAGCCTTAAGAACAAGATATACCTCACTGCTGGTGCTGGCGGTATGGGAGGCAACCAGACCTGGGCCATGAAGATGCACGGGGGTGTAGCCATTGTAGTGGACACCGACGAGGAGATCCTCAAACGTCGCGTGGAGAAAAAATACATGGATGTTATCGTTCATACCATGGACGAGGCAATTGCTCTCGCCAAGAAGTCAGTCTCCGAAGGCAAGCCGCTGGGAATAGGGGTGGTGGGGAACGCCGCCGATTGTTTTGAGGAAGCCTACGAAAAGGGCTTCATGCCTGATGTCATGAGTGAGATGTGCCCCTGCCACGACCCCATTTCCTACATTCCTTCAGGCTATTCTGCCGAGGAAGCTCGAGTTCTCAGGAATAAAGACCTGGACAGCTACATGGTCAAAGCTCGGGAAACCATGAAGCGACAGCTGGCAGCCATGCTCAAATATCTGGACAAAGGCGTACCGGTCTTTGAGTATGGAACCAGCATCCGAAAGGAATGCGTCGATGCTGGGATGGACAGGGATGACGCGATGCGCCTTCCGGCCTTCGTGGCCGACTACATCCGTCCCCTCTTCTGCGAGGGACGCGGACCGTTCCGTTGGACCTGCATTTCCGGCGACCCCGCCGATTTAGACAGAACCGACAAACTGGCTCTTGAGCTTTTCGGCGATGACCCCATCGTGGGACGGTGGATCCGCCTGGCTCACGAACATCTCCCCATTGAGGCTCTTCCAGCACGAATCTGTTATATGGGCTTCGGCCAACGGAAAAAGTTTGCCTTAGCTGTCAACGAACTTATCAAAAAAGGGGAAATCAAAGGCCCCGTCGCCTTCTCCCGAGACAACCTGGATTCGGGATCCATCGTAAATCCGACTTTTGAATCAGAACGAATGAAGGACGGAGGCGACCTAATCTCCGACTGGCCCATGCTCAATGGGCTCCTCAACGCCTGTGGTATGTGCGACCTTATCGCCATTCAGGCAAACTATTCCATGGGAGAGGCCGTCCATACCGGTGTCACTCAAATCGCCGACGGGACGGACGATGCCTGCGTCAGGCTTGAGGTAGCCATGACGGTTGACTCTGGCATTGGCGTCATACGCCACGCTCAAGCCGGCTACGAGACCGCCCGGCAGGTAGCCGAGGGCAAGGGGAAAATCACCGACGAGGGGATCAAGGTTCCCCTTTGGTGGGAACCTGCAGACAAGGTAACCTTCGGTCCCGACGGCAGCGACAGACTCTGATAGCTTAAAACGAGGAGCACACACCCTGCGTAGTCTTTACCAGGGTGTGTGCCCTGCTTCTTGGGAAGGAGATAAAACATGGACACCCCCATCGTCGATCTAGTGGTACAAAACGCTGCACAACTCTTGACCTGTTCCGATCCCTCGATCTCATCAATCGGATTGATATCAGACGGTTGGGTAGCAGTCGCTGACGGACGAATCCTATCGGTTGGATCGGAGGAGACAGTAAGGCGAGAGGTAAACCTGGGTTCGGCCCGTTTGATCGACGCTTCGGGCAAGGTTGTCCTTCCGGGATTCATAGATTGCCATACTCACGTGGTCTTCGGCGGATCCCGAGTGGACGAATACGCTGCAAGACTCGTAACATCTGATCCAGCAGAGTTGGATCGCCGGGGTATCAAAACGGGAATTATGGCCACGGTTGACAATACAAGGGGGAAAACTGTTGAGGAACTCTTAGCTCAAGCTCTCCCTCGAGTACGAAACATGGTCCTCGCAGGAACTACCACCGTGGAAAGTAAAAGCGGATACGGCCTCTCTACCCAGGCCGAGATCCAACAGCTCAGGACCAATAAGGAACTTGAGAACCATCTCCCAATCACCGTAGTATCGACATTTTTGGGCGCTCATGGCTGGCCAGCCGACATCCCCAAGGGAGACTACGTCCGCATTCTGAAAGAGGAAATGATCCCAGCGGTTGCTGCGGAGGGATTGGCAACTTTTTGTGATGTGTGGTGCGACGAGGGACACTACACGGCCGAAGAAAGCCGTGACATCCTCATATGCGGACTTAAATATGGCCTGGCCCCAAAGATTCACACCGGCGCCTATTCATACGTAGGCGGAGCCGATGTGGCAGCTGAAATGGGCATGAAATCAGCGGACCATTTGAACTACACCCCTCGATCGGCCCTCAAAAAACTGGCCGACGCGGATGTTGCAGCAGTGTTGCTCCCCGGCATTGATTTCGCCGTTCGCCATCCGCGCCCCTTTGATCCCCAACCAATGATAGACGAGGGGCTCATTCTAGCCCTGGCAACCAATTGCTGCCCCGGGTGCTGGTGTGAATCCATGCAGTTTATCATGACTCTGGCTTGTCGCCAGCACGGGCTTTCTCCAGAACAAGCCATAAAAGCCGCAACAGCCGGCAGCGCTAAGGCTCTGGGGATCGAGACTACCGTAGGATCCTTGACACCTGGTAAAGCAGCAGACATCCAGATATGGAACGTTCCCCGCTATGAGGATGTAGTCTACCGTCTGGGAGGCAACGTGGTTCATTCGGTGATTAAAGATGGACGCCTTGTAGTCGATAACGGACGAATAGTTTCATAAGAAACGGCACCGACGAACAGGAGGAATCATCATGTCCCTTTATAAGGTACTGGACAACATATTGGATTCAAAGAACAGCACCGTCGGGGGGGGCTCGGCATCGGCAATGGCCGGTGCCATGGCCGCAGGACTCGTTGGCATGGTCGCTCGTCTGTCCCTGGAGAAAAGACTGAGACTGGACGACCATCGCTACACAGAACTGGCAAACGAGCTGGACACCTTAAGTCAGGAGCTGGCCCAGGGTGCTCAAGACGATACGCAAGCCTTTTTGGCCATTAAGGAGGCCTTCTCCATGCCAAAAGCAAGCGACGACGAAAAGAAGGTCCGAACCCAAGCGATCGAGGAAGCAGCAGTTAAGGCAGCATCCATCCCAATGCTCAATGCCCAAAAAGCTGAGCGCATTCTGAAAATCTGTCACGAGCTTGAAGGGAACTACAACCCAAACGCGTCATCCGATTTTGTAGCAGGAACGCTTCTGGCTAAAACCGCTGTGATAGGGTGCGCCCTCAACATCGACGCCAACTTGCCTCTTATCAAAACCCCCGAGAGACGAGTACCCTTGGAGAAAGCATCAAAAGAGTTTCGCGATGGCATACGTTGGGACTAGGGCATCGCCAATATAACATAAGGAGGGATTCAGATCATGGGTACCCATACACAGCAACGAAGGCACAGCCCTGCACCATTTATCTTCTATAGCGCGCTCGGACTCTTCATGTTTTTTGTACCCATAACCATCGGCCCTAAAACAACCATTCCTGTAGATCACATTATCACAGCTATCCGAAACAATTTTCCGCAAGGTGGAGCCATCTATGCTGTGATTGTCATGGCGTGGGGGCTCTATCTCCAAGTCTCGGAGGGACGATGGCGCAGATCTATCCTGGACACGTCGTTTTTTGTATTCAACGTTCTAGGGTTTGCCGTAGGCGTCATGGTCCTATTCGATACTGGACCAGCATGGCTCCTGGATCCAAAGATGGCTCCCTACGTGTTCACCCTGGTAGCAGTACCCGTGGGGTTAATCATCCCGATAGGGTCCATATTTTTAGCCTTTCTTGTAAATTTCGGACTCATGGAGTTCACCGGAGAACTCATGCAGCCGATCATGCGCCCCGTCTTTCGAACACCCGGGCGATCAGCCATTGACGCTGTGGCATCCTTCGTGGGAAGCTATTCGGTAGGGCTCCTGATCACCGACAACATGTATAAGAACGGAAGGTACACTACCAAGGAAGCAGCTATTATCGGTACAGGCTTTTCTACGGTATCAGCGACCTTTATGATCATCGTAGCAAAAACCCTGGGCTTGATCGATCACTGGAGCCTCTATTTCTGGGTTACCCTGATCGTAACCTTTCTCGTAACAGCAATCACCGTTCGGATATCGCCGATCTCTCGTTTTACAAACGATTTCCATCAGGACGCCACTCCAAGAGAGGAGAACAGGAAAACAGGAAACCGAAGTCTCTTGGGGCGAGCCTGGGACAAAGGTGTTCAGGCCGGAATCGCAGCACCCAAGCTTGCGCCTTTGGCGTGGTCCAACATCAAAAGCGGTACAAGAATGGCCTCGGGGGTAGTCTCTGCTATCCTTTCTTTCGGAGTTTTAGCCCTTCTCCTGGCCAAATACACGTCGATTTTCGAGATCACAGGATACGGGTTCTACCCTCTGTTCAAGATAGCACACATCCCCGAGCCATTACTGGCCGCAGAGGCCGCTTCGGTCTCCATCGCTGACATGTTTCTACCGGCTATTCTCTGTAAGAGTGCCCCGGTCATTACTCGATTCGTCGTGGGGATCCTGTGTATATCCGAAGTTTTGTTCTTCTCGGGAATGTTACCCTGTCTGCTGGGAACAGAAATACCAATCAAGCTGAGAGACATCTTTATCATCTGGCTCGAGAGGGTCATCTTTTCGGTACTGTTGGCGGCTCCGATAGCTCATCTGTTTTTTTAGATCCCCATCGTGAACAGGAGGTTCGTCGATATGAGCAAAATTCTCCTCTGTGAGCTCAACGTCAGTGAAGGAACGAACGCACAATCCGTAGCATCCATAACCAAGGCCTTGACAGAGACACCAAACATCACCGTTATGGATGTGGACTCGGACAAAGACCATAACCGAACGGTCTACACATGGATCGGAGCTCCAGAAGCAGTCCTTCAGGGTGCTATGAACGTCACAGAAAAAGCTGTGGAGCTTATCGACATGACCCAACACGTTGGACGCCATCCCCGAATGGGAGCCGTAGATGTTGTCCCCTTTGTCCCGGTCAGAAACGTCGACATCGAGGAGGCATTAGGCATTGCCAGACGGTATGGAGCGTGGCTTGGTTCTCTGGGAGTACCAGTCTATTATTATGAAGAGGCGGCGACAACGCCAGAACGCCAGAGCTTGGTCTCTATCCGGAAAGGGCAATACGAGGCCTTACCTGAAAAGATGAAAGACGACAACTGGCGCCCTGATGAGGGACCGTTTGCTTTTGTTCCAAAAAGCGGCGCCACGGTCACAGGAGTTCGTTTCCCCCTTGTGGCGTACAACGTGAACCTTCGGACTGACGACATAGAGATTGGAAAAGAAATTGCTCGGAGGATGCGCCATAGCTCAGGAGGGCTTCGGTATGTTCGAGCCATTGCTCTCCCCTTGGAGGAGAGAAACATGGTTCAGGTTTCCATGAACCTTACCAACTACGAAAAAACTCCCATCCCTGTGGTATACAACATGGTTAGCTCTCTTGCCGATATCTATGGGGTCGCTATAGCAGAGGCCGAGTTGGTTGGCCCTGTACCTCTATCGGCTCTTCAGGATGTGGTAAGAATGTGTCTTCGTGTCCATAATTTTGATGTAGGACAAATCATTGAGACAAACCTGCTCCACTGATACCATATGATGATGCACCCCGATCTTTAAGGACTGGGGTGCATCTGTTCTTGACTGGTACTCAAATTAGAGTACAATGGTCAACATAAAACGATGGCTGCAAACAGAGTAGGCCATGCGCGTCAAGTGTCCGCAGATGGGATGTCGCTGTGGAACGAAACGAGAAATCGTACGATGCATGGTTGCGTCCGCTGTTGAGAATGTACAGTTGTCACCTCATCGCGGAGTGCTGTCTTGGAGGGCAGCGCTCTTTTTGTTTGCCTTCAACCATTATTGAAGGAGCGATGCCACCATGAAGTACTCAACCCGCACCATAGCAACGATCGGCCTGATGGTCGCCTTGACCGTTGTCCTCACCCGTTTTGCCAGTATTCGTATCTCCGTCGGCGGTACGGAAGGTATCCGAATCGGATTCGGGGCGTTCCCCACGATTCTGGCAGGACTGATGATGGGGCCTCTGGCTGGAGCCGCCGTCGGAGCTCTGGGAGATGTT